>OBAM01000033.1_pt1 | contig 188285 bp, 152 predicted proteins | sample 1517751 | NCBI WGS metagenome assembly OBAM01 (sample SAMN04571703, study PRJEB22368) | human gut metagenome | biome: human gut; material: stool | host: Homo sapiens | place: Luxembourg | collected 2012-10-18
ACGTCGAAAATACTTGGCGGGTGACTGCCTGGGAAGATAGATAGATGCCGACATATATGCACCTTTAGCTCAGTTGGTAGAGCAACTGACTCTTAATCAGTGGGTCCTGGGTTCGAGTCCCTGAAGGTGTACCAGACTTAAAAAGAATAGGTCCATCAGCCTATTCTTTTTATCTATATGGCCTGTTGGTCAAGCGGTTAAGACTCCGGCCTCTCACGCCGGCGACGGGGGTTCGATTCCCCCACAGGTCACCAATGCACCATTAGCTCAGTTGGTTAGAGCAACCGGCTCATAACCGGTCGGTCCGGGGTTCGAGTCCCTGATGGTGCACCAATTTTATTGGTGCCGAGCTTTTTACCTATAGGGGTGTGGTTCAATGGCAGAATAGGGGTCTCCAAAACCTTTGACGTGGGTTCGATTCCTACCACCCCTGCCAAATAAAAAGCACGCTGTAGCGTGCTTTTTCACTTTATCAAATATGCACCTTTAGCTCAGTTGGTAGAGCAACTGACTCTTAATCAGTGGGTCCTGGGTTCGAGTCCCTGAAGGTGTACCAAGTTTAATCCCGTGTATTTTGCACGGGATTTTTTGTTGTATACAGCAACAGCCCGGCTGATTCAGTCGGGCTGTAGTTTTTGATTATTTCGGCAGGTGCAGGAAGCCGTCGGTGAAGGCGTTGGGGAAGGCGAAATTTTTCTGACCGTCAGCAAATTTTACATATATATGTTTATCAGCGATTGACTGTACTTTTCCTTCGCCGAATTTTTTATGTATTACGGTCATACCTACTGTTATTGACGATTCGTCAAAATCGGGGGTGTTGGTGTGTTTCCTGTCGGGAACGGGTAAAGCGGCTTTGGGAACGGGTGATTTAATGCCGAACTTTTCGGTCACAAGAGGCGGAGTGGTTGGACTTGCAGCGGTAGACTTGCCGGATGGCTGAACGGATTTTACCGCTGATGACCGGGCGACTTCTTTCTTTAACTCCACTATATCTTCGGTGGCTTCGGTAGGTTGAGGAGCGTTCATTGATTCTTGCTGATTATAGAACAGCTTTTTGTATTCATCTTTTCTTATGGCGGTATCCCAACCGCCTATCTCCTTATCGTTACGGTGCATATCAATTCCGGTATAGGTAAGGCTTGCGTCTTCGTAGCGTTTGAACTGGAAAATGGAATGATTCATAAGGCTGGAGTTGAAAACGCCGAGCGAACATAAAAGGTCGAAATCCTTTGTATCAAGACCGGTCACTTTTTTGAAAAGACCGGGTTCAAGCTGGGTTATAACGTCCTTGAGGCAGGATTCACGGTAGTCGGTAAGGTACATAAATACGGGAATTCTTGAAGCGAATTTCATCAGCTTTTCCTGTACCTCCTTACGCTTCGACTTGAACTCCTTCTCGGCTTCGGTAAGCTCTTTCTTTTCTTTCGGGGTGAGCTTTTCCACGCCGTCTTTCTTCAGCTTCTTTACCGCCTCGGACTTGTTGATGATTACCTCAAGCTCCTTGTTGAGATTGCGGAAAGCCTCGATATTTTCAAGTGCGGTCATTGCCTCTGTGCTTGCCATAAGACGTTTTAGCGTATCGTTATCAACGTTAACAAGCAGGGCGGACTGCCAGCGCTTTGCGAGGAGGGTTGCGGAGGTTCCGGCAAGGGTAATATCAAGAATAGCCTGTGCGTTTACCTGCTCCATAGTCGAGCCGTCATAGGCTAAGACGGGCAGGAAGTTTATAAACTCGCTGACGTTCTTTTCGGGGTTTGTGTTATCGGAATTCAGATTGCAGGCATAGTCGGATATCTGGCGGAGCGCACGGTCAAGTGCAAAGTCGAACACATAGCATTCGTGCTTGATTATCTCGACTTCGCCCTTCTCATTTTTTACCGTCCAGGGCGACTGCACACGGAAAGCCGACTGGAAATAGGTTTCCGGGCTTTTAAGATTGCGGAGCATAAATATGCCTGTCCACGGCTTTACGGTAACGCCGGTTGTCAGCTTTCCGCAGGTGAGGGTTATTGTCCTTGTAACGAGAGGATCGCCCATAGAATCAATAACGGGCTTTACCGCATCAAGACCTACGCCCGCTTTTATACCGGCGCAGACGTTTATCTTATAGCCCTGATTGTAATAGTTGTTCTGGCTTTGCATAAGAAGATTGTACATCGCAAAGCAGGACGCTACGCTCGGCAAAAACCATAGGGTGTGCGACAGTACGTTAAGAAGTCTTGTGTCTGAGAAGGGCATAGGCGGACGCTTGTCAACGCCAAGACTTACCGCAATTTTAAGGTCGTCTACGCTTGCAGGCAGATATGCGCCACGGATAAGATCGAGCCATTTCTGCACCTCGTTCTCGTTTACGAAGCGAGCGTCCTCGCCTTTTCCCTTTGCGGAAAAGAACAGATTCAGATCGAAGCCGTCAAATTCTCCCTCAGAGGCTACAGAGCGTATACTTTCGGGAATTTTATAGGTCATCATTACCATACGGGGAAGTGACAGATATGGGTTGTTTTCGCCCTTCCAGTTTTCTTTTGCGCTCTGTTCATCTGAATAAGTCCAGTTGAAAATCTGTTCTTCTATGAACTCACCGCTGTGCATTGCTCTGAACGGGGTACCGGACAGATAAAGGTAGTGTGACGAGGTTATCGGCAGGAAGGTTTCGTTTACGGCATTTCCTGCTTCTTCCTTCTGATATTTTTCTGCGTCAAAGTCTATATCTTCATCGTCGGGATCGTCAAACAGCTTCTTTGCGTTTTCTCTCCACGCTCCGAAATGGTATTCGTCAAATATGACTATATCCCAGTTGGTAGTATGGATAAACTCGTTCTTGTATTTTATACCGCCGTTTTCGTTAGTACCGAGCAGATCCTGAAATGAGCCGAAAACTACTATCGGTCTTGTGCTGTCGGCGTTGTAATAAGCTTCGTCGATATTCTGCTTGTTATTATGTGCGTCCTTGTTTGAAACGTACTGCCAGCCCTCAAAATCAACGTGAGTTCTTAAGTCCTCGCTCCACGCCGACTCTACGGCAGGCTTGAAGGTGAGAATAAGAATACGCTTGAAATTCATCTTCTTGCAAAGCTCATAAGCGGCGAAGGTCTTGCCGAAACGCATTTTTGCATTCCACAGGAATTTTGGTATGCGCTCAGGCTCGGTCTTTTTAATGTTTTCAAAGTATTCGATCGTGCGGTCTACCGCTTTACGCTGTTCCGGACGCATTTTAAAGTCGGCGGTGCGGTATTCGTCCGTCCTTTCGCCTGTGCGAAGCTCACGCACGGCGGAGCGTACGTCATTTACGGTACAGTTGTACCATTCGTTCTTGTCGGTGTTTTCGTTAAGACGGTGAAAGCCGTTACGTTTAAGAACGGCGTGTACGTCATGGTCGTTGAAGCACGAGCCGTCAGGACGTATTGCCGATTCCTCGCAAAGCACGGTGTAGCTTATCGCACTTGTATGGAGCTGTTCTTTTATACGCAGCTTTACATCACGGTCGGTGTAGCCTACTTTTATGTAGCCGTCGTGAGTTGTAACGCCGTTCAGCTTGTAGGCATAGATAGTCGGGTTTACCTCTGGGCGAGGGGTCACATATTTTTCAAATACGTCAGCCATTGTTGTCACCGCCTAAATCCATCGGTCTTATCATAGACTCGATAAAGTTTATTTCTTCGTCTGTGAGATTGTATTTTTCGTAGAGTTCGGAATCTGTCCACGGTTTTGAGAAGTCTTGGAGGGGGACGAATTTGTAAACACCTCTCGGTCCGTTTTGCGTTTTCTTTTTAATACTTACTAAATATCTGAAAAATCTCGTTTGTATGTATGTTATGATATTTTCGCATTGTTCTTTAGTGAAATTGTGCTTTTGTGGGTCAAAACCGATAACAAGAAAAGTTTGAGAACAGACACTGTTTTTATCGCCTAAAAACGGCTTGCCCAATATTTGTTCATCGTACCCATTTCCGCCTGCGGCGGGGATATAGACTTTATACAAATCTTTTGTTGGTGAATTTTTGGGTAATTGCGATTTGCTAATCCACCTTACTGTTCTTTCTCTATTGATATTGAGATAGTATTTTATACAGTATACAGAATCCGGTTTATCGTGGTAATCAGTCCAGTTTGAAGTAAGTAAATTACTGTCATCAAAAAAGTGTTTTGCACTAACCAAACCGGAAAAGTTTTTATTAATATCCGAAAAATAATTTCCTTCAACTGATTCGATTTTTTCTAATATAGAATATGATTTAGGGTTTCTTACAACTATTCCTGAATTTTTAGAATCAAGATAGTCAAATCTATTTAAAACATGCTGGTCTTGTGATTGGTGAAAATAATACTCGCACTTTCCGAAATAATCTCTATCCCACAAGAAATAGTTAACACCGCCTTTAATGTCAACGCCGGGAAAGCAATCCGATGCATTTTCAAAATCGTGAATGATTTTGAATTTATTAGATGCTAAAGCAGCATCGACCCAACTATCCGGTATTCCTTGAGCTGTTTTTGTCATCCAACGGCTCGGTGTAATCATACAAATATATTTTGGGCGAAGTTTTATTGCCTTTTCGATGAAAACGTTATATATAGATTTTGCATTCGCACTATTACCGCCTTCTATGCCGAATGTCATCTGATATGGCGGATTTGAAATAATAACATCGAACTTCATGCCAAAAATCTCCTCGGGGTGTAATGTATGTATCCATTCATACGCATAATATTCACGTTCTTCGCCACGGTCGTACTGCGTTTCGGACGCACCGCAGAAAATGCATCTTCCGGACTTGTCGAACGAGTGGGGGATACGCTTGAAACGGATATTTCCGTCCGAATTTTCAAAGTGTGTTACAGAAAAAGCACTGTCTGCGTACTTACTGCAATAAAGGCTTCTGCGTGAGAGCAGGCTTGTAAGCTCGGTTATCGCAATGCCGTAAAGCTGATTTTTAAAAATATGGTCTATTCGCTGCTGTCTGTCGGGGATAACGGCTTCAAGACCTTTTATAAGGCGCTTTGCTATCTCACGAAGGTATACTCCCGTTTTCACGGCGGGGTCGAGAAACTTTGTATCGGGAGATGAGAAAAGCTCCTGCGGGAGCATATCGAGCATTTTGTTTACTATCTCCGGAGGTGTGAAAACCTCATCGCTTGAGAGATTGGCAAGGCAGGACAGAACATCGGGGTTGTATACCTTTTCGTAAAGTCCGCTTAAAATTCCGGTTGAAATATTATCAGCCATTTTCCCATAACCTCCTGTAGTTGCATATATATTTCCGTAAAAAAGTGCCCTCGCCTTCTGTGCTGTCGCTGAGGGTGAGCTGAGAAGCCTTTCCCTTATTGCCGTTTACCAGTTCGTCAAAGCTGTAATCGCTGCGCTGTATATTACTGCCGAAAACGAATGCCCATTCGGAAAAGACTATATCCTGTTCGGTATCGTTGCAGTTTTCGTCTACGCACTTAAGAGTAAGGGCGTTTCCGCAGACGATATTTCTTGACAGGATAAAGCGGACGGATTTTCTTGTATCATCGTTGCATTCTTTTTTGCAGACGGCTCTGTATTGCTTGTCCCACTGCTTAAACAGCCGTTCACGGCAGGTTTCGACATTATCCGCCATTATATCGACACCGTAAAGACTGCTTACCGCAAGGAGTGAGTATTTTTCATATTCAAGAGGACTGCGACCGTATTCAGACTTTACGACCGCAAGCTTTCTTGTGAGAATTTCGGTAAGGAAATTGCCTGTTCCGCAGGCGGGTTCTATAAAGACGTAATCTTTGATACAGGCCCGGTCGCCGGAAAAGTGTATAAAAATAGCGAAAACCGCAGGAAACAAGGCGTTTCTTGCGGTTTTCGCTGTAGTTGTCGTTATTCAATTAGCCTCACCAGCAGCCATCCGGAGCGCGGCTGTAGCCGGTGCAGGAGCTCCTGAGCAACGGACTCAAGGAAAAATTAAAAGGTATACCAAAATTAAAAGGTTCAGGGAAAATTAAAAGGTTTTGTTATATGCGAAAGATTTTCACCAAGGCATTGAATATAGCCTCAACTTCATCCTCGGTATTTGCCTTTCCAAGCGAGATACGAATTGTTCCTTTGGCATAACTGTCTTCAAGTCGGATTGCCTGTAGGACATGTGAAACATCAGTGCTTTTACTGTTACAGGCAGAACCTGTAGAAACACAGATTCCGTTCAAATCCAAACGATGCAAAATGGCTTCCCCCTCAATTCCGGGGAATGATAAGCTCACAAGACCCGGAAGTCTGTCTGCACCACCGTTTCTGGTATATTGGATGCCTGTATTATCCAGCATATCGACGAGCTTAGATTCCAGCCCCCTAACATGCTTTACATTCTCTTCAAGGGCATCGCAGTTGTTTTTCAGCGCCACCGCCATTCCTACGATACCCGCAATGTTCTCCGTCCCTGCTCGTAATCCGGATTCTTGAGCACCGCCATCAGAATACGGTAGGATTTCAATCCCATTTCGGATGTAAAGGAACCCCACACCTTTAGGGCCATTAAACTTATGTGCGGACGCAGAGAGCATATCCACGCCAAGGTTATGAACATTGATTGATATATGGCCTACCGCCTGAACCGCATCTGTATGGAAGAGAGAGCCGTTTTCATGCGCTACGTCACATAATTCTTTGATTGGCTGAACGGTTCCGATTTCGTTGTTTGCAAACATCACAGAGGTGAGATAGGTCTGACTGGTGATATATTTTTTCAGAATCTCAGCAGTGATATAGCCCTCTTGTGACGGCCACATATAAGCTACGGGATACCCCAGTCGTTCGAGAGCTTCACACGGGTGTAGTACCGCGTGGTGCTCAAATGCGGAAGTGACGGTAGCATATTTACACGTATTCGATAAGGCCGAACCCTTTATAGCCCAGTTGTCGCTCTCAGTCCCCCCAGATGTAAAGAAGATTTCTTCTGGTGATGCTCCAATACAAGAGGCTATCGTTTCCCTTGCATCTCGCAATGCTTTTTTCGGCAACCGGGCAAAGGCATACGGCTGCGATGTGTTCCCATATTCATCCACAAGGAATGGCTTCATTGCCTCAAACGCAGCAGGGTCTAAGCGAGTTGTCGCTGCGTTATCCGCGTAAATCAATCTGCTCATAATCAACACCTTACAGGTAGTTATATTGAATGTCCGGAATGTCCTTCTTACCAGGAACATTAAATTCCTTCGGGTCTATAATGCAAAGCTGCTTTTTGATAACGCTCCGCATTTCTTTCGCAGGTTCCAGACAATACTTAATAAACTCGTCAGCCGGTATATCCTCCTTGCATGTAGCATTGGGATAAAGCAGCTTCACAAATGCAGTGCAAAGTCTCTTGATTGCAGTTAGGTCGCGCTTGTCAGGCTTTGCAGGAACCGCTAAGCACTCATCCACAATTGTTGTGTATGTCAAATCATCGCGGAGAAGGTGAAGCACTTCGGCAAAGTATTCTGTATTAAGTGCCCAGCCATTTGCTACGAGCCCTTGATGCATTCTTGGAATCTCCCAACCGGGGATAAATCCATGAAAGCGGTCAAGCGATGCAGACTCGCTAAAAACGCTGCTGACTTCTTCCATCATGTTTTCGTTGACATTAAAACGACTGGCATTAATATTGCCGAGCACAATCACTCCAGCATCAGCGACTACCTGCGCATCAAATCCCTGGACTTCACCGAACTCCATATAATCCTTCAGCGCCGTCTGAATTTGGCTGGGCTTGTCAAATGTCATGGACTGAATTTCATCAAAGCCGACGAAATCAAAACGAGTCAGCAATCCACCAGTTTTTTTCTGATTATCATAGATAAGGGAGGCTCTCGATACGGTACCGCCAGAAATCAGCCATCCACGCTTGCTGATTTTTTGATAAACATAGCTTTTTCCTGTGCCCTTTGGGGCAAGTTCCATCAAGTTTAACCGTTTCTCCACGAAGGGTAGCAGCCGACGAAGGAAGCACAGTTTTTGCTGTTCAGAATCGTATCCATTCGGATTATAGTCTGCTGCTGAAATCAGCACATCAATCCACTCGTCAATTGTGAATGCTCTTCTGGCTTCTTTATAAAACTCCAAATCCACCGTATATGGGCAAAACGGGCTGTACTCGATGAGCTTTATGACGCCCTTGCCTTGACGCGAAGAGAAGTCCTTGCCCCAAATCAGCTCAACAATGCCCCAGTTTTCACTTTCTTTAAGGAGCGTTTCTTTCCACCGAGCTACAACGTCGTTGGTTACCTCGCCAGATGCGCCCGCTCTCGAGCCGCCGAAATCTGGGAGTTCAAACAGAGTCTTCCCGGTCTTGACATCGACGTTTACACGAATCCTGGCCAAGAAGCGAACGGTCTCTCCGTTTACCATTTCAAACTTAAACTGCTCAAAATCTTCACGGCTCGGAATGTACTGACGAATATATCTCAGCACGCTGTCATAGTCAATGACTCCGTCGTCATCCGAAAACTTCATCACAAGCCAGTCTCGCATATATGATGGCAGGCTCAAGTTGGAAAAGAACTCTGTCCTTTCTGGATTTTTCAGCACTACCATGTCAGCAAAAACATCGCGCACTTTATTTTCCAGCATTATGGTTCCTCCTCCCACTACAGAAACAGTGTACACCCCTGTTCCTTAAACTCTTGAATTTTTATTTCCAGGTCTTCTTTCGTGCATTCCAAGTATTCTGCCAAGCAGTCAATACAGTAGAAATCCTCCGTGTCCGTGCCCAGCAACTTTTTGCACAAAGCGACCTCATCTTTTTTGAGTGCCTTACCACACTCGCAACATTCAAATTTTTTTCTCATAGCTCCATTCCACCAAACGGGTCATCGTTCTTGCTGATACCAGGGGTTTTAACCTTTAGCGTTACGGCAGGGAGAAGACGTCCGTTTGCTACCACCGAAAGGACAATATCTTCTTCTGAGACCCCATCCAAGATAATGCGCCAAGTCCCATCGGTGTTCATCGCGCAGGTAGCCTCATTGTTCCCAAGCGATACTTCAAGCGTAGAAATCGGACGGCTGAACGTAAGAGTCGATTCGACATGGCCGTTTTTCTTTGTTACGAAGGAACTCCTTGGTTTGCACGTTACAGGTGGAAGCGGCTGTTTCCTCTTTATTACAATAACCGAAACCAGTCTTTCCTCTACTGTGTTTCCACCGTGAATCTCACCGACAACGTCATGTTCATCCGTGTTGCCGCCCGCAGCATTTCCACTTACGGAAAAATGCTGATAGTTATCCATTACCAGATAGTGCTTCCCATTCGAGGTAGCAGGTACTGTGCTGGGCAAGGATAACACATCACCAGCATTATCACCAAGCTCACAAAATCTGCCAAAGCTATGAACTGTAGATTTTTTGGGAGCCGTAATTGCAACGACATTTTCCTCATGAAATGCGAGTGCTGCAAATCGGCTGCTTCCGTGGTCACCAGTAATAACCACATATTCGTGGTTTTCTAAGAGCTCCTCGACTTTCTTGGCAGCTTCAGAAAAAACAGACAGCTGATGGACAATGCAGGAGTAGTAACTCTTGTCGTCCGGCATACCCTTATGTGAAAAAGAATCCAACCTGTCCCATTTAATTGTCAGAGGGTCGTGCTCATCCCACTGATGGTTGTATTCTGTTTCCGTGGGCAAGAGTGCCGTAGCCAGCTTCACAGGCTCTGGAACGATGCCCCTTGCCTTTAGTTCATGAAGAAACAATGGCGTGTATTCTGTTCCGAACCCATCAATCCAGAACGACACACAATCTTTCCCTTGCAGTTTATGCATTAGTTTGTATCGCGCATCGAACCGCTCAAAGGACATTTTGACCGGATACTCACCCGGATATCGGTTGATGAGTTTATTCTTTCGATACCATGCCATGTACTCATCAACGGCTTCGTCACAGCCGGATTCGTCTTTCATATACGACGCTAAAGCTGGGAAGTTATTCTCCAGCAGTTCGGTCGCAATTGCGCTCGGCTCTGCGCCACTGCGAAGCATATTGCTGATAACCTTAACAGCGTATGTTTTTTCTTCGTGGGTCTGGTAAGTGAGCAACTTTAGCTTTGTTTCATCTAAAGGCAGTTTGTCCATGAGAGCGAAATAGGCGTCATCGAAATCATGGAATGACAGCGCTCGAACAGCGGCCATCCGCTCTTGAATCCAGCGTTCGCTTCTATTGGAAAGCAGTAATATTTCATCCCGTATTTTTTCTGGAATCTCTGAAGCGTTGGATGCCTTTTTACAAACATAGCTATAATACTCGTCGGTAGGATAAACACGATACCAGAGCCAGACGAGATTTTTCTGAAAGTCGTTTAGCGTATTCCACCTCGCTGCAACAGAGACAAAGTCAAACTCCGTAACATTCAGTGCATCAAGGACAATTCTCTCGAACGGAACCTTTTTAGCAGCGAACTGAGATGCATAACTTACAGCGCGACTCCAGAAATCATTGTTCTGCCATTTTTCAACAAGCACATTGCCGTCCACAAGGATATCCGAAAGATATCTGAAGGGGCTATCAATGGGCTTAATGTTTACCGTGCCATAGGACGTTTCTACGTTCCCATATTGGAGGGTCACGATTGAGCAGGGTACATTTCTGCTTAGAATGACTTGCCAGTCCCGGAACCATGCGGTCAAGTTATCTGCATCAGGATTAATGGCTTCTTTAAATTTAGGAGAATATACAGATATGCTGTATGTTTCGCCTGATGGCGTAGAATCAAGCGTCCAAACGAAATCTTGCTGACGCTCATCAACTGCGCCAATAATCCGGTCAAAAACATCTCTGCAATTGAACACCGGAATAATCACTCTGGTCTTTGATGCCTCCGGCTGTTGTGATTCCCAAAACGCTCTGAACTGACGATGTTCAGGATTGAGCTCACGCTTAGTACAGATGCGCAGATACTCGCCCACAGAAAGCAGCAATACATGCTGTCCCTCACACTCGGATAATTTTTGCCGAATCTTGTCAAACTGAGGAACTGTATCTGGCGCACGGCAAAAATCAGCCACGTTCATCGTGACGTCGCAGATTCCCTTCAGCTGATGCTCAAGAACAGAGTATTCGTTTAGATTCTCTACGAATATAATCCGCACAGGGAATCTGGAACCAAAGCTACGTTCCTGGCTGAGTTTTTCCTTGATTTCAGCAATCGTCACGATTTAACCTCCTCACTTAATAAACAGCGTATAAAGGTCGGGATTCTCGTCGAGAAGCTGTACGACCCGGTCACGCAGCTGAGCTTCCGGCATAGACTTCACTTTTTTCTTTGCTTCCCCACAGAATTTATCGCGCAGGAAAGCATCGATGGTCTTCCTGATTTCTCCGACCTTGTTGGGCCAAGAATACACATCGGCAGTCAGTTTTGCATTGGTCTTCAGCCGGGAGACCAGAACTGCTCCAGAGGATTCAAATGCGCTCCGGTAGCTCTCGCCAATTTGAGAGATAAAGCAATTCATGATAGAAGCCTTATCCTTCAAAATGCTGATAGTATGTGTTTCAAAATACTGCGTAGCATTATGCAAAGCTGTATTATCGGCAAGTTTTCCGTCCTGAACGGTCTTTAATACCGTGATGTGCGGGAGAGCTTCATCGCCAACCACCCATTGGATGGGTACGGCATAGTTTGCGCACCAGAGTGCGATAGTTTCAAAGCCACCGCTCTGCTCCGTCCATAGCTGCTGAATACGAACTTTGTTTCTATTATAGGCCACTTTGTTGAGCTGAGCATCAATGCGGGAATCGAAGTCCGCAGCCGGAGAGTTGTAGCTTACGGCCTTCAGCGATTTATAGATGCCATCCAGCTCTTCGTCCGTACAATTGTGCCCATGGGATTCCATATAATGCTGAAGAATCGGTTTAGAGGAAGAAACAAAGCCCCAGACTTTTTGAGCATCTGCTTTCAAAAGGCCGGTGTATTTTTCCCGGTCTTCAAGCTCGATTTTCGACCACTGCGTGGTAGAAATCGCCCTCATTGCCTGTAATGCAGGAACCCAAGCGTAGTCCATCTTCTCAATGACAGTACCGGGAACCTTCATGTGGTCAAAGGCGTTGGCAATATCGTCACCAAGGAGCTTGATGCTCTTGCGTTTCACATTCAATGCATCATTCAAGATGGCGACAGCGCGGTACTCAACACAGAGCTCGGCCAGCTTTTCCTCCACCTGTTCTTCTGTCCAAGTAGAAACCTGGCCTTGCATCATTTGATGTATTGCGTCAAAAAGGTCGTGGCTCGTAAGGCCGATGACTTTTTGCAGCTTCTGAAGCTCCGCGCATTTCTGGGAGATGAAGGTGCTAAAAGCATCATAAACCGTATTCTGGTCAAAGTAGAGATTTCCAAGCGCTTTTCGAACGGAGCCATGACCGGTGAACTTTACGGTGATGTTCCCCATGACCTGTTCTTGGTCTCCATTTTCAGCAAGAAAATCGCAGAACAAGTCGATGATTTCATCTGCCGTTTGCTTTGCAGCAGCTCCACCATATTTCTCTTCCGGGACATATTTCAGAACCCAGAACGGTGCACCGGCCTTTTCCGTACACTGCTTGGACATATATTTTCGGGCTTCGGTTTCGTTGACCGCCTCGTTGTCCTGCAGATGGAAAACCTTCTGCACATAGGGCTTAAATTTCTGCCATACCTCGGAGCCAGGAGAAAGATAGTTATTGATGACTTCCTCTTTGCAGAGGCTGGTAATCATAGTTGCGAGGGTCTGCTCGGTCAGAGGCCATGGATTATTGTCGCCCTTATTCCAGCTGAATTCGCTGTTGGCATAGTACCGCAGCAAAAAGCCAAGGATATATCCACACGCCATGCTGTTATAATAGCCAAACGGAGCTTCCTGTAGCTCCAACCAAAGGGCATCAAGTTTTATCTGTGTGCCCTGAGAAAACCGCTGCAAGATGAAACTTGAAATTTTAGCAATGGCAAGAGCGCCGTCGTTTCCCTTGCACTGGGACAGAGCTTCAAGGCCATCAACGTCCCACACTCCGGCTTGCTTCAATCCGTTGACAATATTACCAACTTGGGTATTGGGGGTGGTTTTCTGGACGCCTGCTAAAGCCGTGCTTTGCTGAATTTTCTTAAAAGCAGTATTCGTTGAAACGACGAGCTCGGGGGCCGCTGTGAAGATGGAGCCAAAGATAATGTCCCTCTCCAGCTTCGCTGCAAAATAGGAAGTTCCAAATTCGGAAGGGTATACTTTGTCTCCGCAGACAACCATAAGCTGGTCGTCCATTGCAGGCGCAGACCATTCCTCGATAATGCTGCTTGCCTCATCTGAATACCGTTCAGCGTCGCCACTCTTGCCCTCTTCACCGGCAAGCTCGGAGTGCGTCATGGCATTATACCATCTGTCCAGGTGTTCATCGGTCAGAGGTGATTTCAGAAGATAGATTGCCATCCGTCCGGTTTCATCCTGTGCAGCAAGAGCCTTGACTTTTTCCTGCATTGCAGCGAACTGACTGGATTCGGAAATCGCAATGACAAGGATACCGAACTTATACGAGCATTTTTTCAGCTCCGACTGGACTTCACCAAAGCGAGTGTTCATGGAAGTTGTTCCGGAGTCACAGGCGGCAATAAACATTCTGCCATAAGATGCGCTCGTCTTGTCCCAGATTTTTGCTTCCATGGATTTGGCAAAGTAGCCATTTTTCTTGAATAACTCGTACCGGGTATACTTTTTGACGAGCATCTCCTTGCGGACATCGAATACGTCTGCATTCCCGGAATACGGAATCTGCAGGCGCATGTCACCGTTGGTCATACCGTCGAGGCGAAGTACACCAATCTGCTCAAGGTCAGAGAGGTACATGTCTACATCGTCCTTGGTAAGTTGACCGGCAAAGCATTTATACAGAGTGCTTCTGGTGGCAGATACTTTGCGTTGCGTTGCCTGACTATAAAGATTGCTGACGGTTCCCGACGACATGACCGCAATCAGCAGCATGGCAGCCTTGAACACGTGCATGTGGTAATCATCCGCGATGAACTCTCGCTTGGTCATAAAGTGCTGATATGCGCTCTTGGCCTCTGTAGAGAAACTGCGGACATCGCTTTCTCTGGTGAAGAAATAGTCCCACAAGAAGTCGGGGGTCAGCCAGCGCCAATCTTCCGGCCCGAAGTTGCTTATGTAATAGATGAAGCCGACGTTTTGCTCGGATTCTTTTTTGTCCTTCATGAAGCGGAAGATAGTCCGCTCGGCGGCTCCAAAGTTCTGAGCGACAATCGCAAGGAGCGAAAGCGTCATCGGATGCAGCGGGCACAGCTGACGCAGGCGCTCTTTTTTACTGCTCATGTCGAGGTTGTCGAAATCAGCAATGTTCTTGCTGATGGATTTCATCAGCTTATCCTTTTCCGCATTCCACTGCTCTTCCATACCGGCGCGGGTAAGAATAGAACTGCCAATCAGCTCGTAGGCTGCACTCTCGCTTACATGGAAATCAAGGGAGTGGTAACGGTGAACAATCTGCTCGTAGACCTCCTCACCAATCTGGCTGACCCAGCTCGGTGCACGGTGAACAATCAGGAACATGAAGAAGGGCTGCTCTTTGCAGAACTCAGAGAGCGGCTGAAGCACATCGTCAGTTGGATTGTTACGGAGATATGAGGTGAACTCATCCCAGATGAAAATGATACCGGTGTCCTGAAGGTTGTTGCCCTCGATGACATCGCCGACCCAATCCTTAAACATCTGGAGAGAAGTAAAGAATCCCCAGCCCTTATCCCGATAAATACGGGCAACGACATTAGCCGCCTTCAGGTTCCCCGCGTTTACTTCATCCCGGAAATCTTCAACAGAACCGTATTCTTCATACAGGGCGTAGGACTGGTTCATGAAGAGCTCGTCCCAGTTGATAGAAGAATCGTTAACCGCTTCCTTTGCGGCAGCGACGAGGGATTTCTTGCCGTAGTAAGCAGAATCACCATACTTTTCTTTCAGCTTATCACGGATAGCATCCTCCATGGTCATCATAAGCTGGATGCCGCTCTTAATGTCGGTCGCCTGGCTCTTCCAGATAACAAGGAAGTCGCCTTTCTCCCGGATGGAAAGGAAGCGCTCTCTATATTGAATCAGCATCTGGTTCGACAGGAACTTACGGATTGAATCGACCTTGTCCTCAAACAGGTGCTTCAGGACAATAGCAGCATAGCTTTTGCCGGTGCCGTATGCGCCGTGAATCCAGAAGGAGCGGCGCTTGTCCTCGTCCTCAAATTTCAGGGAATCACAGATTTTCTCTATGGCGCCCTTCATGTCCTCGTGGACAATGTACTCCTGCCACATATCTGGATGATTGGATTCGGTCTCAATACTCACCACCGATTCGTAGTGCGGGCTCAGCTCAATGTATGAATTATACTTAGCCATGATTCCTCCTCCTTACTTTGCGATTAAATCCAGAATATCAAGAGATTTGTATTCAGGGAAAAGTTGGACGTTGTCCAAATCTGCCACGAAGGTAGTGCGGATGTACTTGTCAAACTGGAGGGAAATGTCCTGCAGGATGTCCTTGAACCGGTCGGGGTTAATTCCAAAGATAGAAACCGGGTCAACGCCCTTCGCTTCCGCATTCCCTCTGGCTGCCTCCATCTGACCCAGCGTAAATGTATAGCGACCAGTTGCCTCTGCCCACATGTACAATGCATAAAGGATGGCAACTGCATCCGGAGTATTCCATCCCTGCTTCGAGAACTTAAAGCTGTTTCCGTTTGGAATCGGAATACCTTGTTTCAGTACCGTTCCGATGGGGCTGTGCCGGAAGGTCTCAAGCAAGGCGGTTACTGCATTATCCCGCGTGGATTTTGAATAATCGTCTCCCAGGAGAAAAATCAAATCGTTCTTTTCATATATTTCTCCTGCCGGGGCGTTCAGCATGTACCACTTTGAAATAATGGAATTGTAGGCGAGATTAGTCCAAATAACTGCCCATGTCAAGGGATTTCCTGCTCCGAGCGGCTGGATTTTGTCGAAAAGCGGCGTCGGAACGCCCGATTTCACGCCTTTGCCAGTAGCTGTTAACAGTCCAGCCTCCTTGAGCCAAACCTTGAGCGAATCATATTGGCGCGTGCCCAAAGAACCCATAGTAAAACAGTTTTCTTTGTGCTCAAAGAAGTGTTCAAGCCAAGGGCGACGAAGTCCAAAGTGCTGGTATCTATTCATTCCTTTCAAATCCATACCGTTCTCTCCTCCAGTGACAGAAAGTGATTTTGCTGCCAAGCAACCCTTTCCGTTTGTAAACTCAATACAATTACAGCAGTGAACGCATTTATCCTCACGGATATAAATCTTCCCAGTCTCCGTAATTGTAAACGCATTAACGGGGCACTGAACTTCACAAGCCTTACAGCCAAAACAATATGCCGTTTTGTTTGCGATTCCCCTCAAATGGCTAAGGATGAACCTATCCATTCTCGAATACGGCCAATATGTAACCGTATTGTTCGCGTCACCCGTAATATGAAATTGGAACTCCTGTTTATCTATTAATTGCGTGTATACGTCGTTTTCTTTATACACCACGGGGCCAAGAATACTACAAACCTGAAGCCAGTCTTGCCGCTTTGAGGTAAAACTAAAGGATATCTTATCATCCTCAATTTTCTCAACAACCCGGTTTCCGCCGTTTTGAAGCCCGCGTCCCCCCATACGGGCTTTCCATCCACCTTGCTCTATAAACTTTTTTACTTCGCTATCTGGCTTGGTAGCACGAGCGTAGTTTTCAACATTTGAAAGGAGTTCTCGCATTTCATCTGGATAGCAATCATTTACAATCCCATCCCACCAAGCAGAAGACATGGGGCATACAATACAGCCAACCCGGAACAGCCCTTTCCGATAGGCATCATTAAATAAGATGCCGTAATGAAGCAAGTAAATGAACAGCTCAGATGTTCCCCATTTCAAAATTGGGCTACAATTGATTTGATTGATATTCTTTGCACCGACACTTATTTCGTCTCTATCGGCTCTTGCAGCACTCTCTTCAGCCCTCACACCATCAAAAACTACTACCTTTATATTGTAGTTTCCGGTTATTTCTCGGAGGAGCAAAATCGTCGGCACCGATTTGTGAACAGCGCAGCACCATCTCATTCTCCTTCCCGGAGGGCCAAACTCCTCCCAACTATCTTTGGGATTCAGATGGCTTTTTGCCTCATAAAACTTAAGCGATGACCAATGTTCTTTCGCTCTTTCTACAGACTGGATTGTAGTAGACAGCTCCATTCCTGTGTTGCTAAAAACCACAGAGAATTCGTCGGGAGGAAGCGTACGACTGACAAGGTCGAGCAACACCAAAGAGTCCTTCCCGCCGCTAAAAGCGACTGCAAAAGCCATGCCCTGTTTTTTATACTTGTCATGGGTCTTTCGGATAAAGTCCATCGCCGTCTTTTCGAGGCCGAGCATTAAGCGCTCATTCTCGTGCCAAAGGGCATCGACATCAATGGGTTCCAGCTTGAGACCTTCACTATAGTATTTGATTGTGGGCTTCGTGTAAAAGCCACCACCGGTTGCTTCCGCGACGCAGCTGCCGTTTAAGACATAGCGCCGGATGCCTTCAGCCCACAGCAAGGGAGCGTCTGTGTCCGGATATGTCCAGTGTTCATTGAAGCCGAAATAATCAAGCTCCTCCTTAAAAACAGGACGAATCTCTTTTTCAATTTTGCTATTGACTGACAGGCGGTAAATGCCGTTCTGACCCGTCCACTCATATCCGTACATAGATTGACCTCTATTCTAATATGTAGCGCTTATTTGTTTCCGCGCACATACACCGTTTTATTTTCATTTGACCACGCGAACCGATAATCGTTCAGCGCCTTTGGCAGCGAGTAAATCATCTCGCCATTCTCCAGCATTCCCGCATCGCGCAGTTCTAACCGCAGGTCTTCACCCGGCATGCGCATCGGCAGGGTATGATGCTCCTCCATGAAGAGAGTGACCACATCCGGGAAAGATTGAAGCGGAGAGTCAATCGGGACAAATGCTGCAGCAAGAGTATCGTGCGTCTGGTTCAAATCCGGAGAAATGGATTTGAAGCCGATGGCCGGATACTTATCCAGCACTTCCTGAAGCAAAAGGCGCGTCCAATCCAAACCACGCGGCAATAATGGCAGCGTATTCAGCCACGTTGTGTTGATATCTCTTGGTATCACATACGCCACATTCGCCTTGCGGAAAAGGTCATCCAGGCGGTCGTGCATCTGCATACACCACGCGTCGTCGATTCCCAATGATTCACTCAACAGATACCGCTCGGAATCATACATAAGGAACGTATTTGAAGAACCAATCTGCAAAAGGGTTCTCAGTCCAGCATAGGTAAGCATGGTCTTCTGAAGGAAGTCCTTAGCATCTGAGGCATGCAGCATGCCGCCATTGCTTCTGGCAAGATGTATCATCAGGCCACGCAGCGTCATTGGATAGTCTGGTTCTTTTTCGAAGATGTGGGGCGTGGAGAATTTGTATGCTTCTCCAGCCACAGCCTTCTTCTCAAAAAAGAATCGGGCGATGGCATACACCGAATCAATATTCTCACAGTCGTTGTCATTCAGAAACATGGAAAGCTCCTGAGAGGCAGCACCAAAGAGGAGCTGGTTGTTGCTATAGCCTCCGAATTGTGCAAAATGTGTCCGGAGTATCTGGCCCATGGCTTCTTCCGCTTCATCCAGGTCAACGAAACTGTCAACGTGGACATACCGGTTATTCGGCATGGCTATCACGTTCATGCTGGCCTCCAATGCAGCGGCGGTGGATGATACTGCTGCATCCGGCTGGACTGCCTTGATAATTTCTTTTGCAGTTGCTCCAAGGAGACCTGCAGACTGAAGAAATGCCTCAGACTTCTCTATGGGGACGCCACTACCCGATGTGGAGGAGGTTTCGTTTTTCTTCTCGTCTTTTCTCTCGTTTTTCCTCTTCACAGAAGATGACTTGGCATCTTCTGTCTTTGCCCCGGTCGATGAGTACTTAGGCGCACCGTACAGGACTATCTGCTCCTTTGTATATCCACATCGCAAACAAAGGGCCTGTATCATCTCCATGAGCCTTGGAATGCTATAATTCACGCACACCCAGTTTCCATTTGAGAGCTGTGCGCAATGAAGCCCATCAAGCCGTTCCTCCAACAGGTAGGGACGGTCTTTTTTTGCGGCAATCAGGGATTCTTTATGTAGCCAATCCATAGCTGGGTTGTTTTGGGCAAGCTCCCGCTCCGTAATGCCGACAAGAATCCGAGCCCAGTTTTTCGCTTCGATGGGCTCTCCGCCGATGGAACAATGGACTGGTACTGTATAGGCAAAATTCTGAGAGTTCTCAAAGTCGTACTTTATCCAACCGGATTGAATGTCATCTGTTGCAGGCGCATCCTCTGGCTCCTCTTGATGCGCTGCCTTCTCACGAAGGTAAACGATATAAGCAGCAAGAAGCTGTACAGCTGTATTACGAAGGCGCTTGTTTGCAAATGTCTTCTTCGTGCGACGCAGCGCAAATTCCGCATCGTCGGTAGACGTGATACTCGTTAAAGTTTGCGGCAGTGCTTTCGATTTAATAAGAAGGACATTTATCTGCGCATAGGATTTCTGAATATCACGGAGCACAGAAGGCGCAACGGTATTCGGAAGCCACTGGAAAAAATCTTGTTCAGCCGTATTGCTTTTCTCTGCCATGGCCTTTTTCCTCCGCTTTTCCGTTACTTTCTTTTCGCTGTTTTTCGATACTGCGCTCTTCTCCGTGTTAAGAATCTCTTCGTACCGATTTCTGTTATTTTTGTAGAGTGAAACCGCTTCTGCAAACATAGCTGTACCAGGAACCGACTTTGACTCCTTGCCCTCATAGAGGCCAGCCAAGCTGCGAATGCGATTGACCAGTCCGCCTGCGCTACGATAGCTGTCGCTAATTGTTAAACCGTTATTTTTTGCCAGAGTGCGAAGGCGCACTGATGCTATCTCAGCAGCTTTGGTAACAGACTCGCCGTTTTCAATCATGCTGTTGAGATATACATCTAATAAAATAACTGCCTCCTGCAAATCAAACGGTCGCTTAATCACAGGAGCCCCGGCATTTGTACGCGCCCCCATAGCTTTCTCTCCTCGCAACAATTAGTTTAGACACTGTCTCAATTATCAGATGCGTGTTTTTCCGCTGGTTGTTCTGAGAAAAAGCCATAAACTGGTCTGGTTGCATTCTCTGGTATCATATAGGTTGTTCCGTGCGTTACCACTCCTGGAATTCGATTCATCTTGCAGTGATTTTGCACTTGCCTTTGTGTGATGCCCCATTTTTCAGCAGCTTCTTTTGTAGTCATATAGCCATTCATAGAATCAACCTCCTGTAGCATCAGAGCGCACAATAAGCTATAATATTCTACCACATGCCTGACGAAATGTCAATGCGCGATGACGAAATCAAGGCTTCGCGTTGGCGAAATTTACAATAGTATCGTCTTCTTTCCGCGCTTGAAGCTTTCCCCGGAAAGCGCGGAACTCAAGATGTCGAGTATACCTGCCGCTTCCGGCCTTCCTGATTAATCCCTTCGGCAAATGTTTTTCATAAACTTTTTTCGTGTTTTTAAAAAACACGATGTTTTGCTCTTGACATTCCTGAGCTTTCGAGTATAATAAAAACATCAGATGTTTTTGGAAAACAAGGAGGCAGTTTTATGGCAACACTGGGTTGTATAAAGGCCAAGATGGGTAGGACAACCTACTACATCTGCAAGATGGCCGCTGGGGAACTCATCGATAGGGTGGGCATCGCCAAGGAGCTCCCCGAATGGCCGGACATGACGGCAGAAGAGAAAATGCAGCGTGAATGCGACATCAAACGCATCGTAGAGGAAATTGTGCCGTATGTCATCGAAGACCCCGACCGGTTCTTCTCAAGTCTCATCGTGGATATCTACTCCGGCTTTGAAGATATCAGCTTCGAGCCCCTCTCCAAAGTTGTTGGCGATATTCCGAATGCTTATGCTGTGCCAATGGCAGACATGGGCTTCATCACTCTCCCCGGCAAAGAGCGGCTCATAGCACTGGATGGTCAGCACCGCCTTCTGAGCTTGAAAATCGCAATCAGAGGTATCATGGGCGTTCCGGGCGGCACAAAAACTTTCGCTGCGATGAACAAGCTCCAGCCCCACCCTGAGCTTGCAAACGAGGAGCTCTGCATCATCCTCGTAGAGCATACCGACACAGCCAAAATCCGGAAAATCTTCAACAAGATTAATAAGTACGCCAAGCAGACCAGCCGCAGTGACAACATCATCACGAGCGACGATGATACCTTCGCTGTCATCGCCCGTCGTCTGTTCAAGGAGGGTGGCCCGCTGGCCCCGATAAACGGCATTGACCTTGTCAACTGGAAGAGCAACACCCTATCTCAGCGCAGCAAAAACCTGACGACACTGAGTGCGCTGTATACCATCGCCGAGACAATCCTGAAGGACAAGCGGTTCTCTTCCAAGATTCTGCCTGACACAGTGGCTCTGGATGAAGCTTATCAGACAATCGCATCTTTCTGGAGCACGACCCTCGATGGTGTACAAGCGTACCAGCAGTACCTTGAACTGACCCGGAATAACAAGCCGGTATCCAGCCTGCGCGAGGAGAACCTTCTGCTCAAGCCGGTTACCCAGATGGCTCTTGCACACGTCGCTCTCATGGCACAGCGCAAGGAAATCAGCTGGGAGTCCATCGTAGGGAAGCTCAACCAAATCGACTGGTCTTTCAACAACGATTTGTGGTTCAACATTCTCGTAATCGGTAGCGCCAACAAGAAGATGATTACCGGAAAGGAATCTATCCGCAGTGCCGGTATGGTTATTGCTTACATGGTCATGGGCAACCAGATGACCCGGAATGAGGTGGACGATGTCCGTCAGATTATCCGCAATGCACGGAATGACGACACAGCCAATCTTCCGAGCATGATTCCATGATAGTAGGAGGTGCCGATGACAAATACGATGACAGCTCCGAAGTCCGTCGAGTACAAGTGTCCATATGAAGGGGCCCGATGTAAGCTGAAAAAACACTGCCACGTCCTTGAGACCCCAGACAAGTTGCCCTGCAAAATCACCGCACTCGTCAAATGTCCCATCCACAACAATCAGAAGATTCCTGTTGAAATAGGCACATAACCGAACTTAATAGGAGTTGCTCACAGGAAAGCCGCTTAGACGCGCTATGCTGTAGGACTCAATCCACCCCGATTGATTTCCTACGGTGAAGTGTATCTAAGCGGCTTTTTTCATTGAAAGGAGGTGAGACCCGGCACCAACTACAGAGACATTCGCAACAGCGAAGGCCGCCTGCTGTGCAAAGCGAATGACCGAAGCGGTATGGTTGAAACTCAAGGCCCACACAAGTCGAGCTACGAGTTCAACATTCCAATTGGCGGTTCGTTCACCGTCACCCGTGAAAACATCATCTCGCGGGTGACCCGCACCAAGACCACATTTGTTGTGGAAGACATCATCGCTGCCTAAACAGCAACAACTGAAAATCGAATCCGCAGAGCTGCATCGACGGCCATGGATTTAGTTCTTCCCTCACGGGAGGACTATATCCACGGCCGTCTTTTCTGTTCTACGGACGAAATCGGCTCCTGCGGATTCCACATCCAAAGGAGTCGATTTATGAAAAACAACACGAAAGAATACCAGCCCTTCATCTACGACCGCAGCACCAAGACCAAGATTCCCGTTTCCAAGGAAGTCCGCGACGCCTACTACGGCGAGGCAGCCCGCATCCGCATGAAGGCGCAGGCCCACGGGCAGTGCGTCTGCCCTCAGAGTAAAGTCTGGGTCTGTGACGGAGACTGCCTCGTCTGCGAGTACCGTCGCTCCGGCGACATGGCTTCTCTGGATATTCCCGTCGGTGAGGACGGCGAGGACACCATGCTGGACATGATTCAGGACGAGACCCCGTCCATCGAGGGCGTCGTGGCTGACCGCGACCTGCTCGACCGCCTCTTCGCCCGTCTGCGTGAGCTTGACCCGGACGCGGACGCCATCATCGCTATGTGGCAGGCAGACTGGAATGTCTCCGACCGCGCCATTGCCGAGGCCCTTTGTCGGCCCCAGCGCACCTTCGCAGACCAGATGAAGAAGTACCGCACCGAGCTTCGGCGCATCCGGGGCTTTTAATCCCCAGCGCACCCGGCCCTCTGTCCATCGGTTCTCCGGTGGCCGGAGGGCCTTTTTTATTTTTTGAAAAATCCTCCGCTCAAAGCGGCACCCCACCTTCAGTGGGAGGTGGAAGGCAACAAACGACACCAGCCTTCAGGGAGGTGAAGAACCGTGTACGACAACAACTACAGAAACAGCAGCATTGCCGCCGAGGAGATTCAGGTGCTCAAGGCTATCTCCCGCGTCTCCGCTCGACTGGCGCATAAGCTCGCTGCCCTCGACAACCAGAGGCAAATCAAGGAAGGAGGCAATCACGATGTCAAAGCTGGCGGATATGGCTATGGTCATCCAAGAACTGCGCGATGCTGCTGCCGCTATTGATGATGCGGCCAACTGGCTGAGTCAGCAGTTCAGCAGCGCAGTGCCCACGGAGCCGGAACCTAAACCCGCGCCCACGCTGGAACAGGTACGGGCGGTGCTGGCGGAGAAATCCCGTGCCGGTCACACGGCGGCTATCCGGGAGCTCCTCCAGAAGTACGGAGCCGCAAAGCTCTTGCTGGTAGACCCGCAGTACTATGAGGCCCTGCTCAGGGATGCGGAGGGACTTGCCGATGCCACCTAAAGGACATGCGCTCCTCTCGGCATCCTCCTCTGACCGCTGGCTCCACTGCCCGCCCTCCGCGAGGCTGTGCGAGACCTATGAGGACAAGGGCTCCGACTATGCTGCCGAGGGCACCGACGCCCACACGCTGTGTGAGTACAAGCTCCGGAAGGCGCTGGGCATGGAGACTACCGACCCGACCGAGAACCTCACCTGGTTCAATCAGGAGATGGACGACTGTGCCACCGGCTATGCCGCCTACATCCTTGAGCTGGTGGAGGCCGCCAAGGAGAACTGCCCCGACCCGGTGGTGCTCATCGAACAGCGCGTGGACTTCTCCCGCTGGGTCGAGGAAGGCTTTGGAACCTCAGACGCAATTCTCATCGCGGACGGCACCATGCACGTGATTGACTACAAGCATGGGCTGGGTGTGCTCGTCTCCGCTGAGGACAATCCCCAGATGAAGTGCTACGCGCTCGGTGCGCTGGAGCTGTTTGACGGCATCTATGACATCGACACCGTGAGCATGACCATCTACCAGCCCAGACGCCAGAACATCAGCACGTTCGAGGTCAGCAAGGACGACCTGTACCGCTGGGCGGATGAAGTCCTGAAGCCTACGGCAGAGCTGGCCTTTGCCGGAGACGGCAACTTCCTCTGTGGCGAATGGTGCGGCTTCTGCAAGGCCAAGAACGAATGCCGTGCTCGCGCCGATGCCAATCTGGAGCTGGCCCGCTACGATTTCAAGCTGCCTCCGCTCCTCACCGATGAGGACATCGAGGACATCCTGTCCCGCGTGGACGCGCTGGTATCGTGGGCCTCCGACATCAAGGAGTATGCGCTCCAGCAGGCAATCAGCGGAAAGGAGTGGAACGGCTGGAAGCTGGTCGAAGGCCGCTCCAACCGCAGGTACACCAATGAAGCTGCCGTCATCCAGACGGTCAGCAACGCGGGCTTCGACCCGTATGAGCGGAAGCTGCTGGGCATCACCGCGATGCAGAAGCTGCTCGGTAAATCCCGCTTCGACGAACTTCTGACGGCTTACATCGAAAAGCCGCAGGGCAAACCCACTCTCGTACCGGAAAGCGACAAGCGTCCGGCTATGAACACAGCAAAAAATGATTTTATGGAGGAAAATATCGATGAATAAGAACACCAAGTTTACCAATCCCATGAAGGTCATTACCGGCCCCAACACCCGCTGGTCTTACGCCAACGTCTGGGAGCCCAAGAGCATCAACGGAGGCACCCCGAAGTTCTCGGTCAGCCTCATCATCCCGAAGTCCGACACCAAGACCGTCGCCAAGATTCAGGCAGCCATCGAAGCGGCCTACCGTGAGGGCGAGGCCAAGCTCAAGGGCAACGGCAAGACCGTCCCTGCGCTGACCGCCATCAAGACTCCGCTGCGCGACGGCGACACCGAGCGCCCGGATGACCCTGCCTATGCCGGTGCCTACTTCGTCAACGCCAACGCCACCAGCGCCCCCGGCATCGTGGACGCTGACCGCAATCCCATCCTGACCCGTTCCGAGGTCTACTCCGGCGTGTACGGTCGCGCCAGCATCACGTTCTATGCCTTCAACAGCTCCGGCAATCGCGGCATCGCCTGCGGGCTCAACAACCTGCAGAAGATTCGTGATGGTGAGCCTCTTGGCGGCAAGGCCAGCGCCGAGTCCGATTTCGATACGGACGACGACGAAGATTTCCTGGACTGAGGAGGTGGCCACTATGGAATACACCATGCAAGTCCTGTGCTGCATCCTCTTCAGTGTGTTCATCATCCTGAATCTCGGATTCTTCGTCCGCCTGGTGCTGGACACCATCAACGACCGTAAGGACGCCAAGCGCAAAGAGGCGCAGGAGCAGCGCGACATCGAGTACCACAACAAACGGATGAACGACTTCCGCTGATTTCCCGGCGTGGGTGGTGGGAGCAATCCTGCCACCCATTTTCCGCTGCTCTGAAAGGACGTGCCTATGAAAACACTGAGTATCGACATCGAGACCTATAGCGACATCCCTCTCCAGAAGACCGGAGTCTATCGCTACAGCGGGTCTCCCAATTTTGAAATCCTGCTGTTCGGCTACAGCATCGACTCCGGGCCGGTGCAGGTGGTCGACCTCACTTGTGGGGAACACATCCCCAAGGAGGTGCTGGCCGCGCTGGAGGACGATTCCGTCATCAAGTGGGCCTTCAATGCCGCCTTCGAGCGGGTGTGCCTCTCCCGGTATCTCGGTTATCCCACCGGTGAATATCTCGACCCGGAGAGCTGGCATTGCTCCATGGTCTGGGCGGCTACGATGGGCCTGCCGCTTTCCTTGGAGGGCGTCGGTGCTGTTCTCGGTCTGGAGAAGCAGAAGCTCACTGAGGGCAAGGAGCTCATCAAATACTTCTGCCAGCCCTGCCTCCCCACCAAGGCAAATGGCCAGCGCACCCGGAACCGGCCCTTCCATGCGCCGGACAAGTGGGAGTTGTTCAAACGCTACAATGCCCGTGACGTAGAGGCCGAAATGGGCATCCAGCAGAAGCTCTCCAAGTTCCCGGTACCTCCACAAGTCTGGGAGGAATACGACATCGACCAAGAAATCAACGACCGTGGCGTCCGCATTGACATGAAACTCGTGGAGCAGGCCATCCAGATGGATGCCCGTTCCCGGCAGGAGCTGACCGACGCCATGAAGCGCATGACGGCATTGGAGAACCCCAACTCCGTCCAGCAGATGAAGCAGTGGCTCTCCGACAATGGCGTGGAGACCGACAGCCTCGGAAAGAAGGTCGTAGCGGAGCTTCTGAAAACGGCACCACCAGAGCTGGCGGAGGTGCTCACGCTCCGGCAGCAGCTGGCCAAGTCCTCCGTCCGGAAATACCAGGCGATGGAGAAAACAGTATGCAGTGACAATCGCGCCCGTGGGATGTTCATGTTCTATGGGGCAAATCGAACCGGGCGCTTCTCCGGCAGAAACATTCAATTGCAAAACCTGCCTCAGAACCATCTGCTTGACTTGGCAGAGGCCCGTGCTCTTGTGCGCTCCGGCAATTTCGATGCTGTGAAGATGCTGTATGAAGATGTGCCAGATACGCTCTCTCAGCTCATCCGTACCGCCTTCATCCCCAGAGACGGTGCTCAATTTCTCGTGGCCGACTTCAGCGCCATCGAAGCCCGCGTCATCGCGTGGTTTGCCGGTGAGCCATGGCGGCAGGATGTCTTTGCCAAGGGCGGAGACATCTACTGCGCCAGCGCCTCCCAGATGTTCAAGGTGCCGGTGGAAAAGCACGGCATCAACGGCCATCTGCGCCAGAAGGGTAAGATTGCGGAATTAGCCCTCAGCTATGGAGGCTCCGTGGGTGCGCTCAAGGCGATGGGCGCTATCGAGATGGGCTTGACCGAGGACGAGCTCCCTCCGCTGGTGGACGCATGGCGGCAGTCCAATCCGAACATCGTGAAGTTCTGGTGGGCCGTTGACCATGCTGTCATGGAGGCAGTCCGCTATAAGCACACCACCACCAACTACGGACTGACCTTCTCCTGCCGGAGCGGGATGCTGTTCATCACGCTGCCCTCCGGGAGGAAGCTGGCCTATGTGAAGCCCAAGGTGGGCACCAACAAGTTCGGCGGCGAGTGCATCACCTATGAGGGCATCGGCTCTACGAAGAAATGGGAGCGACTGGACTCCTACGGGCCGAAATTCGTGGAGAACATCGTGCAAGCGACTGCCCGCGATATCCTCTGCTATGCCATGCGGACGCTGCGGCACTGCTCCATCGTGATGCATATCCACGACGAGCTGGTCATCGAGGCCGACCCGCGCATGTCCCTGGATGTCGTCTGCCAACAGATGGCACGGACACCACCGTGGGCAAAGGGCCTGCTGCTCCGGGCAGACGGCTACGCCACCCCGTTCTACAAAAAAGATTAAAATTCATCCGCTCAAATCAGGCGTTCACCTTCAGTGGGAATCAGAGGTGGACGCCTTTTTCTATGCCCACCCGGAAAGGAGGAATCGCAACATGAATGTCGATATGCGCAACAGCGAAGGCTACCTTGACCTGACGGCATACGAGGCCATCAAGAAAGTCGAACAGGAACAGCGCTCCGGTCGTGCGTTCCGGCCCATCGTCTACATCTGCTCTCCCTACGCTGGGGACATCGCAGGAAACGTAGATGCCGCCAGACGCTACAGCCGGTTTGCCGTGGACAAGGGCTATATCCCCATCGCGCCACATTTGCTCTTTCCACAGTTTCTGGACGATGCCGACCCGGACGAGCGAGAGCTTGGGATATTCTTTGGCAACGCCATCATGAGCAAGTGCTCTGAGGTGTGGGTGTTCGGCAGCCGAATCTCTGCGGGTATGCAGGCAGAAATCAGACGAGCCAAGTGGAAGAACTACCGCTTGCGTTACTTCACCGAAGATTGTCAGGAGGTTTGAGACCGTGTACGAAATCAAAGAAAACAGCCGCACCCTGAAGGACGGCACCGAGCTCACCACTTACGCCCGTGACGTTGTCAGCTGCAACATCCTCGAAGCCGAGGCTGGCACCACCGGCTATCAGGGCGGAGATACCGGCCACGGCGGACGCACCTACTTCCGCATCGAGGACGCGGGCAGCACGGACATGGAAGTCCACAGCTACGTCAACAAATATGGCTGCCCCGGCTTCGAGGTCGTCCTCGGCGGTGACTGTGAGCTGGAGACCGTGATTCGGGCGCTGAAGTTCATCACCAAGGTTCTGGAGGAGGAATCGGCGGAGGTGTATGACTGATGTTCACGATTTATAGCGCCGATGTCACCGGCAACCCCGGCAATTGCTCCTATCCGCATAAGCAGGTCATCTTGGACGAGGCCAGCCTGAAAGCCGCCATCTGCCATGATTACGTCTGCGCTGAGTACCGGAACAGCTACCGCAACGGCGACAACTTCATCGGGAGCGACTGTCTCCCGGTGGACTGTGACAACGACCACTCGGAGAATCCGGAGGACTGGATTACCCCGGACGACGTCCTCCAGCAGTTTCCCGGCGTCACCTTTGCCGTCCATTTCAGCCGCTTCAACATGAAGGAGAAGAACGGCAAGGCCGCTCGGCCCAAGTTCCATGTGCTCTTTCCCATCGACTATGTGACCGACCCCGCGCTCTACAGCGATATGAAGAAGCTGGTCAATTCCATCTTCCCGTACTTCGACACCAATGCGCTCGATGCTGCCCGGTTTTTCTTCGGCACCACGGCAGCGGATGTAGCGCTCTATCCGGGCAGGATGAACCTGACCGAGTTTCTGGAGGAGGACGATTTCGATGCCGGACTGCCGGACGGCGGTTTCGGTCAGAGCGCGGTCATCCCGGAGGGCAGCCGGAACGCCACCATGTCCCGCTTCGCCGGTCGCGTCATCAAGAAGTACGGTGATACCGACGAGGCATATCAGGCGTTTCTGGATGAGGCCGCCAAGTGTGTCCCTCCGCTGGAGAACAGTGAGCTGAATACCATCTGGCACAGTGCCCAGCGCTTCTTTTCCCGTATTCGGGAACAGGCTGGCTACGTCCCGCCGGAAGCCTATAACGACCCCAGCAGCTATAAGCCGGAGGATTTTTCGGACGTCGGGCAGGCCGAGGTCATGGCCCGCTACTTCTCCGGGGAGCTCCGCTATTCTCCGGCCACTCACTTCATCCGGTACAGTGACCATTACTGGCAGGAGTCGGAGCCGGGTGCGCAGGCAGTCGCCCACGAGCTGACTCGTCGCCAGATGAAGGAGGCCAACCGCGACCTGCTCACCGCGCTGATGAAGATGAAGAACAACGGTGCCCAGGCCATTCTGGACGGCACCTCCAAGGCCAAGGCAGAACAGCTCATGAGCGACGAGCAGCTGGAGGCATTTCAGGAATATCTGGCGGCGAAGGCATATCAGGCGTTCGTCATCAAGCGCCGGGACTCCAAATACATCACCTCGGCGCTGAAGGAGTCCCACCCCATGCTGGAGATTTCGCCCAGAGACTTGGATGCGGACTGCTTTGCCCTCAACACCCCGGAGGCCACCTACGACCTGCGCAAGGGTATGGCTGGAGCGCGGGAGCACTCGCCGGAGGATTTCATCACAAAAATCACCTCGGTCACGCCCGGTCAGAAGGGCCAGAAAATCTGGCTGGACTGCCTCGACCTCATCTTCCAGCACAACCAGGAGCTCATCGACTATGTTCAGATGATTTGTGGGCTGGCTGCCATCGGCAAGGTGTATGTGGAGGCCCTCATCATCGCCTACGGAGATGGCCGGAATGGTAAGAGCACCTTCTGGAATGCGGTGTCCCGTGTGCTGGGGCTCTACAGCGGCAACATATCCGCCGACACCCTGACCGTTGGCTGCCGCAGGAACATCAAGCCGGAGATGGCTGAGGTCAAGGGCAAGCGGCTCCTCATCGCTGCCGAGATGCAAGAAGGTGCCCGCCTGAACGATTCCACCGTCAAGCAGCTCTGCTCCACCGATGATGTGTTCGCGGAGAAGAAATACAAAGACCCGTTCTCCTTCAAGCCTTGCCATACGCTGGTGCTGTACACCAACCATCTGCCTCGCGTCAGTGCCTCAGATGATGGTATCTGGCGCAGGCTCATCGTCATCCCGTTCAACGCCAAGATTACCGGCAAGAGCGACATCAAGAACTACGGCGAATACCTCTACGACAATGCCGGAGAGAGCATTCTGGCGTGGGTCATCGAGGGTGCCAAAAAGGTCATCGACCTGGACTACCAGATTCCTGTCCCGGCCTGCGTGAAGGCGGCTATCGACGAGTATCGGAGCCAGAACGATTGGTTCGGTCATTTCATGGAGGACAAGTGCGAGACCGGCGACGGTTTCCGGGAGAGCTCCTCTTCTCTGTATCAGGCATACCGGAATTACTGCATCGATACCAACGAGTATGTGCGCAGCACCGCAGACTTCTATTTTGCGATGGAGAGCGCCGGTTTCGAGCGCGTGACCCTGAACCGGAAGCGCTATTTCAAGGGAGTGCGGCTGAGGGCAGACACGGACGATGCAGGAGACGATTTTCTGACCTGATAGCCACTATGACAAGGTGTATCAATGTGTTTTACAGAGTTTTTCTAAGAGCTATAAAAATCTTCCTAAGAAAAAGTTTTGTATTGGCATTGATACACCTTGCACGACCAGAGAAAAGGAGCGCTTATGCGAGAAAAAGAAATCGAGAAAAAATTATCCCTGATGGTAAAAAAGGCCGGTGGCATCGCCGTGAAGTTCGTGTCTCCGAGTTTCGACGGGATGCCCGACCGCCTTGTCTTATTACCTGACGGTGTTATCGCCTTTGTAGAACTGAAGGCACCCGGAAAGGCTCCGCGCCCGCTCCAGTTGGCACGGCACCGCTTGCTGCGGTCGCTGGGCTTCCGAGTGTATGTCATCGACCACACTGAGCAGATTGGAGGGATGCTGGATGAACTTCAAGCCTCATGACTATCAGAGCTACGCCATCGATTACATCGAGCAGCATCCGGTGGCCGCTGTCCTGTTGGATATGGGACTTGGCAAAACGGTCATCTCCCTGACAGCCATCGCCGACTTGCTGTTCGACAGCTTTATGGCCCACCGCGTTCTGGTGGTCGCACCGCTACGGGTGGCCCGCGACACCTGGCCTGCGGAAATCGAGAAATGGGCGCATCTGAAAGAGCTGACCTATACCGTGGCCGTAGGCAGCGCCAGAGAGCGGCGGGCCGCCCTGATGGTCAGCGCCGACATCACCATCATCAACCGAGAGAACCTGAGCTGGCTCATCGAGAGCAGCGGTTTTTCCTTTGACTACGATACCGTGGTCATTGACGAGCTGTCCTCTTTCAAGAATCACCAGTCCAAGCGATTTAAAGCTCTGCTGCGCGTCCGACCCAAGGTCAAGCGCATCATCGGACTGACCGGCACCCCGTCCTCCAACGGCCTCATGGATTTGTGGGCCGAGTTCCGGCTGTTGGATATGGGTCAGCGCCTCGGACGCTTCATCACACAGTATCGGAACACCTTCTTCCTCCCTGACAAACGCAACGGACAAATCATCTACTCCTACAAGCCCATGCCGGGAGCGGAGGACGCCATCTACAGCAGGATTTCGGACATCACGATTTCCATGAAATCCACCGACCACCTGAAGATGCCGGAGCTCGTATCCACCCGATATGAGGTCTACCTCTCTGACGCAGAGGCCGACCGGTACGAGGAGCTCAAACAAGCTCTCATCCTGCAGCTCCCGGATGGCGAGGTGACTGCTGCCAACGCAGCGGCCCTGACCGGGAAACTGGCCCAGCTCGCCAACGGCGCTATCTATGCCTATACCGGCGATACGATAGAGTTCCATGACCGGAAGCTGGACGCGCTGGAGGACATCATCGAATCCGCCAATGGCAAGCCCATACTGGTGGCCTACTGGTTCCGTCACGACCTGCAGCGCATCAAAAAGCGCTTCGATGTCCGTGAGCTGAAATCCAGCAAGGACATCGCCGACTGGAACAGCGGCAAAATCCCGGTAGCGGTCATCCATCCTGCCTCTGCCGGTCACGGCATCAACCTGCAGGCCGGTGGCTCCACCCTTATCTGGTTCGGCCTGACGTGGTCGCTGGAGCTCTACCAGCAGACGAACGCACGACTGTGGCGGCAGGGCCAGAGCTCCGGCACCGTGGTGATACAGCACATCATCACGAAGGGCACTATCGACGAACGTATCCTGAAGGCGCTGGAGGCCAAGGACAGGACACAGGCCGCACTCATCGATGCAGTCAAGGTGACGCTGGAGGTGTGATGCCTTTGGATGATTCATATATCCGGCTGGCCCACGCCATCGTCGTGCAAGCTGCGAAGGATTACGATGCCGAGCTCGACTGGTTCCGACAGAATCCGCCTCTGTGCGAAGAGGACAGGCAGCACCAGACCTATCTCAATCACAAATCTGAGCTCCAGAGCCTTGAGCGGTTCTTCCGTTCCGGATGGTTTGAACTACTCTCCGGTCTGGACGGCGAGGCACTCATGGAAAAAATACGGGAAGGAGGAATCGCCAGATGACTGCAAAGCAATATCTCTCCCAAGCCTACCGGCTGAACGAGCGCATCAATTCTGACCTGTCCGAGCTGGACAGGCTGCGCGACCTGGCTATCAGCCTGAGCAGTGTGAACTACGACGGTATCCGGGTCTCCAGTACCAGGAGTACAGAAGCGCCCTTTGAGAAGACCATCTGCAAAATCATCGACGCGGAGAAGAAGATAAATGCGGAGATAGAGCGGCTGGTGGATTTGAAGGCCGAAATCAGTGGGGCCATCTCTCAACTGGCCAATGTGGATGAACAGCTCCTTCTCCGCTTCCGGTACATCAACAATTACGGCTGGGAGAAGATTGCTGTGCTGATGAGCGTGTCCATGCGAACGGTTCACCGCATCCACGCCTCGGCCCTGCGAGATTTTCAGCCGCCAGCGTAAAGTTGGCACACTTTGGCACAGAATGGCACATTGATAAGTGGTATTATGGTAGTGTGAAAAATAGGGGCAAGTCTTCGTGGGAGAAATCCTGCGGAGGCTTGTTTTGCAAAAGGAAGAGCCGCTGTATGCGACCCTTCCTTTTTACAGTTACTTATCCTCAGATGAGGCTGTTTCTTCGTTCAACAGCTTTTGGTCATATCCCGGAATCTGCTGCACCTGCGCTTTCTTAATCAGATAGTTCGCAGCAGTTTCGATGTCTCTGTATTCAAGCTTCACAATGAGCTTGTTGTTGAAATACAGGTACAGGTATTGGTCATCACCTTTGATGCTGACCTTCTTGATGTTGAACTCAAACCGTGTATCCATGAAATACACCTCCTTCATAATAGGGCTTGTAAATTTCGCGGATTTTTGCCCTTCATTATAGGAGATGTAAATTTTGCGAACGGAGGTGGAGGTTACATGCCCAAGAGACCGAAACGGCCCTGTTCCTACCCCGGCTGCCCCAACCTGACGGACAAACGGTTCTGCCCAGAACACGAGAAGCTGGAGGCCCAGCGTTACGAACGGTACGACCGCGACCCTGCCACCAAGCGTCGATACGGACGGGCTTGGAAACGCATCCGGGATTCCTATGCTGCGGAGCATCCGCTGTGTGAGGTCTGCCTTGCGAAAGGTGCGTACACGCCAACCGAGGAGATTCACCACAAGCTCCCGCTCTCTCAGGGAGGGACGCACGACCGCGGTAATCTGATGGCCCTTTGCAAAGAGTGCCATGCGAGGATTCATGCCGAACGCGGCGACCGCTGGCATAACCGGGAGACCCGGTAGGGGCTGTCAAAATCTCTACGGCCCATCTGCCGTGGAACGGGCGTGGGCTCTCGCGCACAAAAACGCGATTTCAAACGGGGAATAAGCCCCGACGACTGGAGGTGAATCGAAATGGCGAAGGACGGAACCAACCGTGGCGGTGCCCGCATCGGAGCCGGAGCCAAGAAAAAGCCCTTAGCGGACAAGATTGCAGAGGGCAATCCCGGCAAACGGACACTGACGGTCATCAACTTCGATGACCGCGCTGCCGACCTTGAGGGTCAGGCGATGCCGAAACCGTCCAAGATGCTCTCCGCCGTCCAGAAGGACGGTAAGGCACTGGTGGCCGAGGACATCTACAAGGAGACCTGGGAGTGGCTGGCCGAACGCGGCTGCGCTTCTCTGGTATCTCCACAGCTCTTGGAACGCTATGCCATGAGTGTGGCCCGATGGATTCAGTGCGAGGAGGCCGTGACGGAGTTCGGCTTTCTGGCCAAGCACCCCACCACCGGCAGCGCAATACAGTCGCCCTATGTGGCGATGAGCCAGAATTTCATGAGCCAGACCAACCGGCTCTGGATGGAGATATACCAAATCGTAAAAGAAAACTGTGCGACCGAGTACAACGGCGTCACTCCGATGGATGACACGATGGAACGCCTGCTCCGGGCACGGAAAGGAAGCTGACCATGTATGAAAAAGTAAATCCGGCACATCCGGATAAAATCGCAGACCGCATCGCCGGTGCTTTGGTCGACCTCGCCTATGCGCAGGAGCCTGACCCGCGCATCGCCGTGGAAGTCCTCCTCGGCCATCACATGTGCCACATCATCGTAGAGGCCTCCACGCATCTGTCCGCTGAGACTGTCGAAAGCATCGCCCACCGTATTGCCGGGAACCTCGCCCTGAATTATACCGAGGTCGCACAGGACGCACATCTCTCCGACAACCAGCGTGACGGTTTCCGCTGCGGCGACAACGGCATCTTCAAAGGAATGTGTATCACACCTGAGCAGAAGGAGCTCTCCCGCATCGCCCGCTCCATCTACGATAGGTACCCCACGGATGGAAAGTACATCCTGGACGGCGACCGGCTCATCCTCTGTCAGAGCAATGCTCCCGCAGATGAGTTGAAGGCCCTGTTCCCGCAGGCCGAGGTCAATCCCCTGGGCGACTGGACGGGTGGCCCGGACGTGGACTCCGGTGCGACCAACCGGAAGCTGGGCTCTGATATGGCGGACGGCGTCACGGGCGGTGGCCTGCACGGAAAAGACCTGTCGAAAGCGGATGTGTCCGTGAATGTCTACGCCTTCCTCAAGGCGCAGGAGACCGGCAAGGCTGTAGAGCTCTGCTGCGCCATCGGCGACGACACCGTGGACGGCAGGCCCTATGCAGAAATCGTCGAAATCTGTCGAGAATATATCCGCTCTGTAGGCGGCTTTGAAAAGTTCGCAGAATGGGGGCTCGTATGAAGACAACGACTGATATGCAGCTGGTGCCGGTCAGCAAGCTGGTGCCGTATGTCAACAACGCCCGGACGCACTCCCCGGAGCAGGTCATGAAGCTCCGCTCCTCGCTGCGGGAGTTCGGCTTTATCAATCCTATCATCATCGACCGTGACTATGGCATCATCGCCGGTCACGGTCGTCTTCTCGCTGCCAAAGAGGAAGGCATCACCGAGGTGCCCTGCGTCTTCGTGGATTACCTGACCGAGGCCCAGAAGAAAGCCTACATCCTCGCGGACAACCGCATGGTAATGGATGCTGGCTGGGACGAAGAGCTCCTGCGCGTGGAAATCGAAGCGCTGCAGGGTGAGGCTTTCGATGTCTCCCTCACCGGCTTCGATGAAATGGAGCTGGCCGACCTGTTCAAGGATGGAAGCGATTCTGGCGCAGAGGATGATGACTACGACCTGAGCGCCGCATTGGAAAAGGCCGCCTTTGTGGAACGCGGCGACATCTGGACGGTCGGTAGGCACCGGCTCATGTGCGGTGATGCCACCAGCGCCGAGGACGTGGCCGCGCTCATGGATGATAGGAAAGCAAATCTCATCCTGACCGACCCACCCTATGGAGTATCCTTCAAGAGCTCCAGCGGCCTGACCATCCAAAACGACTCCATGAAGAATGAGGAGTTCTACAACTTCCTGCTCTCGGCGTTCGAGAACATGGCTGACCATCTCGAAAAAGGCGGTGCCGCCTACGTCTTCCATGCGGATACCGAGGGCCTCAATTTCCGCAGGGCTTTCATCGACGCGGGCTTCCATCTCGCCGGGTGCTGTATCTGGGTGAAGGACTCGCTGGTGCTGGGCCGCTCGGATTACCAATGGCAGCATGAGCCGGTGCTCTACGGTTTCATGCAGAACGGAAAGCACCCGTGGTACTCCGACCGGAAGCAGACGACCATCTGGAACTTTGCCAAGCCCAAACGGAACGCGAACCACCCGACCAGTAAGCCGCTCGACCTGCTGGGCTATCCCATCGGGAACTCCACGCAGGAGAATGCCATCGTCATCGACACCTTCGGCGGCAGCGGCTCCACGCTCATGGCCTGTGAGCAGATAAACCGCACCTGCTGCACGATGGAGCTCGACGAGAAATACGCATCCGTCATTCTCCGCAGATATGTGGATGATACCGGAGACACGGATGGCGTCTATGTCCTCCGCAATGGAGAAAAGCTACCGTATTCGGCACTGGTGAAGGACGTCGAGCCTGCCTCCTGATTGTCACTATCACACACATTCCGGGGCACATCTTTGTCGGATTTATGCCTCAGAATCAACTTGCTATTCTGTACCTGTAGAGCGAATATGTGACTACCCCGAAGGGGGAAAACATGCACAGGAGGATTTCACCATGGAAATCAAGTACAACGTGACCGGCGACCAGCGCAAAGAGCTGGTCAAGAGCATTTCCGGCATCACCGGAGTCAAGGCGGTCTACAAGTTCATGCCGACCTGCAATTACGAAATCGACTATTTTACCGTCACCAAGGATGGCACTCTGCTCTTTGATGACCGCGCCGACAGCGAGGAGGTCGAGCGGGTGTTGGAAGGCATTGCGGCTGCAGGCTTCGAGTGCGAGGCCCCGGAGGGAAAAGCCGAGGAACCGGAGAACGCGGCACAGGACGGAAGCGTGGGCCTCACTGTCGAGGTTCCGCTCGACAAGGTTCAGGTCGGGAACCTGACCAAGCTGCTGGATGCCAAGGGCAGCCTCATCAAGAAGGCGCTGGGCATCGACGACCTGCGCTTCGAGCTTCTGGAAGACCGCATTGCCTTTCCGTGGTTCTCCGAACCACAGCCGGAGGAGACCACCGCCTACACTCACTTCATCGCTGCGCTCTGCCAGATGTCCAGGGATGCCAAGCGCATCACCGCCAAGGAGAAGCCGGTGGACAACGAGAAGTACGCCTTCCGCTGCTTCCTGCTCCGGCTGGGCTTCATCGGCAACGCGTACAAGGCCGACCGGAAAATCCTGCTCCGGAACCTCTCCGGTTCCAGTGCCTTCAAGTCCGGGAAGGTTGGTGTTGCGGGATGATTAGCGCCTATTCAGATGGATATTTTGGCATGATGCGCGATATCGGCATTGGATACCAGATTGCTAAAGACCAGCGCATAAAAGAGAGAGAAGCATTGCTCCATCAAGGAAACAATGAGGCAGCTCTTATCGCATGGGAGGAACGAGAGCAACATTTTCCATTCCCATTTTCACGCGGTCAAATTACAGCATACAACGCCTGGAAGGAAAGCAAAGCGAATGGCCTGGAGGTTGTCGAATCCAGAGATTTGCCTTGGGAGAAAGATTTTCATGATTATATTGAAACCTTTCGTGAAGCAAGAATCGAATCTATCATTGTCACAGACTCGGCTTTCAATAAGGGCAAATATGCTCACCTATTTGAAAACGAAGGATGTCGGATAATCGGGCAAAAGGTATTCATCCGTCACGAAAAGCGCTCGACAGGAATTGAAAACATTAATGCTGTGGGAATCCTCATCACAATTTTCAACGAAAATGAAAGGGCGGTAGATTCCGATGACTGAGACCATCCGGGAACAGATTCTCGCCATCAGGGACACCGGCCTGACCAACATGTTCGATGTTCGGACGGTACAGCGGCTGGCCTTTGACCAGGACTTCTACGAACTGGTCTGCTACCTGGAGGAGCACCGCAAGGAGTACGTTCGCTTCATCATGTTCGGCGATGAATAAGCCCTTGCCGCCAAGAGAGCCGGATGGCTCTTTTGGTCGTATATTACACAAGAATCCTCCGCGATATTTGTTCAGTATATGCCCGATAATTGACTTGCTATTATGTGCTTTTGGAGCGAATATACAGTCACCGAAAGGAAAAACAACAAAGAAAAACGGGGGCAAACACCATGAAAAACGCTTACGAACTGAGAGCACACTTCGGAACCATCGGCGACTGGAACACCAGCATCAGCCGCAAGGAATTCGAGCAGCTTTTCCACAAGACCGCCGAGAAGGTTACCTTCACCTTTGGCGGCTGGGATGGCAAGAGCTACGACGGCGAGAGCCACCCCTCCGCCAACTGGCTGGTCGATGTCCGCAAGGCGAACTGAGGAGGGCTGGACAATGTGGAGCGAAGGAACTATCGGAATCCCGGATGCGAAGGACAAGGACAGATACACGGTCTGCCATTACTGGGTCAAGCACTACGACGAGCCCAGCGAGACCTACGGCATCAACGGAGGCAAAATCAGCAAGCTCATGATTAAGGTGAACGGCATCATCACCGCCAACTACGACAGAGACTGGGATGTCGAACCGCAGGACGAGCCCACGCGAATGGCCTACAGCATCCTCCTTTACCAGTACAACTGAATCGGGGATTCCCCGAAGAGCGGAGCCGAAAGGCTCTGTCTCTCATATAGAACGATACGACGGCTTGCCGGAAGGCAGGTCATTTTTTATGCCCATCGGAGGTGATGATTTGCGAAAGCTGAAGAAATACAAGCCCACGAAGTTCAAGGCCAAGGACTCCGTCTACGATAAGGACGCAGCGGATTATGCGGTGAACTTCATCGAGTGCCTGTGCCACACCAAAGGCACCTGGGCAAGGAAACCCTTCGAGCTCATCGAATGGCAGGAACAGATCATCCGGGATATCTTCGGTGTCCTCAAGCCCAATGGCTACCGGCAGTTCAACACCGCTTACATCGAAATCCCAAAGAAGCAAGGCAAATCCGAGCTTGCCGCTGCGGTAGCGCTCCTGCTCACCTGCGGTGACGGTGAGGAACGCGCCGAAGTCTATGGCTGTGCCGCTGACCGTCAGCAGGCATCCATCGTGTTCAATGTGGCAGCGGATATGGTGCGGATGTGTCCGGCGCTCTCCAAACGGGTCAAGATACTGGACTCCCAGAAACGGCTCATTTATCAGCCGACGGGCAGTATCTACCAGGTGCTCTCTGCCGATGTCGGCAACAAACACGGTTTCAATACTCATGGTGTGGTGTTTGACGAACTGCATACGCAGCCCAATCGCAAGCTGTTTGATGTCATGACCAAAGGCTCCGGCGACGCCCGAATGCAGCCGCTGTATTTCCTTATCACCACAGCGGGCAACGATACGAAGTCCATCTGCTATGAGATACATCAAAAGGCGCAGGACATCATTGCCGGCCGGAAGATCGACCACACCTTTTACCCCGTTATATATGGTGCAGAGGAATCGGATGATTGGACGGACCCGAAGGTCTGGAAAAAGGCCAATCCCTCCCTCGGCATCACGGTAGGCATTGACAAGGTCAAGGATGCCTGTGAATCGGCGAAGCAGAACCCCGGCGAAGAGAACTCCTTCCGACAGCTTCGTTTGAACCAGTGGGTCAAGCAAGCAGTCCGATGGATGCCCATGGATAAATGGGACAAATGCGAGTCTACCGTCAGCGAGGATGATCTGGAAGGCCGTGTCTGTTACGGCGGTCTGGACTTGTCCTCCACCACGGATATTACGGCGTTCGTTCTGGTGTTCCCACCGGAGGACGAGAACGACAAATACATCATCCTTCCGTACTTCTGGATACCGGAGGACAACCTGGAACTCCGAGTGCGGCGTGACCATGTGCCGTATGATGTGTGGGAGCGACAAGGATACCTCCAAACCACCGAGGGCAACGTGGTTCATTACGGCTACATTGAGAAGTTTATTGAGCAACTTGGCGAACGCTTCAACATCCGGGAGATTGCTTTTGACCGCTGGGGAGCCGTGCAGATGGTGCAGAACCTTGAGGGTATGGGCTTCACGGTAGTTCCTTTCGGACAGGGCTTCAAGGATATGTCCCCACCGACCAAGGAGCTGATGAAACTGGTGTTGGAGCAGAAAATTGCCCACGGCGGACATCCCGTTCTCCGCTGGATGATGGACAACATCTTTATCCGCACCGACCCGGCGGGCAATATCAAGCCGGACAAGGAGAAATCCACGGAGAAAATCGACGGTGCTGTGGCAACAATCATGGCTCTTGACAGAGCTATACGCTGTGGAAATGACAAGACCGAGTCTGTTTATGACAGTCGAGGTCTTTTATTTATATGAAGGGAGCATTTAATATGGGTATCTTTTCAGGTCTTTTCAAATCCAGAGACAAGCCCCAAAACAGAACGGCAGGCAGCAACTATGCCTTTTTCATGGGCGGTACGACATCCGGCAAAACAGTGACCGAGCGGTCTGCCATGCAGATGACGGCGGTGTACTCCTGTGTCCGTATTCTGTCTGAGGCGGTGGCGGGACTGCCGCTTCACCTTTATAAATACACCAACAGCGGTGGCAAGGCCATGGCTCTCGACCATCCGCTGTATCGGCTGCTCCATGATGAGCCGAACCCGGAAATGAGTTCTTTTGTGTTCCGGGAAACGCTCATGACACACCTGCTCCTGTGGGGTAACGCTTACGCCCAGATCATCCGCAACGGCAAGGGCGAGGTCATCGCACTATACCCGCTGATGCCAAACAAGATGTCCGTGGACAGAGATGAAAACGGCCGTCTGTACTACACCTATTATCGTGGCTCGGATGAAGCCATTAAAAATAAGGATTTTGCGGTAACGCTTCAGCCTTCGGATGTGTTGCACATCCCAGGCTTGGGCTTTGACGGTCTGGTTGGTTACAGCCCCATTGCTATGGCAAAGAACGCTATCGGAATGGCGATTGCCTGCGAGGAGTACGGAGCCAAGTTCTTTGCAAACGGTGCGGCGCCCGGTGGTGTGTTGGAACACCCCGGCACCATCAAAGATCCGCAGCGTGTGCGTGAAAGTTGGCAGTCCACCTTCGGCGGCAGCGGAAACGCAAATAAGATCGCCGTGTTGGAAGAAGGCATGAAGTACACGCCTATCGGCATCTCACCGGAGCAGGCGCAGTTTCTCGAAACACGAAAATTCCAAATCAATGAGATCGCTCGAATTTTCCGAGTGCCGCCCCACATGGTGGGTGACCTGGAAAAGTCAAGCTTTTCTAATATCGAGCAGCAATCCCTTGAGTTCGTGAAGTACACTCTTGACCCCTGGGTCATCCGCTGGGAGCAGTCCATTCAGCGGTCACTCCTTTCGCGGGACGAAAAAGCCGTGTATTTCGTGAAATTCAATCTGGAAGGCTTGCTTCGCGGCGATTACCAAAGCCGCATGAACGGGTACGCCATCGGCCGCCAGAACGGCTGGATGTCCGCAAACGACATCCGGGAGCTGGAAAACCTCGACCGCATCCCGGCAGAGGACGGCGGCGACTTGTACCTCATTAACGGCAATATGCTCCCGCTGAAAAATGCGGGTGCTTTTGCAAATACACCTACCGATGACGGAAAGGAGGAAGAAACCGATGAAGAAGTTCTGGAATTGGAAGAACCAGACGGAAACGAACTCGGAGACGCAGGAACAGATACAGAAAAGAACCCTGTTCCTGAACGGGACCATCGCCGAGGAAAGCTGGTTTGACGATGATGTCACCCCGCAGCTTTTCAAGGACGAGTTGATGGCGGGCTCCGGCGACATCACCGTGTGGATCAACAGCCCCGGCGGCGACTGCGTGGCGGCAGCGCAAATCTACAATATGCTCATGGACTACAAGGGCGATGTGACCGTAAAGATCGACGGCATTGCCGCATCCGCAGCGTCCGTCATCGCTATGGCTGGTACAAAAGTACTGGTATCTCCCGTGTCCATGCTCATGATCCACAACCCCATGACGGCGGCATTCGGCAATTCGGATGAGATGCAGAAAGCCATCGATATGCTCGGCAGCGTTAAGGATTCCATCATCAATGCCTATGAAATCAAGACCGGGCTGTCCCGTGCAAAGCTCTCGCACCTCATGGATGCCGAAACCTGGATGGACGCAAATAAGGCGGTGGAACTGGGCTTTGCGGACGAAATCATGCAGAGAGGCACGGAGTCCGAAGATGCGCCTGTGCCCACCGTTTCCATGCTGTATTCCAAGGCGAATGTGGTGAATTCTCTCATGGAGAAGATTGCCGCAAAGTGCGCCATCACTCCGAAACCCACCCGTACACAAAAAGCCGATGAGCTTATGGATCGGCTCAATCTCATTAAAAACTGGAGGTAATTCAATATGACTATCAACGAACTGCGTGAAAAGCGCAACCAGGCTTGGAACGCTGCAAAGGCATTTGTGGAAACCAAGCGCGACAAGGACGGTCTGCTATCCGATGAGGATGCTGCGACCTATGCCCAGATGGAAAAGAAGGTACAGGACTACGGCACCGAAATCGAGCGCATGGAGGCAATGGCTGCGATGGAAGCACAGCTTTCCAAGCCTACTTCCGCACCCATCACCGAAAAGCCCCTGAACGGAAAGAGCGCCGAGGATAAGAAGCCCAAGAGTTTCCTGGCCACCGATTCCTACCGCAGCGGTATGCTCAACGCTCTGCGTACCAACTTCCGTCAGATCAGCAATGTGCTGCAGGAGGGAATCGATGCCAATGGCGGCTATTTGGTGCCGGATGAGTATGACAGCCGTCTCATTCAGGTGTTGAACGAGGAAAACGTTATGCGTTCTCTCGGCACCGCCGTCACCACCAGCGGCGAGCACAAAATCAACATCGCAGCCACCAAGCCTGCGGCTGCGTGGATCGAGGAGGGCGGCGCACTGACTTTCGGTGACGCTACCTTCGACCAGATCATTCTGGATGCCCACAAGCTCCATGTTGCTGTAAAGGTGACCGAGGAGCTGCTCTACGATAACGCATTCAATCTGGAAAACTACATTCTGGAGCAGTTCGGTAAGGCTCTGGCCAATGCCGAGGAGGATGCGTTCATCAACGGCAACGGCACCGGTCAGCCCCTGGGTATCCTCGCCGAAACCGGCGGCGCACAGGTCGGTGTGACTACGAAGTCCTCCGGCAAAGTGACTGCCGACGAGATCATCGACCTGGTGTATTCCCTCAAGCGTCCCTATCGCAAGAACGCTGTGTTCCTTGCTAACGATGCCTGCGTTGCAGAGCTCCGCAAGCTGAAGGACAGCACGGGCCAGTATCTGTGGCAGCCCTCTCTGCAGGCGGGTGAGCCTGACCGTGTATTGGGCTACAAGGTCTACACCTCTGCGTATTTCCCGCTTCCCGCTCCCGGCAAGGCCGCAGTCGCATTCGGTGATTTCAGCTACTACAACATCGGTGACCGTGGCTCCCGTTCCATTGCGGAGCTGAAGGAGCTGTTTGCCGGAAACGGCATGGTGGGCTTTGTTGCCAAGGAGCGTGTGGACGGCAAGCTGGTGTTACCCGAAGCAGTCAAGCTGCTCAAGATGGCATCTGCCTGATGAAAGGAGGCGGCGGTGATGGACGAACTGCTCACCAAGGTGAAAGCCAATCTCATTCTGGAACACACGGCGGATGATGCACTGCTGAAAAGCTACATCACCGCCGCTGTTTCCTACGCCGAAAGCTATCAGCACATCCCGGAGGGGTTCTACAAAGAGAACCCCATGCCGCTCACCACAGAGCAGGCCGTCATCATGCTGTCCTCCCACTTCTATGAATCGAGAGATGGCTCGACAGGCGGCTTCTTTGCGGATAACACCGGAGCGGCACAACAGGTGTGGAACACGGTCAATCTGCTTCTTCGTTTGGATAGGCGGTGGCAGGTATGAGCTTCGGTAAAATGAACGGCTTTGCCGACATCGTGAAAACAAAACAAACAAGGGACAGCGAGGGCTTCACCCATTCCGAGGATGAAGTCCTCGCTTCCGTCCGTGTCTATCGGGAGGGTCGGCACGGCTCCCAGCGTTGGGCAAACCTCGCCGCCTTCAGCGAAGCCACCGACCTGTTCCGCTTTCGGTGCATTCCCTGTCTGACGGTCACTGCCGACCAGTTCCTCGTTACGGAGGACGGGCGGTTCGATATCGTCTCCGTTGAGAATGTCAAGGGACGTGGGATGTATGTGGAGATTTTAGCAAAAAGGAGTGAACCGACCATTGGCAAAGTGTGAAATGAAGCTGCCGGAGGAATTTCTCCTGAAAATCTCCAAACTGGGCAGTGACTTTGACTCTGTTGCAGATACCGTTTTGCAGGCCGGTGGCGAGGTGGTTCTCGCCAAGGTGCGCAGCAACCTCTCCTCCGTTGTGGGCAGGGGTACGAAATACGACTCCCGTTCCACCGGCGAATTAGAAGGTGCGCTGGGCCTTTCTCCGTCCAAGCTGAACCGAAACGGCAACCATGATGTCAAGGTCGGCTTTGCCGAGCCGCGCTCGGACGGCGGCAGCAACGCCAAACTGGCGAATATTCTGGAATACGGCAAGCACGGTCAGCCTGCAAAGCCATTCCTGAAACCCGCCAAAACAGCGTCCAAGCAGGCGTGCATTGACGCCATGACGCAAAGACTCGAAGAGGAGGTCAAGAAGCGATGAGCCTTTTATCCGAACTGAATACACTCCTTGCAGACTGCGGCATCTCTGTAGAGACGGGCATTTTCTCAGATAAAGCGCCGGATTCCTATCTGGTGATTACACCGCTGACGGAGACATTAGAACTCCACGCAGACAACACTCCGGGCTGCGAGACGCAGGAAGCACGGCTATCTCTGTATTCCAAGGGCAGCTACACCAAGCTGAAAAATGCACTCGTCCGTACCCTTCTTGGTGCGGATTTCTATATTACCGACCGCCGGTACATCGGCTTTGAAACCGACACCGGCTATCACCATTACGCCATTGACGTGGCAAAAATCTATGATTTGGAGGTTTAAGACATGGCAACCATCGGTCTTGACAAACTCTATTACGCCAAAATCACCGAGGACGCAGGCGGCGAGGAAACCTACGCTTCTCCGGTGCAGCTGGCAAAGGCCATGACCGCAGAGCTTTCCGTGGAACTGGCGGAAGCGACTCTCTACGCCGATGACGGCGCGGCGGAGATCGTAAAAGAATTCAAAAGCGGCACGCTGTCACTCGGTGTGGATGACATCGGTGCGACCGCCGCATCCGACCTGACAGGCGCGACCATCGACAAAAACGGCGTGGTCGTCTCCGCAAGCGAGGACGGCGGCGAACCCGTAGCGGTGGGCTTCCGTGCAAAGAAGTCCAACGGCAAATACAAGTATTTCTGGCTTTACCGTGTGAAGTTCGGCATCCCGGCCACCAACCTTGCCACCAAGGGCGACAGTATTACCTTCTCCACACCCACCATTGAGGGCACCATTCTGCGCCGCAACAAGCCGGACGCCAAGGGTGCGCATCCCTGGAAAGCAGAGGTCACTGAGGGCGATACCACCGTGACGGCGGCCACCATTTCCAACTGGTATAAGACGGTATACGAGCCGAGCTACGGTGCAAGCGCACCTACTGAATAAGGAGGGTTTTTCACATGGATAATGAAAGAACCGCAACCATCACCATCGGTGATGAGGAATACACGCTGCTTCTCACGACCAAGGCCACCAAGGAGATCGCCGGTCGCTACGGCGGTCTGGAAAACCTCGGCGAGAAGCTGATGAAGTCCGAGAACTTTGAGATGGCCATTGGAGAGATCGTGTGGCTCATCACGCTTCTGGCAAATCAGAGCATCCTCATTCACAATCTGAAAAACAAGGATGCGCCCAAGGAACTGCTCACCGAGGATGTAGTGGAGCTTCTGACGACACCCCTCGACCTCGCCGGATACAAAACCGCCATTACGGAGGCACTGTATAAGGGCACCAAGCGCAATGTGGAAAGCGAGAAAGACCCAAAAAACGCACAAGTCGGGTAACAGTCTCCGATGCAGAGCTGTTTACCCGGCTTCTTTATTACGGCCTTGCCCACCTTCATCTGTCGCAGGATGAGGTGTGGTTGATGCCGTTTGGTCTGCTGCTGGATCTGTGGGAGTGTCACAAGCAGTATAACGGGCAGGCCACCCCGGCACGAGAGCATTACATCGACGATATTATCCCGGACGGCATTTGACCCATATCGGACAGCTTCACCTCGAACTTAGTCCGTTTCCGTCGCAACTTCTTTGTGAACTTTTTCGTATAGCCTTGATATTTTTCAAAAATCGTGGTATACTACGCATAGAAGTTCGGACGGTTTCGTCCTAAGTACGAGGTGAAATGCATGGTTAAACGAGATTCCTATATGAACCGACTGATCCACAGTATGTGGAACGGCGAGATAAAGGTCATCACAGGCATACGCAGATGCGGCAAGTCCGTACTGCTTTTCGATCTGTTTTTCGAGTATCTTCTTTCGCAGAACGTTTCGGAAGATCATATTTTGAAAATCGAACTGGATCAGCGGCGGTACTATAAGTTCAGAAATCCGATCACTCTGTGCGAATATGTAGAAAGCACCGTCCGGGACAGGAAGGATGAAAAATTCTATCTGTTCATTGATGAGGTGCAGCTCACCACGAAAGTAGTGGACAAGGAAAACGGCGGCATCGAGGTTACCATCTACGATATGCTGAACGAACTCAAGGCATATAAAAACCTTGATGTTTATGTCACCGGCAGTAACTCCAAAGGGCTGTCGAAAGATATCGCAACAGAGTTTCGCGGTCGTGCTACACAGATCCATGTGTTCCCTTTGTCATTTGCGGAGTTTTATTCTGCCGTGGGCGGCGACGAGCGAAAAGCGCTGGATACCTATATGCTCTATGGCGGTATGCCGAGACTTTTAGCACTGGAGGATGAGAAAGATAAGAAGGATTATCTGACCTCCCTCTACAGCGAATTGTATGTCAAGGATATTGTGGAGCGAAACGGCATCGAGCGCGAGGATGTTCTGAATGATATTCTGGACTTCCTTGCTTCGCAGATCAGTTCGCTGACGAATCCGACCAATATCGCAAATGCCATCGCGTCTATGAAGAACGAAAAAATCAATCCTGCGATGGTTTCAAACTATGTGCAGTATGTTATCGACTCTTTCCTCATTTCAATGGCAAAGCGATACGATGTCAAAGGAAAGACCTATTTCAAGTATCCGAACAAATACTACTATACGGATGTCGGGCTTCGGAACGCACGGCTGAATTACCGCCAGTACGATCCCGGTCATATCATGGAAAACATGATCTACAACGAACTTCTGCGGCGCGGGTACTCTGTTGATGTCGGTGTGGTTTGCGACCGCGCAGGCGACAGCAAGGTTCAGAAAGAGATCGACTTTGTGGTAAACGATGCAGATAAAAAAATCTATATTCAGTCCGCTTTCCGCATGGATACCGATAAAAAGGAATTCTCCGAGCTGGCATCGCTGATGCTTACCAAGGATTTCTTCAAAAAGATTATCGTTCGCATGGATGTGCCGCACAATTTTTATGACGACAACGGCATCTTCCACTGCAACCTGATCGACCTACTGCTTGGCCGGGTAGAATTGTTCTGACAAAATAACTCATATATCTACGAGGAGTGACCTTTCGGGGTCGCTCCTTTTTCATACCATCAGGCACGCTCTCATCGAAAACTTCGGACGGTTTCGTCCAAACTTCTCGGTGAAAGGGTGCTTTTTTCATGCCATCCACAAGGAGGTGACGGTACATGGCAGACAGTTTCGGACTGAAGATCGGTCTTGAGGGTGAAAAAGAGTTCAAAAAAGCACTTGCAGACATCAACCAGACCTTCAAGGTGCTCGGCTCCGAAATGAAGCTCACCACCTCTCAGTTCGATAAAAATGACAAATCCGTGGAGGCTCTCACCGCACGGAACAAGGTGCTGCGAAAAGAGATCGACGAGCAGACAACAAAAATCGATACTCTTCGCAAGGCTCTGCAGAATGCCGCCACCTCCTTTGGAGAGAACGACCGCCGCACCCAGAACTGGCAGATCCAACTCAACAATGCCGAAGCCGCCCTCAATGACATGAACCGGGAGCTGGATGAAAACGAGAAAGCCATCAAGGAGGGCGGCAAAGCTGCGGAGGAATCCGGCAGTAAGTTTGAAGGCTTCGGCAAGGTTCTCAAAACCGTAGGTGTGGCGCTCGGTGCAGTTGCCGTCGCCGCAGGTGCCGCCGCCGTAAAGCTCGGCAAAGAGGTCATCGCCGCCTATGCAGACTACGAGCAGTTGGTCGGCGGTGTGGATACCTTGTTCAAGGACTCCTCGCAGGAGATCCAGCGGTACGCCGCCAATGCATACAAAACGGCAGGACTTTCCGCCAACGAGTACATGGAGACGATCACGGGCTTCTCCGCAAGCCTCATCCAGTCTCTCGGCGGCGATACCGAGAAAGCCGCAAAGTATGCGGATATGGCAATCACGGATATGTCCGATAACGCCAACAAGATGGGCACGGATATGTCCTCCATTCAGAATGCCTACCAGGGTTTTGCCAAGCAGAACTACACGATGCTCGACAACCTCAAACTGGGCTACGGCGGCACAAAACAGGAAATGGAACGACTGCTTGCCGATGCGGAGAAGATATCCGGCGTCAAGTACGATATCTCTTCCTACGCAGATGTGGTGGAAGCCATCCATGTCATGCAGGAAAGCATGGACATTGCAGGAACGACCGCCAAGGAAGCGGAAGCCACCATTTCCGGCTCTGTCAATGCGCTGAAATCCGCCGTGTCGAACCTCATCGTAGGCTTTGGTGATGCGGACGCTGACATGGAGCTGCTGTGCAACAACATGGTGGATGCCTTCAAGACCGTGGTGGCGAACATCACCCCGGTTATTGAGAACATCGTGGCGGCTCTGCCCACGGCGCTGGATGCCCTGCTGACGGCTGTGGGTGAACTGCTGCCCACACTGCTGGAAGCAGTCACCGAACTGTTCTCACAGGTGCTGGAAACGCTGCTTTCTTTGCTTCCGCAGCTTATCCCGGCGGCGGTGTCCGCGCTCATGACCATCGTGAACACGCTGATTGAGAATCTGCCCCTGCTTATTGACGCGGCGGTTCAGTTGGTGTCCACGCTGGTGACCGGCATTGCGGATGCGCTGCCCACGCTCATTCCGGCAGCGGTGCAGGCTATCGTCACCATCGTACAAGGACTGGTGGACAGCCTGCCGATGCTCCTTGACGCAGCCTTACAACTTATCACAGGACTGGCGCAAGGACTTCTGGACGCAATCCCCGTGTTGATCGCCGCTCTGCCGGAGATCATCAACGGTATCATTACCTTCTTACTGGATTCGATTCCTCAGATCATCGAAACAGGCATTCAGCTTCTGACCTCGCTGGTGACTGCATTGCCGGAGATCATCACGGCAATCGTGGAAGCTATCCCGAAAATCATTGACGGCATTATCAATGCTGTGCTGAATGCGATACCGCTCATTATTCAGGCAGGCATCGACCTGCTGATTTCTCTCATTCAAGCCCTGCCGCAGATCATCACGACTATCGTACAGGCGATTCCGCAGATCATCTCCGGCATTGTCAATGCACTGGTCGGAAACATCGATAAGATCATCATGGCAGGCGTGCAGTTGTTCGTTGCCCTGATTGAAAATCTGCCTACCATCATCGTGGAGATCGTCAAGGCGGTGCCGCAGATCATTGCAGGCATCGTGAAAGCCTTCGGTTCTCTGATGTATAAGATCGTGGAGATCGGCGGCAACATCGTCAAGGGACTGTGGAGCGGCATTACCCAGCTTGCCTCTTGGCTGTGGGATAAGGTGTCCGGGTGGATCTCCTCCATCTGGGATGGAATCTGCGATTTCTTCGGTATCCATTCGCCCTCGAAGGAAATGGCATGGGTCGGTGAAATGCTGGTCAAGGGTCTTGCAGGCTCCATTGACGACAACGGCGATGAAGCGGTCAAAGCCGCGGAAGGAATGGCAGAGGACATCAACGGCGTCATGGGCGACCTTGCTCACGATATGCAGACGGCTCTTCCTACTGACTTCAATGTGAATGGGTCGATTCGTTCTGCCGTGGACGGTGTGGTCGGCAAGGCGGCATCTGCTTTCACCATTGCCCTGAACATTACGAACTTCAACAATTACAGCAGTGAGGATATCCGTCAACTCACCAACGAAGTCATGGAAACGGCGAACCAGTTCGCCCAGCGGAAAGGAGTGGTATTCGCATGACCTATTTTACCTACAACGGCCGCAGTTCCGCTGAGTTCGGTCTGCATATCGAGAAGAAGGACGTGTTCTCCGCACCGGAATACGATGCGGAGTTCATTTCCATTCCCGGCAGGAATGGCGACATCATCAATCCGAACCGCCGCTTTGCCAACATCAAGGTGACCTACACAGTGTTCCTCGCTCGGAAGAATATAGCCGCACTTGCCGCTGTCCTGCGGGACATTAAGGGCTGGCTTTATTCCGAGCCGGACAGATACCACGAAATCACTGACTCCTACGATGCGGAGTATTTCCGCTACGGCGTCATCTCCGGCAGTCTGGACATTGAGGAACAGCTGAACAAGGTCGGCAGTTTTACCGTGACCTTCAACTGCAAGCCCTACAAATACAGTTTTGCGGGACAGGAGGTTTTAGCATCCGGCACCAGAAGGTTGTCTGTAACCAATCCCACCGCTTTCACAAGCAAACCCTACATCAAAATATATGGAGGCGGCACAGTACGGCTTATGATTCAGCCGGAGGGCGAAGGTACGAACCTGTGGACGATTTCAGAGGTCGACGAAACCATCGAAATTGACAGCGAACTTATGAATTGCTTTAAGGATACCACCCTCAAAAATGATACCGTTAACGGCGACGGCTTTCCTATGCTCAAGCCGGGAACGACCACCATCGCCTGTGCAGGAAATGTGCAGCGGATCGAGGTCATTCCGAGGTGGTGCTGTCTGTAAGGTCGCTCCCGATTGTAAGCGGTAGAAAAATTCAAAAAGGTATGGTATAATGTTTTTAAGTGAGGACGACAAATCGGAATTTTTTGTGGAGGTGTTTATATGATATTCCTAAAGGTATTGGCTGTAGTTCTGGGATTGGCCTTCCTTCTGTTTGGATACTTCATTTACTTTAAAAAGAAATACAATCTTATCAACGGTTTTGAGGCGGACTTCAAAGCCGGTCGGAAGAAAGAAGAATACGCAAAGAAAGTGGGAATGGTAGAGTTTGTTGTTGGTATAGTTCTGCTTATCACAGGTGTTGCACTTATTCTGTTTGCCTAATAAATTCCTATTTGTCAATCTACAAGTAACTCATTTTCATTCAACCACCAGGGAGAAATCCCCGGTGGTATTTTTATGCCCGGAAGGAGCTGACAGCCTATGATTCCAGTCCTATACCCGCCCAATGCAACGGATTTTTCCACCTTCGGTCTTGGCGTACTGACGGACACCATTTCCTGCGAAGTGACCGAAGAGCGAAACGGTGTGTTTGAGTGTCTGCTCAAATACCCGGTCAGCGGTCAGCACTACGGGCTAATCACCAAGGAGTGCATCATCAAGGCAAAACCCAACGATACTGCCGCCGACCAGGCGTTCCGCATTTACCGCATCACAAAGCCATTGAACGGCATCGTCACCATCTACGGTCAGCACATCTCCTATGACCTTGCCAATGTGCCGGTGTTGCCTTTTTCGACGGAGAGTCGCTCTCCTCAGCTCATTCTCTCGCAGCTCCTTGCCGGAGATACACGCTTCACGGGCTGGACGGACTACTCGGATGCAAAGGCGTTTTCCGTCACGCAGCCGAAAAGCGTCCGTGCCTGCCTCGGCGGTACGGAAGGCTCCATGCTCTCCAAATGGTACGGCGAGTTTGAGTGGGACAACTTCACGGTAAAGTTCCATTCGCACCGTGGGCAGAAGACCGGCGTGGTCATTGAATACGGCAAGAACCTCACCGCCTTGGAGCAGGACGAGGACAACAGCGGCGTGTATACCGCATTGCTCCCGTATGCCGTATACACGCCGGAAGGCTCGGACACCGAAATGGTGATCACGCTGCCGGAGGTCACGCTCCCCATTGTGACCTCGGAGATCGTCCGGGCGAAAACGCTCATCATGGATTTCTCCGACCAGTTTGACGGAGTTGTGACCGAGGAAGCCCTCCGAGCGAAAGCCAACAGCTACATCAAAGCAAATCCGCTGGGTGCGACCATCCCTACGGTGAAGGTGTCCTTTGAGCCGCTCTGGAAACAGCCGGAGTATTCGGCACTCTTGGAGCGGGTCAATCTCTGTGATACCGTCACCATTCGGCACTCGCTGCTGGGTGTCAGCGTGTCGGCTATGGTCATTGAAACCGTGTACGACACCCTCGCCGAACGATACAAGAGCATTTCTCTCGGTCAAAGCAAGTCCAGCATGATCACCACCATCTCCGAGGTGCAGTCCACGGTCGACAAGGTGGAGTCCACGGTGGGACGCTTTCCAAAGCTGCTCCAAACCGCCATCGGTAAAGCCACCGGACTTATCACCGGTCAGAGCGGCGGCTATGTGGTCATACACACTGCGGAGGAAAACGGACAGCCCTACGAGCTGCTGATTTTGGATGCTCCATCCATTGACGAAGCGGTCAATGTCTGGCGGTGGAATGTGGGCGGTCTTGGCTTCAGTCACAATGGCTACAACGGTCTCTACGAAACCGCCATCACCGCAGACGGACAGATCGTAGCGGACTTCATCACGAGTGGCTCTTTGGTGGCGAATATCATCAAGGCAGGCGTTATCCAGTCTCAGGACGGTTCGTCCTATTGGGATTTGGAGAGCGGCGAGGTGGTGCTTCGAGCCTATGTTTCAACCGATGAATTTGCGGAGAAAAGTGCGTATTTTCAGCAGAACGTGGATGGCCTGAACAGCTATGTGGCAAATCTCACCGAAACGCTGGAGACAGTCTCCAATGACCAGGGTGTTCTGGAGGAGCGAGTGCTGAGTTCCGAAAGCAGGATTTCTCAGCTTCAGCAGACGGTGGACGGGCTTTCTGTTACCATGCAGGAACAGTACATCGGCGGTATCAACTATGTGCAGAACTCCTCCGGGCTGAACGGCATCACGGATGATTGGAGCTACTCCGGTACGGTGAAAACCGATGCCTCCACAGACACCCAGAACAACACCATTTCAGACTCCTGCTTTGTGTTGGGAGCCTATTCCTCGTTGTCGCAGTACATCCGAGGGGTAGTCCCCGGCACTTATACGATCTCGGTCCGGGCAAAGAAAACCTCGACCATGTCCGGATATTTCTATGTGACCTACAACGGAAACAAAACCAAGTACCTGTTCAATAAGTCCACGGCGTTTGACTGGACGGATTACTCCGTAACGCTCACGGATGTGACTGACCCCACGCTGCGCATTTACTGCTACTGTCGGGATGCGTCCATTTATCTTGCCGACATCATGATCTCCGAAGGAGCAATTCCCCGAAAGTGGACACCCGCGCCAAACGAAATCTATACGCAGGAGGTCAAGATTGACAAGCGCGGCATCGAGGTATCCAACAGTGCATCGTCTCAGCGGACGGTCATCACGAACACGGAGTTCGCCGGTTACTACAACGATGAGGTGATTTTCACCCTGAACAAGGACGAAACGCAAACCAAGAAAACCACGGTGGACGGCGAACTGACCGTGGGCAAGACGAAGTTCGTTCCCATGCCAACAGCGTCCGATGGGCTGAATATCGTCATTCTGGACTAAAGGAGGCAAGGCTATGGCAATGACGGGCGGCACCGCCTATCTGGTGAAATCCGAAAGAACGAATTACGGCTCCAACAGCTGGACGACCGACCTCTACATCTATGTGAAAGTCATTTCCCAGAATGTAGTCGCAAACACCTCCACCATTGCGCTGGGTATGTATGTCTATTCGAAATACTCCATCGCATGGTCGGACTTCGGCACAAACGGCACTTCCTACATCGGCACATCAACCTCCGGTGCGAACTGCTTCACCTTTACGAACGGTCAGAGCGGCAGCGGCACAAAGTGGCTGGTGGAGGACAAGCAGGTCACGGTATCCCACAACAGCAACGGTACGCTGACCACCATTGACCGTGCTGCGCCCACCGTGACCTTTTCCGTTTCGTCTATCACCGCAAACGGTTTCAAAATCTCTGCGAACTCAACGGCGATAGCGGATATCTGGCAGTACAGTACAAACGGCGGTTCAGGCTGGACGCAGTTTTCGACCACGGCAGGAACAAGCGCATCAGTAACGCTGTCCTCGCTCTCTCCGAACACAAGCTACACGGTGAAAGTGCGGGCACGGAGGCAGTATAACCAAGTCTATGGTACATCCGGCAGCTCTACGGTGAAAACACTGGGCGGCGCGGTTGTGAACAGCGTCAACACGGTGACCGCAGACAATGCCAGAGTGACCATCACCCTCAACGTCACCGTGTATGAACCTTCTTATATCAATTCTCTGGCGATCAAAAGCGGAAATACGACCATCCTGACCGTTACCGGGCTTGCATGGACGAAGGGTACGGCAAACCGCTCGGTCACCCTGTCATCGGCACAGAGAACCACGCTGCTCAATTGGATGGCTTCAATGAAGTCATTCACCGGCACCTTTGCGGTTTCCTCCTTCAGCGGCTCTACACAGATTGGCAGCACTTCAAGCAAAACCGCCACGGTACTGACCACGGCAACCAATTCTGCTCCGACCATAAGCGGATTCACTTATGGCGACAGCTACACGACCACAAAGAATCTCACGGGCAACGACCAGCTATTCGTACAGGACTACTCGACCCTCAAGGTCACCCCCGGAACGGCGACTGCGAAGAACGGAGCGTCCATTTCCAACTACACCGCTTCCTGCAACGGTTTATCCGCATCCAATTCAACTGGGTCTGCTATCACAGTCGGAAAGATCGCCAAGTCCGGCAGTGTTACGGTCACGCTCTCGGTCACGGACTCCCGCGGCTACACCGCCGAAACTTCACAGACGATGACGGTCATTCCGTACACCAAGCCGAAAATATCCTCGATAACGCTCCGGCGCACCAACGATATCGAGGCGGAGATGCAGCTGAAGTTCAGCGGCTCGATTGCCGCCGTATCCGTGGATGGAGTGCAAAAGAACAGCGTCCTGTATGTGCGGTATCGGTACAAGAAAACCAGTGAGAGCAGTTACGGCAGCTACACCAGCATCTATTCCGGCACGACAAAAAGCGGAACCTCTTTCAGCTACTCCAATTTGGAACTGTGCAGTCTGGATGCAAACAGCTCCTACGACTTCCACTTACAGATCCAAGACAAGCTCTATTCTCTAAGCAGTCTGGATCTGTATTTTACTGTTCCGCAGGGTACGCCGCTCATCGCACTACGGAAAAAGAAAGTCGGCATCAACACGCCGGACCCGCAGGCCGCGCTGGATGTGGACGGTAATATTCACATGAATGGCGTCAATGTCCACGGCAAAATGGGCAGAGTAGACGGCTCGACCACCGACCTCAACAATGTAAAGACTCCCGGCTACTATTTTGCGTATTCCGCTTCCACGGAAAAGCACTTTCCGACCACCATAATCGGTATGCTGGAGGTCTTTCTGCCGGAAAGCTACTTCATTCAGCAGCGGTACACCGTCTATGATGGGTCAAGGATGTATATCCGAGGAAACTATGGCGGCACATGGTCATCATGGTACACGGTGTCGCTGACCAAAGTAACATAACTTTTTCGGAATCAAGGCGCTCTGCGGAGTGCTTTTTTTCATACACAAATTCAACTTTCAAAGGAGGACAAACAACATGAAAGAATTCTGGACGACCATTCAGGTGGTGTTCGCCGGTATCGGCGGCTGGCTGGGCTGGTTCTTGGGAGGATGTGACGGCTTGCTTTATGCGCTTCTGGCTTTCGTAGTCATCGACTACATCACCGGCATCATGTGCGCTGTGGTGGATAAGAAGCTGTCCAGTGAGATCGGCTTCAAGGGCATTTTCAAGAAGATCCTGATTTTTGCCCTGGTTGGCATAGGACACATCATTGACGCACAGGTCATCGGCAGCGGCAGTGTTCTGCGCACGGCGGTAATTTTCTTCTACATCTCCAACGAGGGCGTCTCGCTGATTGAGAATGCGGGGCATCTGGGACTGCCCATTCCCGAAAAATTGAAATCTGTGCTGGAGCAGCTTCATGACCGTGCGGAAAAGGAGGATGAATAACATGGCTTACACAAACAGTTCCCTGGTGTCCTACACCAAGCTCAGCCCGAACCACTCCGGGCAACGAACACACGGCATTGACCGCATCACGCCCCATTGCGTGGTGGGTCAGTGCTCGGTGGAAACACTGGGCAATATCTTTCTGCCAACTTCCAGACAGGCAAGTTCTAACTACGGCATCGGTGTAGACGGAAGGGTCGGGATGTATGTGGAAGAGAAGAACCGCTCCTGGTGTTCCTCTTCTGCTGCCAACGACCAGAGAGCCGTCACCATTGAGTGCGCCAGTGACAGCGCTGAGCCGTATGCGTTCAAGAACATCGTCTACCGGACGCTCATCAAGCTCTGCGTTGATATCTGCAAGCGCAACGGCAAAACCAAGCTGCTCTGGCTTGGAGACAAAACGAAAACGCTGAACTACACGCCGAAATCCAACGAGATGGTACTGACCGTCCACAGGTGGTTCGCTAACAAGTCCTGCCCCGGCAACTGGATGTATTCCCGTATGGGTGACCTCGCCGAAAAGGTCACAGCGGCCCTCGGCGACACGGCCACTACACCGAAGCAGCTCTATCGCGTCCGCAAGACGTGGTCGGATTCCAAATCGCAGAAGGGCGCTTATAAAATACTTGCCAATGCAAAAGCGTGTGCTGATAAGAATCCAGGATACTCCGTCTTCGATACTGACGGGAATGCCGTATACACATCCGAGACAGGCTCTGCCGGTGTCCCCGGTGACGCCACCTTCAAGGTTCGGGTGTCTGTGCCTGACCTGAACATCCGCTCCGGGCCGGGGACAAACTATGCAGCCACCGGTCGTTTCACCGGAGTTGGGGTCTTCACCATCACCGCCGTGCAGTCCGGTCAGGGCTCCAGCTCCGGCTGGGGCAAGCTCAAGTCCGGCGCTGGCTGGATTGCGCTGGACTACGCCAAACGCGTATAATCGCATAAACCATTCTGGGCCCATGGGAGAAATCCTGTAGGCCCCTTTTTCTATTTTTGATACAAATATCCGCTCAAAACGGCCTCCCACCTTCAGTGGGAACTGAAGGATAAGCCTTCGGATTGGAGGTCACTATGACAAACGAACAGAAATACAAAATCGCGGAGCTCCGCCAGTCCGGGTACGGATACGCCAACATTGCTGATGCGCTCGGCCTGACCAAGAATCAGGTTTCTGCCTACTGCCGCAGGGCAGGGCTCACCGGCACCAAGGCCGCTGTGGGCACGACCGATGTTCCTGCTTCAAACTGCTGCCGTAACTGTGGCAAGCCGCTGATGCAGGTCGCCGGGAGGAAGCCTCTCAAGTTCTGCTCGGACGCCTGCCGCATCCACTGGTGGAATACGCATCCGGACGCTGTGGATAAAAAGGCGTTCTACGATTTTACATGCGCCTGCTGCGGGAAGCCCTTCCGGGCCTATGGCAATTCTCGGCGGAAATACTGCTGCCACGCCTGCTATGTTCAGGCTCGGTTCCAAGGTGGTGATAGCCGTGACTGAGGAGCAATTCGACCGGGAGAAACGGTATCAGGCCAGCATGAATATGTTTCGGACGATGTTGAAAAACGGCCTCATCACCGAGGAGCAATACGCCATAATTGATACAAAAATGCTGGAAAAATATCGGCCTTTATTGGGGACATTATTTTCGGAATCTACTTGCTATTCCGGGCTTTCAGAGCGATGTATAGTACCGGAAAGGAGCTGATTTCATGCGAAAAGTAAGCAAAATCGAGCCGATTTCTCCGTCACTCCCGCCCCGCAAGAAGGTCGCAGCGTACGCCAGAGTTTCGATGGAGACCGAGCGGCTCAACCACTCCCTGTCAGCGCAGGTCAGCTATTACAGCAATCTGATTCAGAGCAATCCGGAATGGGAATACGCTGGCGTCTACGCGGACAATGCCGTCACCGGCACGAAGTCCTCCAGCCGAGAGGAATTCCAGAGGATGCTGGAGGATTGTGAAGCCGGGAAAATCGACATCATCCTCACAAAGAGCATCTCAAGATTCGCCCGGAACACGGTCGACCTGCTGGAGGCCGTCCGCCACCTGAAGGAGCTGGGTATCGAGGTTCGGTTTGAAAAGGAACACATCAATTCCCTGAGCGGTGATGGAGAGGTCATGCTTACCCTGCTGGCATCCTTTGCGCAGGAGGAGGTCAGGAGCCTCTCAGAGAACGTCAAATGGGGCACCCGGAAGCGCTTTGAGCAGGGCATCCCCAACGGACGGTTCTTGATTTACGGCTACCGTTGGGAAGGCGACCATCTGGTCGTCGAGCCAGAGGAGGCCAAAATCGTCCGGCTCATCTACGACAATTTCCTGAAGGGCCTCTCCGCTGAGGCAACGGAAAAGCAGCTGGAGGAGATGGGCGTCAAGTCCATGAAGGGGATGCATTTTCCCAACAGCTCTATTCGGGCCATCCTCCAAAACATCACCTACACCGGGAACCTGCTGTTCCAGAAGGAATACACGCTTGACCCCATCAGCAAAAAGACGCGCAAAAACCACGGTGAGCTGCCTCAGTATTTCGTGGAGAACACCCACGAGGCCATCATCCCGATGGAGACTTATCAGGCGGTGCAGGCTGAGATTGCACGGCGGCAGGAGCTTGGCGCTCTGGCTAACTGGAGCATCAACACCAGCTGCTTCACCTCGAAAATCAAATGCGGCCTCTGCGGTGCCAGTTTTGTACGCAATACCCGGAAGAACCGGGCCAAGACCAGTCAGCTTGGGGAGCGTTACACTTTCTACGGCTGCGGCACAAACAAGCGCAAGGGAGCACACTGTTTCTCCGGCACGATACGAGAGGACGTTCTCAAAGAGGAATGCGCCAAGGCACTCGGTCTGCCGGAATTTGATGAGGATACGTTTTCGGGGCGGGTGGCGAAGGTTACGATTCCGGCCACTGGCACGATGGTTTTCGAGCTCACTGATGGTACCTCCTTTGAGCATCACTGGAGTCGGAATGCAAAGAAGGAAAGCTGGACAGCAGAACGGCGCAAGGCGGTCAGTGAGTACCGGCGCAGTCGGGAAACCGGATGGAAATGCTACCACACCTTCACCCACTTCATCAAATGCGGACGATGCGGCGCAAACTATCGCTGCCAGACGCACAAGCGCGTGGACGGGACGGTAGTACGCTCCTGGTACTGCTCATCACCGACAGCGGTGGACTGCTCCAAAGTCGGCATCCGGGAGGACACGCTAAAGGCGCTCATAGCAGACGTGATGGGCCTGCCGGAGTTTGACGAGGAGCTTTTCAATCAGCAGCTGGCTTACGCGACGGTGCCCGCAGACAATGAGATTGCCTTTCACTTCCGGGACGGACATGAGGTTTCCAGAACCTTTGCCCAGAAGCGCCAGATGCCGCGTCATACCGAGGAGCGGAAGAAGCACATGAGCGAGGTCATGAAAGCGAAATGGAGGGAACGCCATGCCGAAAACGACTAAGAAGATTACCACCATCCCGGCCACGCTGACCCGCTTCACGGCTACGCCTATCACAGAACAGAAAAAGCGCCAGGTCGCCGGTTATGCGCGTGTTTCCACTGACCACGACGACCAGTTCACCAGCTACGAGGCCCAGATTGATTACTACACCAATTACATCAAGAGCCGGGACGATTGGGAGTTCGTCGATGTTTATACGGACGCAGGCATAACCGGCACCAGCACCAAGCACCGCGAGGGCTTCAAACGCATGGTCGCGGATGCGCTGGCCGGGAAAATCGACCTCATCGTGACCAAGAGCGTCAGCCGGTTTGCCCGGAACACGGTGGACAGCCTGACCACCATCCGCCAGCTCAAGGAAAACGGCATCGAGTGCTATTTTGAAAAGGAGAACATCTGGACGTTTGACGGGAAGGGCGAGCTGCTCCTGACCATCATGTCCTCACTGGCACAGGAAGAAAGCCGCAGCATTTCCGAGAACTGCACTTGGGGCCAGAGAAAGCGCTTCGCAGACGGAAAGGTCAGTGTTCCGTTCCAGCGCTTCCTTGGCTACGACCGAGGCCCGGACGGGAATCTGGTGGTCAACCGAGAGCAGGCAGTCATCGTCAAGCGCATCTACAGCTTGTTCCTGCAGGGCATGACCTACCACGGCATAGCCGATACCCTCACCAAGGACGGCATTCCGACACCCGGCGGCAAGAAAAAATGGAGCATTTCCACCGTCAAGAGTATCCTCAGCAATGAGAAGTACAAGGGCGATGCGCTCCTTCAGAAAAGCTACACCGTCGATTTCCTGACCAAGAAGACCAAGGTCAACGAGGGTGAAATCCCGCAGTACTATGTCGAGGATAACCACGAAGCCATCATCGACCCTGAAGTGTTCGAGATGGTGCAGCGGGAAATGGCAAAACGCGGCAAGGGCAAAAAGTACCACAGCGGAGTCCACGCCTTTTCCACCAAAATCAAGTGTGGCGAATGCGGAAGCTGGTACGGCTCAAAGGTGTGGCACTCCAACAGCAAGTACCGCAAGACCATCTGGCAGTGCAATCACAAATTTGATGGCGACTGCCGGTGCCAAACACCGCACCTGACGGATGAAGAAATCCAGCTGCACTTCCTTTCGGCGGCGAACAAGCTGCTGGCCACAAAGGCTGCGGTCATCGCCAACGGCAGAGAGATGCAGGCGCTCCTGTTCGACACCACCGAGCTGGAAGCGGAACAGGCCCAGCTCCTCGAAGAAACGCAGGTGGTCTCCGACATGGTACAGCAGGCCATTCAAGAGAACGCCCGCACCGCGCTGAACCAGACCGAATACCAAAAACGCTACGACAGCTTGGTACAGCGCTTCGACCGGGTCAAGACCCGACTGGAAGAAGTCACCGCCGAGATTCAGGAAAGGCAGACGGCCAGAGCCAACACGGGAACTTTCCTGAACGCCTTTGAACAGATGCCGGATGCACTGGCTGAGTTCTCCCTTGAAAGCTGGCACAGCATGGTGGATTACGCCACGGTCTACAGCGCCGATGACATTCGCTTCACCTTCAAGAACGGTCAGGAAATCCAAGCATAAAAATGCTCCCCACCATTGGATTGTTCCAGTGATGGGGAGTACCTCGTTATACAGTAAGTTCAAGTGTGCCTGCTAAATCGCCATTTGAACTACTCGATTTAATTGAATAACTGAGCTGTATAGTGTCTTTAAGCGGCCTAAGAATTATCATCCTCGACAACCATTTTGATTCTTTTGCATGTAATGAAGGAATGTGGAATGAATATACCTCAGAGTTTCCTGCTTCAGGAGAAGCTATATATCTTGATAGCTCTCGCACATAATCTTCTTCCGTATATCTCGGCTGACCATTAATTCCACTTCGAAGCATGGCATCCATTTCGCCTCGCTGATCCTCCATGCCCCAAAGCCTATCATCTCGACTGTTCTTTATATCCACAGTGTTATTCTGAGCGAGGGCCATCTCAACAAGTCCTTCTTCATAAACGTACCCCTCAACACCTTTTAGGTCATCGCAAATTAGCTCTGCCGTAGGATATATAGCTTCTGCCGTTGAATTTTCAATTTGAATAGAGATAGTAATATCGCTATCAGAAATTGAGGATTCGTTTTGGGCTGCAAGCGGAAGAAGGATTACTCCATCAAATGTCTTAAAATACGTTTCGAGCATTTGAATTCTGGCAATTGTAGCCACCATTTCGACATAATCATCATATTTCTGTTTTTCTTCATCCGTTCCGTCGTACTCACTTCCAAAACCGGGAATCATAGAAGGCTTACGTCTCAATCCGCCAAAATCAAATATTTCCATGCCCACTTCGATTCCCAAGTAAGCCATTATTTGTGCTATGGTATCTGTTTTCTCTTTTTCTTGAATAACAACAGGACTCCACTTATTAAAATCTAAAAGCACTTTGCTTGGTAGTGGAGTAAGTTCAATACCATCTTTTGTTATGATTGTTTTGCCTTGGACGCTTTTTTTCTCTGGCGCAATTTCTTCAACAGGAGGTAATTCATCAACATTCCTTACCTTTGCATTCTGGATGTTTTCAAGTAACATTCGAATTGTGTCCAGCATAACCTCTTTTATAGACTTTGCTGCCCCTGACGCATAAACATTATAGGGGATTAGATTTTTGCTAACTGCCTTTGCTTCACCACTCCAACTTCCAATAGAAATGTTAGAGAACTGAGGCCGTACTCTTTTTCCGTTTTCCATTACATTCATGACAGTATCTGCAATAATGTCCCTCAATTGCTTGCGAACTTCTGATTTTTCTCTTCCCAGTAACGAGAAATGTGTAAGCCTATGGTGCTCTATATCAAACGGAATCTCCCCATCATGATTATAATCATCGTTCATTATACAAATAATATTATCCCAGCCTACAACTTGCGTAGCATAACCAAGCTCAATCATAACATTAGCATTGGGGGTTGCCTTGAGTCTGTCTGTCTCATTTCCGTCTTTATCCAAAGGATGATATGTGGCAACTGACGTAACATCTGCTACAAACACATCGCTTTCGTCAATTTTTGAGAAAATAGTTTGTACAATGTCCGGTGAACCAGTCACTCCCTGCGTGTCGCGATCAGCATATACGGAAACCGTATCTCTCAGGCTTCTAACCGCCGCCTCAATACTACTTTCGATAAGTCCGCGCGTTGTGCTATTAGGAAGATCTGATTGCCACGAATAAAAAATGGTAAAAGTTGAATCAGCCATCTTAATATCGCTCCTTATTCTGCATCCGGGCCAGTGTTTCCAGCATATGCTTTCCAATGGATTCCGGATCGTTTTTATATGCTTCACAAATGAGCCTAAGCCCATCTGGTGTTAATATTCTACCGTTATTTCTATCTTTACACAACTGCTGGTAATCCTCCAGCTCTTTTTTTGATATTGTTGGCATTTTCATATCTCCTATATACAAAAATAGCGCCGGTCAGTAAACCGACACCCCTAACGACACCGCGACACCCCTGCGGTTATGCGGCAGCATTTTGTATCAAATAGCGAGTCTTTATTTCAAGAAAACGGCTGTCGATACGCTCGGTTTCCTGTTTTACAAGGTCGCACATCGCCTTTACTTCACGCTCGGCGGTGAAAACCTCGCCGTGTTCGGTCACACGTTGTCTGGATTTTATTTGTTGTTGCACTTAATCACCCGTTTTGAGCAAATTTATCAATTAATTCTGAGTAAATTCGTTTTTATATCAAATATTATAGCATAATGATGCAAATTTATCAAGTTGCACCTGTTACAATTTGATTATAAATCAAATTTGAGGTGGATAAATGAATGATGCTTTTGATTTCGGCTTGATTCTGAAAGGACTCAGAAAAGAAAAGGGCTGGACGCAGGAAGAACTGGCAAATAAAATAAACAAGGAAAGCTCAATAATCAGCAGATATGAAAAAAATCTGCAAAGCCCTACTTTTGATACGGTAAGAGCGTTTTCGGCTTTATTCAACGTTTCTATGGATTATTTGTCGGGTATGGAACGGCAATCGAATATTTCTACTATAGGTCTTAACGAAAAGCAAAGAAATATAATAACGCAGTTAGTTGAACAATTCCGTGAGCATAACGTAATTACAAGCAAACAGCTTACCGATAAGCAATCGTGTTTACTCGGTCAGATACTGGCGGAATTTCTGAAATAAACGCAAAGCACCGCCTGCACGGGAAATGTGCAGGCGGTCGGTTCAAAACGCACAGCATTATCACCTGTGCGTTTTTTCGTTATAACTGACAATTTCCGACTGCTGTTTTTGTGCAAAAGGCGGAAAATAAAAACCGAACCGCAAAATCGGCTTTCAGCTTCGTTACATAAGACAAGAGAGAAATTTATTTGATTGACAGCTGCTCACCTTTTATATTACAATGGTTTTATCAAGCTTAAAGGAATGATTACAACGCTTAGTTTTTACATATCGCTTGCCGAAACGGCGGAGGATAAATCGCTCATAGAAAGGCTATATAACGGCTATGAGCGGTATATGTATGCCGTTGCGTTTTCGGTGCTTCATAACGAACAGGACGCAGAGGATACGGTGCATGAGGCGTTTCTGCGCATCATAAAAAATCTCGGCGAGTATGATTTTTCCGTCGATGCTAATACAAAGACACTTCTCGGCGTGATAACACGCAATATTGCTATTGACCGCTACAGACATAAGAAAAAGCACGAAAGCGGGAATGTCGAACTGAACGAAAACACCATAGGCTCTCAGCTGCCCGATACCTCGGAGCTCAGCAACAGCGAGCTTAAGGCGATACTCGACAGCCTGCCCTATGAGCTCAAGGAGGTCATACTGCTGAGATATGTCGCGGGATATACGCTTAAGGAAACCGCGGAGCTGCTCGGTGTTACTTTCGGTACGGTACGCTACAGGCAGGATAAGGCTATAATCGCGATCGAAGAGCTTATAAAGGGGTGAAGATATGAACTGTACGGATAGCAGGATAAGAGATTATATCCTCAGTGAGTTTGCCGAGGCTGTTCCGGGTAAAGAGGCGGAGCACAGCTTTTCAAAGCGTTACATCAGACGCAGAAAAAGAATAATCAGAAAATACGCACGGGTGCGCAGATCGGCTGATATACATACAGTGTATCAGCGCAGGGCAATGAAGTACGCTTTTATTATGACCGTGATCGCTATTTCGTATATTGTCGGCTTTACCGATTATATAAGCGCGGGCGGGTTCAATTTAACACCGCATAAAGAGCAGTCGCAGGTATATTATTTCGGCGATATAAGCGGGTATCCCGAAACACTGACGAGCCGTTACACAATAGAAGATGCACTTTACGGATACAGCGAGCAGATTTTGTGCGATACCGATACCAATTACAGCGTTTATTATACCGATAAAAACGGCGGCGATGTTATAATATCGCAGTGGGTCGCAAGTGTATTCAAGGGTGACATATGCATAAACACGGAAAGCGCATCGGTTCTGCCGACTGACATAACGATAAACGGACACAGCGGGTTTTACTATGCGACAGGTGACGGTCGGCATTGCTGTTGTATCGTATATGACGATTGCATTATGATTTATTCGTGCAGTAAGGATAAACAGACTGTTATCGGTCTTGTAGAGCATACCAGCTTTACGGACGTTTGATGAAAGGAAAGAAAATGCCACTGTTACATATAGAAAATCTGACTAAAAGCTATAAAGGCAAGAAAGCATTGGACGCGGTCACGCTTGATTTTACGGTCGGGGTAAACGCATTGCTCGGCGCTAACGGAAGCGGAAAATCCACTATGATGAATATAATAAGTACCGCTCTGTCGCCGACAGGCGGCGCGGTGTATTATGACGGCAGGGAGATTTGTTCGCTCGGGACGGAGTATCGCAAGGTGATGTCTGTGCTGTTTCAGCATCAGCCCTATTTCCCGTCTGTGACGGTGAATGACTATATGCTTTATAATGCGGCACTGAAAGGAATGAGCGGCAAGGACAGACAGGCTGTTATCGATAATTCTCTCAAAAGGCTGAATGTGCTTGACTGTAAAGCTAAAAAGCTGAAGGAATTATCCGGCGGACTCAGACAGCGTGTTTTTATAGCACAGACAATAATGAACGAGCCGCAGGTGATAATTCTTGACGAGCCGAGTGCGGGACTTGATATTGCGGAGCGTGAGGAGCTGAAAAAGACAATAAAGTCGCTCGGAGAAAACGCCATAGTGATAGTGTCTACGCATATAGTTTCCGATATCGAGGATATTTCGGATACGGTGCACATAATCGATAACGGAAAGGTGATAGTAAGTCGGAAAAACGAGGGCATTGAGGATATGTCACGTTATTATCTGGAGGTTATCGGAAAGGGCGGAGCTTATGCTTAAAACGATGCTCCGTGAACGACTGCCGTCAGCCGCATTCGCCTTTATAATGGTTGTAAGCATAGCGTTTATATATCTGTACACCTCGTCGGCTGAGGCGTTTAAGTGGAATGTATATGAACAGAAATATGTAAGCAAAATGACCGCCGATGAATTTTTGACACAATATCCTGCCGATTATGAAAGCGCGCGCAATAAGTTTTTTTCTATAGATAACCTTGAGGGGATAGATACAGATGATCTGTCGGAGGATAAGCTGATGGCTCTGCTTGCGGGTGATTATTCTTTCAGTGACGCAGAGAATATATGGCGAAATCAGCAGTATTCAATGCCGGGAAGATTTGCCGATACGGTTATAAACGACTATGAAATGATGTCGGATATGTACGATTATTATGCTCCTATGCTGAGATATGAGGAGCGGCTGAGCGAAAAAAGGACGATAAACGAGCGAATGCTTGCAAGAACCGGCACAAGCAATGCCGACAAGATCAAAAGTGAAAAAATACTTTCCTATATCTCTGAAATTCCCGAAAAACCCGACAGTATAGCACCGCTTGTCAGTGCGGATATATTTTCGGAGAGCTTTGCAAAGGATGTGCTGTTCATATTTTTCGTGGCGGTGCTGTGCTGTCGTATGTATTCGGGCTACAGACAGTCGGGATATCTTGATTTCATTAAAACGACAAAATGCGGGGCGGGGAAGTTCTTTGCCGTGCAGTACTTATCCCACCTTGTTATTATGACTGCGGCGTATATTTTGTACTGCGTTTTGTATCTTCTGTTCATATTATCGGGGGCGGGCACTGCCGATGTGCTGTTTATGCCGTGCCAGGTGCTTAAGAGTGCGGCGTATTCTGTGTTCCCGCTTAACGTATGGCAGTATCTGCTTGTTATGGCGGCGGCAAGATATTGCTATTATCTGCTTGCATTTTCGCTGTTTGCATTTATTTCCGCTATTTGTCCGCTTGATGTCATATCTGCGGCGGTGTGCGGTATCGTATCGGCTGTTCCGATTTATACGGCATATGTGACTGCGGGAGATACGGCGGTAGGAGCGCTCGGTCGGTTTGTTACGGGAAATTTTGCAGACTGCTTTGACAGAGCTGATCTGACGGTGATATTTAATATCGCAGTGCCGGATATAGTGCTGTGCACGGCTTGTTTTATTGCGGCGTTTTCAGTTGTTACTGCCATCGTTATTATAACGGGGCGCATTCTGTGCAGAGTTCGTACATCAGCAGGTACATCTGTAACTTTCGGAAAGGCGGAGTGTGATGTTTAAAGCGTTTTTGCGGTTTGATGCGGGCGGCAAGCTTATAGCAGTATCAGCGATGCTGCTTGTGATAATTATGGTCAAACCGTTTTTGAAAAATGACAGCGGAAACGCAAGGCTTTATCAGGACGCTTGTGCGAGAGCACAGACAGTGGCGGGTATGGAACATAATGCGGCTGAAGCAAAGCTTGATGAGATAGCTGTCGAGGAAAGTCAGAAGGCTATCCTTGAAAGCAGCGACCCTGTCGCTCTTCAGACGAAGCTTGATAAGGAGAAGAATATCGGCTTTATACTTGACGGAAACTTGTATACCTTGCAGAAGGCTCAGGAATATATAGATAATGCGAAATACGGCACAGGCATAACGCACGATGTACCCGCAGAACGCTATTATGATAATCTTGATGCGTATAAAAGGCTTGATACGCCATCTCTTGTGATAAACGAGGTGTGGGACAGCTATTATAATATCACGGGGTTTGATCTTACGGCTGTAACGGCACTGCTTATAGCGGCACTTGGATTTTTGCGCAGCTTTGAGCTTGGCACGGACAGATGTGAAGTGATAACGGCGAACGGAAGTAAAACGGCAAGGCTGAGGTTTTGGTTCTGGTTTGTGCTGACGGTAGTGATTACGGTTATTTCGTTTGCCGCAGATGTGGTGATATCCGATGTTATGATGTCGGGGGATCTGTTTTCGCTGATGATACAGGGAATTAAAAAATTCACGACCTGCTTTACAGAGCTTTCACTCGGGAATTATCTTGTATGTTCACTTGCGTTCAGAATTATGACAGCGGTAAATATGTTCTTCATATTTTTCATCATCGCAAAAGCGGCAAGGGACACATACCGCTATTTCACAATTTCGCTCGGGATACTTATGCTGTCTGCGGTGCTGAAAGCTACCGTACCGTCAGTAAGCTGTTTTCTGCCGCTCGGCTTTGCCGATATAGATACGCATATATTGAATGCGGTGTGGCTCGGAGGATATGATTCGCTTTGGCTCTATATGGCGGTAACGGTTATACTCACGGTGATGCTCGCTGTTTTCACTGCGGTAAGCTCGGATAAAATCAGGTAATGTGGAGGTATTATGAAAGAACGAAGAATAACAGCAATAATTGCGGCGGCAATAGTTACCGCACTTTGTATGTCGGGCTGTGCGGACAGCTTTGACTGCACGTTTTACGAAACCACGGGAAACACAAATCCGTTTTTCGTAAAAACGCAGGGGGATTGCTTTTATATCCCGGATTATTCGGAACACCCGGGCATATGGGAGTATGACACAAAAGCACTCACGGTAACGAAAGTGATCGATTATGAGCAGGTAACCGATACAGCACTTAACATTCATAACAGCGGTGTGCCTGCGACAAACTACGGCGTTATCCCCGCAGGGTTTATAATGATGTCGCAGGAGGGAGCAAAAAACCGTGACTGCTATGATGGCGATATATCATATTCGACTGTGTACTATCTGAATTTTGCGGGCGAGGTAAAGCATACTGTCAGAATAAAGCAGTATAATGAAAATAACACGGATATTAAAAACGGCGAGCCGCTTATAAACGAAGACACTTATGCGGCGTTTGATGATTTCAGCAATTTCTATGCTCATAAGGGATATATCTACGGCTATGATTATGAACGCCGACCGATAAGACTTGATCCGCTTACCGGGATAAGGCAGACAGTATACGATAAAAGCTGCAGCGACTATGTGGGTATTTATGATAATTACATATACGTTCAGGGGGACGATGGGATAGCCCGGATAAGTGAAAGCGATCTGTCCGTTGATAAGACAATAAGTGATACATCGTCACTTGCGGTTCCTTCCTGTCAGGTGTGCAGTGATGATATTATCATAGGCTACAGCAGTACAGACGGACAGGTCGTTATAAAGTTCGGGGAATATGTTAAAAACGTGCCCGAATACATAGATGATGTTACATATGCGGACGGCAGTTTTTATTATATAAGCGAAAATTCGCTCTATAAAACGAGTGATATTGAAGCAAAAGGAGAAAAGACGGCGGACGGATATTCGGGTATTCATAATGCAAGCGAAAAGTGGCTCATACTCACAAATATAAGTGAGGAGAGTATGGCTGTATTTGATATAGAAAAACAAAAAATTCTGATATTCAATAAATAAACATAAAAGCACCGCCTGCACGGGAAATGTGCGGGCGGTGCTTGAAAATCGTATAAGAAAAAGCGGTCACTGGGCTGTATCTTTCCCTGTGACCGCTTGATTATTTAATTTATGTCTGCTCACGCTTTTTGAGTATCTTGCGGAAGGTAAGAGCGAAGATAACGGTACAGCAGATCGCCGAGGTCGCATCCGCTACGGATTCAGCGAGATATACACCCTTTACACCGAGAAAATTCGGCAGGATAAGGGCGAGAGGGATAAGCAGTATCACTTTACGCAAAAGGGCTATGAACAGTGAAATTTTAGCCTGACCGAGAGCAACAAACATACTCTGGCAGGTACGCTGAAGTCCGAATATGGTCATGCCCGTAAGGAAAAGAGGCATCATTCTGCCGACTGTTTTTATAAGTGCGGTATCGTCTGTGAACATTCCTGCGACAAATTCGGGGAAGGTAATCATAAACAGGTTTGTCAGGGCAAAGAATGAGAACATAATTATCACGGAATATTTAAAGCAGAGGCGGACACGGTCTGTGTTGCCCTTGCCGTAATTGTAGCTGACTATCGGAACAAAGCCCTGTGCAAAGCCGCTCAGAGGCACGGCGGCAAACTGCATTGCGCTCTGCATTACCGTAAGGGTGCTGACGTATATATCGCCGTAGCCGCTAAGCGAGCCGTTGAGGACGAAGCCGACAAGACTTTCCGTACTTGCCATTATAAACGGGGCGATTCCGAGTGCGAACAGCGAGCCGATTATTTTTATATCGAGCTTAAGATATTTCGGCTTTATTTTCAAAGTCGCTTTGTCGGATACAAGAAAACCTACTATTATAAAGGCGCTTACCGCCTGTGATATTACCGTTGCGAGAGCGGCGCCCGTTACGCCCATACCGAATACATAGATAAAAAGCGGATCAAGGCCTATGTTGAGGATTGCGCCGATTATTACGGCTATCATTGAAATTCCGGGTCTGCCCTGTGCATTTATGAACGAATTAAGTCCGGTTGCAAACATTACGAACAGCGTGCCTGTAAGGTATACCGAGAGGTAGTCTGTGGCATAGCCGATAGTAGCGTCGCTTGCGCCGATAAGGCGGAGCAAGGGCTCCATAAAGATGTAGGTTATGCCCGATGTTACTACAGTAAACAGCACAAGCAGTGAAAAGCCGTTGCCGAGTATCCTGTGCGCTCTTTCACGGTCGCCCTTGCCGAGCGCTATTGAGGCAAGCGGTGCGCCGCCACCGCCGACTATCTGTGAAAATGCCGAGATAAGAATGATTATCGAGCTTGTAACACCGATACCTGCCAGTGCATCAGTGCCGATAAGCTCTATGTGTCCGATGAAAACCCTGTCAACTATGCTGTACAGCAGGTTTATAAGCTGTGCCGCAAAGCCCGGCAGTGCCATTTTAAGTATAAGAGGCAGCATCGAGGCTGTGCCGAGCCGTTCTTCGTATTTGTTATCCATTTATAGTATCTCCGTGTTTTGTCTTTATATCTGTAAGAGAGTATATCACTTAAATCATAAAAAGTCAAAGCAGGGCGGGGCGGCAATGTGCCGCACCAAATTCCGCCTTTAGAAATGTTTGAGGTTGGCTGAGCGTGGCAAAACGGCGGGCGGCTGTGAGCCGGTTCAAATTCCGCCTTTGGAAATGTCTGAGTTATCCGCAGGGTAGCAAAACGGCGGTGACTGAAAGTCACTGTAAATTCTGCCTTTGGAAATGTGCCGCTTCAAATTCCGCCGTTCTGGCAGTTGGCGGTTGTGTGAATAAGACTTGAGAACAGAATCTCATACTTTTGTAGAATCGGCTGAAGTTTTGGGAAAAGCGGTTTGCACTATAAAAAACAAAAAGACAGCGCCGTCCGGCACTGCCTTTAATGTTTATAAATTTATTGCAATTACGCCTGTTCGCTTGGGGCAAAGCCTGTTCTTTTCAGAGCCTTTGAAATTGCGAGAGCGGCAAAGTATGCGAGAATTACGCTTGCTATATCCTTTATAAGATAGGGAGCGGATACAAGCAGGAAGCTCGTTAAGAGATCCTTGCCTGCAACGAGAGCGTACTGTACAAATCCGCAGATATGGCAAGCGGCAACGCCAAGGATGCCCATTGCTATTCTAAGCGGTACACGGAACTTTTCGGGCATATTTCTGAATGCGATTCCGCTGATGGCCGCCATAGCGATAAAGCCGATTATAAATCCGCCCGTAGGACCTACTATTGAAGCAATTCCGCCCTTGAAGCCACTGAATACGGGAACGCCTACCGCACCGAGCAGAACATAAACGACCGTTGAAACGGTTGCTCTTGCCGTGCAGAGATAAAAGCCGCAGAGGGCTATTGCAAAGGTCTGTAATGTAACCGGTACGCCGGAGGGCATCGGGATCGCTATCTGCGAAAGTATAGCCGTGATTGCCGCAAAGAGCGCACAAAGTACGATTGTTGTGATTTTCTGTCTGTTCATATTTTTTTGTTTCCTTTCCATTTTGTCAAACGACTTTAACAGAATACCACCGCCTGCCGTCACTGTCAACTGAACTGCACAAATAGGTGACAATCGAGAACGGTCTGCGTTTTAACTTAATAACCTAATTGTACAAAATAACTAAAAGTTATGTGGTAAATGTGTGAAAAATGCAAATTGATTTTTTGGCGGGCAGAGGTTATAATTAGTTCAAATGAGAATGTTGTAAACGTTTAACAGCACTCATAAAAATTAAACACTACACAATATGTTTGGAGGTAATTAAAATGAAGATGAAAAGATTCATCGGTGCAGCAGCTGCAATGGCAGTAGCAGGCACACTTACAGTAGGCGCAGCAGCAGAAACTTATAATGCTTATATCGGTTTCCAGACAGCACCCTACTCATTCAGAAACTCTTTTGATGACGCTACATATGGTAAGGACGTTGCAGACGGCAAGTACTTCAACAGCGTAATCGTATGGGGCGGTAACGACCCTGAAACATTCCCTCAGTATGAAGACAAATTCGATGATGATATGCCGGATGGTAGTGCCGGCTATGTTATTCCTGCTACATACACAGATGTAAAGATCGACAAGGACGGCACATACAAGGTTGGTGTTACTGACTTTGACTGGGCACTCGACGGCGCTTCTTCTTTCAACCTTCTGTTTGTTTCAACAGATATTCCTTTTGATAAAGACGCAGGCGAAGACGGCGAATCTATTGCTAAGTTCTCTGACTGCAAGGTTATCGTTGATGGTACAGTAACATCAGAAGTTGCTGATCCTATCATTGATACAGAAGACGGTAAGAAGTCAGGTCATACAAAGGTTCTGTTCGCTAACATCTGGAACGATGCTCTTAAGAAAGATGGTTATAACGGTGCATACCCCACAAAGTCGTTAGAGATCGAATTCACAGTTTCAGGTCTTGGCAGCGGTGAAGAAGACACAACAGCTCCCGCTGATACAGATGCTCCCGCAACAGATGCTCCCGCAACAGAAGCTCCCTCAACAACAGGCGATTCTACAAAGCCCAGCACAAACACAGGTGTTGAAGGTATTGCAGTAGTTGCAGGCGTTGCAGTTCTCGCAGCAGGCGCAGTAGTAGTTGCTAAGAAGAGAAAGTAATCTTAAAAAGATTAACGAATAACGACAGCCCTCATTCGTGAGGGCTGTTTTAATATCACGACCGAAAGAGGAAATATGAAAAAATCTATAATCAGACGTGCGATAGCTGCGTTTATTGCGGCGGCTATGCTTGCAGGCTGTGCGGCGCAGGACAGCGGTGTATTATCGTCTGTCGGAAACAGCTCGGCGACTGAAAGCAATGTATCATCGTATGTTGAGGATACGAGCAGTGTCGATGAAAATTCTGAGGTTACTTCAGTTGACAGCTCGGTAGCAGAGAGCAACACATCCGTAACAGAGAGCAATACATCTTCCGATATCTCCGAACAAGAAGAAAGTAATACTTCAAAGCAGAAAAATACATCAAAGGCAGAGAACACCGAGAAGCCTGCCGATACAACAAAGACACGGGCAACCGCCGACACGAAAAATAACAGCCAGAGCAAGCCTGCTTCATCCGCAAGCAATTTCACTGTTCAGTGGAAGAAGTCGAGCGACTGGGAAGAAGGCGGCAAGAAGTGCGGAGGTTATGAGATTGTTATAACAAATAATGGCGATACGGTGAACAGCTGGACGGCGAAGGTAACCGTCCCCGGCAATACAAAGCTGATGTCGCAGTGGAACGGAATATTCAGCATTTCGGGAAACACAATGACGGTCAAGAACGAGAGCTACAACGGGACTATAGAAAAGGGAAAGAGCGTTTCATTCGGATTCAATTATTCAGCTGACGCTTATATCAATGAGGGTAAAGTGACGGTGAACGGAAGTACCGCAGGAACGAGTGCCGGAAATAACAGCAACAATAATAACAATAACAACAATAACAATAATACATCAACGACCAAAAAGCCGGCGGCAACAGTTCCTCCGGCACCGAGCGACCCTAAAGGCACTACGCCGGTATCACAGCACGGTCAGCTTTCGGTAAAGAACGGACAGCTTGTTGATAAGAGCGGCAAGGGTTATCAGCTCAGGGGAATGAGTACGCACGGGCTTACATGGTTCCCTGAATTTGTGAACGAGAGTGCATTCAAAACGCTCCGTGACGACTGGAACACGAATGTTGTCCGTCTTGCAATGTATGTTGACGAGTGGGGCAACGGTCAGTGCTATATGGGCAACAAGAGCGGAAGCCTTGAACTGCTTGAAAAGGGTGTTGACATCTGTATCAAGCTGGATATGTATGTTATCATTGACTGGCACGTTCTTAATCCCGGCGACCCGTCCAAGTATACAAACGAGGCAAAATCCTTCTTTGAAACGGTGTCAAAGAGATATGCAAAATATCCGAATGTAATTTATGAGATATGCAACGAGCCGAACGGCGGTGCATCGTGGAGCAGTAATATCAAGCCGTATGCGGAAAAGATAATACCCGTTATCCGCAAGAATGCGCCGAACTCGGTAATTATAGTAGGTACGCCAACATGGAGCCAGGAAATCGACAAGCCGCTTTCAGATCCGCTGAGCTACAAGAATGTAATGTATGCGTTCCACTTCTATGCGGCAACTCACGCAGGACTTCGTTCAAATGTAGAAAACTGCGTGGTACAGGGACTGCCTGTATTCGTGTCGGAATTCGGTACTTGTGATGCATCGGGCGGAGGTGCAAACGACTTCAATGAAACGCAGAAGTGGCTTAGCTATTTTGACAAGCAAGGCATAAGCTACTGTAACTGGAGTATCTGCAACAAGGATGAAACCTGCTCGGTACTGCGGCCGGGAACATCGGCAAACGGTAACTGGAGCGAGAGCGATCTTACCGAAAACGGTAAGTGGATTCGCAACTGGCTCCGCAAGCACTAAGCGGCGGTGCCCATGGGGCACGGCAAATTCCGACCTTTGGAAATGTCGGTAGTTGGCGTGACTTTGCAGAACGGTCGGGGTTTGACGATGGCTGAAAATAAGCTGTCGAAATACTTGTTTGTTTATTCCCGCCGTTAAACAAACGTGAATACACAGCAACCGTATTTAAAGGCGGAAATGCGAGCCGAGACACTCGGCTTCCGACCTTTTGAGAGGTTTGCGGTTGGCTGGGCTTTGTGGGACGGTCGGGAGTTAATGAAAACAAGGAGATAATATGCTGAACGATATTAAATGGTTATTTTTCGATGTCGGTTCAACACTTGTTGACGAAACCGAGTGTTATAATCATCGCATACGAGATGCTATTGCGGGAACAGATATTACCTTTGAGGAGTTTAACGAAAAACGTTTGTATTTTTCAAAGCAAAATCTGAAAGGCGATATTGAAGCACTGAGATATTTCGGACTTGCAAAAACTCCTTGGCATCATGAAGATGAAAAGCTCTATAAAGATTCCGAAAACGTACTCAAAATCCTATGTGAAAAAGGATACCGTATAGGTGTAATTGCCAACCAGTCGGCAGGCACTGAAAAACGACTTGAAAGCTGCGGCTTGATGAAATATATACAGCTTGTTGTAGCTTCTGCCGAAGAAGGAGTTGCCAAACCTGATAAAAGAATATTCGATATAGCACTAAAGCGAGCAGGTTGCAGTCCGTCCGAAGCGGTAATGATCGGTGACAGAGTGGATAATGATATAATTCCCGCTAATGAAATGGGAATGATGACGATATGGGTGAGGCAAGGCTTAGGCAAATATTGGACGATTTCTGACGAGAGCGAAAAGGCTGATTTTACGGTGGATAACCTATCGGAGCTTTTGGACATTTTTTGATAAGGCTTAGGCGGAAATATCGCAAAAGTCTTAAGCACTATGAATGAAAGAAAGGTTGTGTACTATGTTTAGCAAATTAAAACATCGGCTTGACAGGAAAAGCAAAAGGGTGGTTGCGCTGTTGGCAACGGCGATACTGCTCTGTGGGTTTACGGGGTGCGAAAGAAGTACTATTCCTGATGGTTCTGAGATATCGTACAGCGAAACGGGTTTTGACATTGAACGGATACGAAAAAATGTAATTGTTGACGGACAAGCGATCGAGATACCCATAAAGCTGAAAGAACTGCCTAAGGATTGGACATATGAAACTTCTGCTAATCGATTTGCGGAGGATAGATGTCACGTTGAAGTCAAGGACAAAAATGGCGATTTGCTTTTTAGCTGCGGAGCGGAAAACTACAAAGAGTCCAAAAAGGGTGACAGTAGGATTTTTGATGCTCCTTTTGAGAATGACAAATGTTCGGTTGACGGCATAACTCCATTTAAAACAACTAGAGAAGAAATCGTCGAAAGGTATGGTGAAGCAACAAGTATAAAAAATTTTAACAGTAAAAAATATGAAGGCTGGCAGGAATATAGATATGGTTCTCTCGAGGGAAAAACCTCGAATGATTGGCACGGTAAATGCCTTATTGTTACGTTTAACGAGAAAGGCATTGTTGATTGGGTTACCATTGTTTATACAGACTGAAAATGACGCCTAAGAAAAGTATATAAACGACTGGGCAAGCCTTGAACGTTCTGCAATGCCGGCAGGCAGAGCCGAGGGCAAATCTATAAGTCTGAACGGAGTTTATTTTGTTAGTTTCTGTAGTTCTTTGCCTGTTCTTCGGTTATTACACCCTGCTTTATCAACTCAGATAATAATATAAATGCAGAAACAGAATTTAAAACAACCATTATAAAAATCCGTGTCAGGCGACACGGATTTTTTCTGTTATAGCTGTTTTAATATGTGCAAGACCGTTTGCAATAAGGCATTGACCGGGGTAATATAGGGCAAGGCAGAAATTCGAGAACGGGAAATCTATTTTTGAGAAGTACGCCATCAGGAGCATTATATCGGATATAAGGAACAGCAGACTGCCGAGCGCAAGTATAAGGTTGAATCTGTTCTTTATGCAAATAAAGTTCATTATCGCTTTGCCTGTCATAATGCAGATTATAACAGCGTATGAAATGCCGATGATTTTCATCATAACCGAGCCGAAGTCAAGAAGCGGTGAGAACATCATAAACAGCGCTATGGGGATAAATATTATCATTGCAGGGATAAAGTCGGTCGGTCGGGGCTTTTGAATCAGCGAATATGCTATGAAATAGCAGATGTGACCTAAGGCAAAAATCGCCGCTCCTGCGATGAAATTTAAGTTTATCGCTATATCTGCGCTCATTGCGAAGAATACGCCGACGGTCAGTATTACTGACGGCAGTTTCTTATCGGGGAAGTATTTCAGGGCGTATATCAGGTTTACTGTGGCGGCAAGCATAAAGAAAACGCTTGCGGTTATTTTTATCGGGTAGAGATGAGTAATTATCAGAGCTGTATCGCAAGCAAGCGATAAGCCGAGAAAAATAATGTTGAGCGGTAAAACGAGTTTTTTCATATATTTGTTTCCTCAGTCTGATCATTCAGTTCGATATTGATTTTTCTTGTGTATCTGGATAGCGGATATTCTCCGTCGTGGGATTCTCCGAAAAAGTAAGCGGACATATTTTCCGCCTGCGTAACTCTTGTAACTCCTGCACAGAGCAACAGGTCGGTAAGCTCTGCTCTGTCAGCCTTGTCGCAGATAAGCCCTGCGGTCTGCAAAAAGCCTTTTGCATTTCTCAGTGTACGCATTATGTTCTTTCTCGGAAGCCTTTTTACAAGCACATTGCACATCATAGGCGACAGTTCAAGTTCAAAGTCGTCTTTTATGATAAGGCTGCAATTCTTACCGTAAAATACATCGGGAGAAATTTGCCGTATCCCGATTGCCTGTTCAAGACGGGCGGAGTAGTTTATGAGCGTATCTCTCGCCCGTGTGCCTATAGAGGTGTTCCTGTGTTTTTCGACTGCCGCTTCAAGATACGGAAGGAACATTTCACAAAATAGGGTAAGCTCGGTTTTATCATCGGTGTCGATAAACACGGTCTGGCAGGAACTGCAGAGCAGTTGCTTTGTAGAGGCTATATGCCCGGCAAGAGCCGAAAATTCATCTGTATGGTTTGCGTAATCGGAAATGTAGCAGAAGCCGAGCTTGTGTCCCCATTCAATCAGCTTAACTCCCGGCGGAGCAAGTGAACGCACTGCTTTTACGGCTTCAGTACCGCCCCATACCACTATGCCGTCGGCAAAGCCTGCAAGCGTCTGGATGGTGCGCACATCGCTTGACGGGGTATCAAAGACATATATGTAGCGTGACAGCAAAGGCTCATATTTGCAAAGCCGCTTTATTATCCGGATTGACAAGCCCTTATCGGCGGACGGAAGCTTCAGTATATTGATATTGCCTGCAAGAAGTCCTTCTGCAACGCTCATCACGGGTAAGCCGTCGGCATTTCCTGCGGCTATGTGGAACAGAACGCCGAGAGGTTTTGTCTGAATTTTTATTTTCGGAGTGATGCCGTTCGGAGAACCGATAAAGCCGTCTGAATCTCCGAGTTCGGTTTTCAGCCTGTATTCAAGATTTTCACGGCTGAGACAGGCGAGTATAAGCTGTTTATAGTAACTTACATTTTCAACGTCAAGCGCTGAGAACATATCGTCAAAAGCGCCGTTTTCTATATCCGTGCTGATTTTTTCGGCAGCAAGCATGACCTGCTTAGCAGAAAGCCGACAGTTTCCGAGAGTGTCGCATATCCTGTCTTCAAAACGGGCTAACAGCTTGTCGCACATATCGTTTTCGTATATTTCGCCATCAAAGAAAATCATACGTTCACACCCTTTATTATCTCTTCTGCGCCTGCCGCACAGGTTTTTATATCCTCCGGCGCAACTCTGCCGACAATTTCAAGAAACGGCGTTTTCAGTCCGCAGGAACATTCGCTTCCGTTATGAAGTATGCCGAGGTCATCTGTCATTACGGAAAGCACGGGGGTCGCTTTAACCATAGGAGTTATCAGGTTTACAAGTCCTGTCTTGCCGTTTTCAAGCGGTTTTAACGTATCGACATCTCTGATTATAACTCTGCTGTAAGCGGGAACGTGGAAGTGATGTTCCTTGCAGTCGCAGTATAAAATCGGATGCTCTACCGCTCCGAAAAATTCGATAATATCGTTTTCCTTTATGCCGAGTACCTTTTTGACAAGGCTGTAAAAGGAATTTTTATCGGTCTGCTCGGCGTAGAACTGTTTCCAGCCGCCGCCGAGCATTATGCGTGAGCCTTTCGGCATTTTAAGATAAATTTTACGCTCGTCCATTATTCTCAGCAGAAAATAAGTATAAGCGGGAAACCCCATGAATCTTGTCGGAAAACGTGAACATGAATGCCTGACAATAAGATCTATAATCCGGTCAAAGTCGGGGGAATAGCCGCCCTTTTTATATGTCAGGATATAATTGCGGCTCAGTGCAGGAGCGAAGAGTGTCGCACCGAAAGCCGTCTTTGTTACGGCGGTCTTGTTTCCTCTGTGGTGCTTGTAACCCATAATGATATAGTGGCACGGAACGGGAGATAACAGATTCCTCAGCTTTGATACACGCATAACCATTTTAAGTCCGCAGAGAAGGCCGCCCGCGTCAAAGGCTATCGTGCTTTTTCTGCCGCTTGTGCCGGAGGAAGTCGCTTTTATAAGCGGAATACAGCCTTTATTGAAAATCAGCTTTTTCTTGAACAGCAATGTGGGAATAACAGGGAGTTCAGATGCGCCTGCGGGAGAGAATATATCAAGCTCCTCGCATATTCTGCGGTAATCATCGCAATGTGAAATGCAGTAGGAGAAATTTTCTTTTACGGCTTTGGTGAACAGTTCGTCGGAACTATCGGAATACGGGTCTTTTACCCCAAAGAGCTGTCGTCTGTATTTCATCGGTCTTCCTCCGCTGTTTAAATACTTAATATAGTAAAATGATACCATAAAGACCGTGGTATGTCAATAAACGGAAAAAGAAATGCAGTTTACTTAATTACTGTGTAACCTGTTACATTACCTTGCTGATAATTTCGTGTGAAAACGGCGTAAAATTATCGGAAATCTGTAGACAATGACGATAGTTTGTGATACAATAATAATAACCCCGCCACAGAGGTTTTTTGTTTGCAAAATCAAGTAAACGATTACCCGAATTTCGGCTTGTACCATTCGGTACACACCGCGGTTCGTAAAATGCGGCGGAATATTGACAGACTTATAAAGCAGAGAATAAACTGCACAGAAAGGAATTTTTGCTATGAAGAACATACCCGATGTAAAGCTCGGAATTGCGGCTGTAAGCCGTGACTGTTTTCCCATGAGCCTTTCAGCTTCAAGATGTGAGGCTGTTGTAAAGGCATGTAAGGAGATCGGTGTTGACGTATTCAAATGTCCCACCACTATCGAAAGCGAAACACATATGATGCAGGCTCTTGAGGAGCTTAAGGGCGCAGGCTGCAACGCACTTGTCGTATACCTCGGAAACTTCGGTCCCGAATCGGCTGAAACACTGCTTGCAAAGTACTTTGACGGTCCTGTAATGTTCGTTGCTGCGGCAGAGGAAACACAGGATAACTTAGTAGGCGGCAGAGGCGACGCTTACTGCGGCGTGCTGAATGCAAGCTACAACTTAGCACTCAGAAATATCAAGGCATACATACCCGAATACCCTGTAGGAACAGCTACAGAGGTTGCAGATATGATAAATGAATTTATCCCTGTTGCAAGAGCGGTTATCGGTCTTAACAACTTAAAGGTTATCTCATTCGGTCCTCGTCCTCAGGACTTCCTCGCTTGTAACGCTCCTATAAAGCAGCTTTACAACCTTGGCGTTGAGATCGAAGAGAACTCGGAGCTTGACCTTTATGCTGCATTCAACGAGCATAAGAATGACGCAAGAATCCCCGAAGTTGTTGCAGATATGGAGAAGGAGCTTGGCGACGGCAACAAGATGCCCGGTATCCTGCCCAGACTTGCACAGCTCGAGATTACGCTTCTTGACTGGATGGAAGCACACAAGGGAAGCAGAAAGTACGTTGTATTCGCTAACAAGTGCTGGCCCTCATTCCAGACACAGTTCGGCTGTGTTCCCTGCTATGTAAACTCAAGACTTACAGCAAGAGGAATCCCCGTAGCGTGCGAGGTTGATATATACGGTGCTATCAGCGAATATATCGGCGCTTGCATTTCGGAAGACGCAGTTACACTGCTTGACATCAACAACTCTGTTCCCGCGGATATGTATGTTGAATCCATCAAGGACAAGTACAACTACACGCTCAAGGATACATTCATGGGCTTCCACTGCGGTAACACAGCTTCGTGCAAGCTGACAAGCAAGACTATGAAGTATCAGCTCATCATGCACAGAGGTCTTGAGCCGGATAAGGAGCCTGATATTACAAGAGGTACGCTTGAGGGCGACATCGTTCCCGGCGACATCACATTCTTCCGTTTACAGAGCACGGCTGACGCTAAGCTGAGAGCTTATGTTGCCCAGGGTGAAGTTCTCCCTGTTGCTACACGTTCATTCGGTGCTATCGGCGTATTCGCTATCCCCGAAATGGGCAGATTCTACCGCAACGTTCTTATCAAGAAGAACTATCCTCACCACGGTGCAGTAGCATTCGGTCACTACGGCAAGGCTATCTTCGATACACTGAAGTACCTCGGCGTTGAGGACCTTGAATTCAACCGTCCCGCAGGTATGCTGTATGATGGTGAGAATCCTTACGCTAAGTATTGATTTAATATTGAGTAAAACCTGATAAATTACCGCTCCCTGTGATTTTCACGGGGAGCGGTTTTGTATATTCAATTATTTGTTTTCTCCGCACGATTGACAGAATAAATTGTTGGAGCTATTGACTGCTTTGCAATTTTTGCAAATCCAAGTCTCAGCGGCAACATTCTTTTCTTTTCTTAGCAATTTGTTATCGTCACAATTTGTTATCGGCAATTCAGGATTTGACATTGAATTAAGTAATGCAAGATCGGCACTGATTCTTGTGTTCTGGACAATACTGCTTATAGCTCCGAGCAACAATGCAGCACTATGAAAAGAACAGTATGTCACAAGGGCTTTTGCAACTGAGCCAAACAGATATAACAAAAATATCCATACATCAAAAGTTTGCTTATCTCTGCTGCCATACAAAGTTTCGACCTCTTGCGTAACGGATGCGGCTTGTATTGATTGCATAAGGCTTAATATAAGGACTACCGTTGCCATGATACAACCGAGAGTTTCTACTCTTTTGCACCATTTCCAAAGATTCAAGGATAAAGAGTTGGGAGCAATGCAATCTGCAATGCTTGTGGGTATTTTTTTGTTCTGATAACCTTTAAACATATTACTCATAATAAATCTCCTTTTGTAATAAAAAGTCATTAGACAAGAAAAATTCAAAATTCTTATCTTTAACACCATTATAGCTTAATAATATGCTAAAGTCAAGAAAAATCTTATCTTTAACATAAAAGGAGTGCTATGATGAAAATTTATGAATTTGAAGGGAAAAAGAATATATGTGGCGACAGAGTTCATGAAGCTCGCCGCCGTGTTCGCCTTACTCAGCGTGACCTTGCGGCAAAATTGCAGATAGAAGGGGTTATTATAGAAAGAGACAGCGTATCACGTATAGAGATAGGTACACGGTTTGTAGCAGATTATGAATTGCGTGCGCTGTCTTCAATACTCAAAGTATCTGTTGCGTGGTTGCTCGGAATAGAAGATTAGCATTTTTATGAAGTGCAGTAATATCCGCTCCCTGCTAATGTGCAGGGAGCGTAATTTTAACTGCTTGCAAAAACGGCTTTTTTATGGTACAATAAAACTACTTATTGACTAAAGTTTCGCTGTACAGGGGAGTACGGCGGTTGAAAGGATAAAGCTGATGGCAAAGAAAAATTATGACGACAACAGTCTTAAACAGCTGAAAGGACCCGATCAGGTACGACTGCGTCCGGGTGTTATATTCGGCTCGGACGGGCTTGACGGCTGTTGTCACTCCGTGTTTGAGATACTTTCAAACTCGATAGACGAGGCGAGAGAGGGCTTTGGTAACAAGATAATAGTTACACGCTTCCTTGATAAAAGCATTGAAGTGCAGGATTACGGCAGAGGTATACCGATAGACTTCAATAAAAACGAGGAAAAGTACAACTGGGAGCTTGCTTTCTGCACATTGTACGCAGGCGGTAAATACGACAATAACAGCGGAGATAACTACTCATATTCGCTCGGTCTTAACGGTCTGGGCCTTTGCTCGACGCAGTTTGCGGCTGAGTATATGGAGGTCGAGAGTAACAACGGAACGTGGATATACGACCTGAGATTTGAAAAGGGCTATAACGTTGAAAAGGAAGAAAGAGGCTTCCGCCGTCACCAGTCGGACGGAACAACGGGTACTAAAATCAAGTGGAAACCAGACCTTGACGTATTCACCGATATCGATGTACCGTTTGAATATTTTGACGATGTTCTGCGCAGACAGGCCGTGGTAAATGACGGGCTGACCTTTGTGCTGAGAAACGAAGTGCGTGACGAGGAAACAGGGGAAACACGCTTTGAAGAGCATATCTACTGCTATGAGAACGGCATCAGCGACTATCTGAAAGAAATCGTAGGCGATACCGCACTCACGACCGAGCAGGTATGGAGCGCACAGCGTACAGGTAAGGACAGAGAGGACAAGCCGGAATACAAGGTAAAGATGAAGGTCGCTTTTGTATTCTCAAATAAGGTACAGCTTATACAGCACTATCACAATTCAAGCTGGCTTGAGCACGGCGGAAGTCCCGACAAGGCTATGCAGGCGGCATTCACAAATCAGATAGACGGCTGGCTGAAAGCTAACAGCAAGTACAACAAGACCGAGGGCAAGATAAAATTTACCGATATTGCCGACTGTCTTGTATTCATATCTTCTAACTTCTCAACGCAGACAAGCTATGAGAATCAGACGAAAAAGAGCATAACCAATAAATTTATACAGGAGGCTATGACCGACTGGCTGAAGCATCAGCTTGAAGTGTACTTCCTTGAAAATCCGGACGAAGCGGTCAAGATATGCGAGCAGGTGCTGATAAACAAGCGTGCCCGTGAAAATGCCGCTAAGGCGAGGGATACAATAAAGAAACAGCTTTCGGGCAAGATAGACCTTGCGAACAGGATACCTAAGTTCGTTGATTGCAGGAGTAAGGATACGGCAAGACGTGAGCTTTATATAGTGGAGGGTGACTCGGCTTTAGGCGCTGTAAAGCAGGCGAGGGACGCAGACTATCAGGCGGTAATGCCTGTAAGAGGTAAGACGCTCAACTGCCTTAAGGCAAGCTATGACAAGATATTCAAGAGCGAGATCATCACAAATCTTATGAAGATACTGGGCTGTGGTGTCGAGGTAAAGGCAAAGGCGAACAAAGACCTTTCGACCTTTGATCTAAATAATCTCAGGTGGGAAAAGATAATAATCTGTACCGATGCGGACTATGACGGATACCAGATAAGAACGCTTATTCTTACTATGCTGTACAGACTTGTTCCGACCGTAATAGAAAAGGGCTTTGTGTATATTGCAGAGTCGCCGCTTTATGAGATAAACAGCAAGGATATGACCTACTTTGCCTATACAGAAGCGGAAAAGCAGAGGATACTTGCCGATATAGGCGAGCAGAAGTATAAGATACAGCGTTCAAAGGGTCTTGGTGAGAACGAACCGGAAATGATGTCGCTTACCACTATGAACCCCGAAACAAGACGGCTTATAAGAGTAATGCCGGAGGACGCACAGAAAACGCAGGAAATATTCGAGCTGCTACTCGGTGATAACCTTGACGGAAGAAAGGACTATATCCGTGACTACGGCTATAAGTACCTTGACGATATAGACGTATCTTGAGCGGAGGATATATGGAAATTAACAGGATAGAGGTAATATCTGCCGTAGTGTCGGAGATGATAGCGACACTGCCCGAGGAAAGACGGCAGAAAGCGTACATTCATCTTTTCGGCACGGCGCAGACGGCAGGGCTTATCGCACTGCGCAGAGGTGTGAACGCAGAGCTTGCGCAGATAAGCGGACTGCTCCACGACTACCGTAAATATCTGACGGGTGTTGACGAAAAGCACGCAGAGGAAAGTGCTGACGCAGTAATGCCGATACTGGCAAAGACGGGGCTTTTCAGCGTGTGCGAGATAGGCAATATCACAAGAGCGATAGCGAACCACAGCGATAAGGAAAATGTCGGGCTTCCGCTTGACGAGGTGCTGAAAGACGCAGATATTCTGCAACACGTTTTACAGAATACAACGCTCCCCATAAGAGATAAATACGAGAAACGCTTTGAAAAGCTGAAAAAAGAGTTTTCGCTCTGAGAGGGTATAAAGCTAAAAAGAGGTATAGATTTTGAGAAAAGGAAAAAACGAAAAGGGCGAGAAGAAAATCGCTCCGAATAAAAACGCTTATATAGAGGGTGCAGGCATTGTCGAAAATCAGCCGATAACCGATACGCTGACCGAAAACTATATGCCGTATGCAATGAGCGTTATAGTTTCCCGTGCGCTACCCGAAATTGACGGTTTCAAGCCGTCGCACAGAAAACTGCTGTATACGATGTACAAGATGGGTCTGCTTACGGGGGCAAGAACGAAGTCGGCGAACATTGTCGGACAGACAATGAAATTAAATCCGCACGGCGATATGGCAATATACGAAACGATGGTAAGACTTGCAAGGGGCAACGAGGCGCTTCTGCACCCGTATGTTGACAGCAAGGGTAACTTCGGCAAGGCATATTCGAGAGATATGTCGTTTGCGGCATCACGATATACAGAGGCTAAGCTTGACCCTATCTGCGCAGAAATATTTGCGGATATTGACCGTGATATAGTTGACTTTGTGCCGAACTATGATAACTCGATGACCGAGCCTGTACTGCTCCCTACAAGATTTCCTGCGGTACTGGTAAACAACAATGTCGGTATCGCCGTATCTATGGCAAGCAATATCTGTTCGTTCAATCTGTCGGAGGTGTGCGAAACAGCCGCCGCGCTTATGAAGAACCCCGAACACGATATTGTATCAACGCTTAAAGGACCGGATTTCCCCGGCGGAGGCTTCATATTACAGGACGAGAATGAGCTTCGCCGTATATATGCCACCGGACGTGGAAGCGTCAAGGTACGCAGTAAGTATATCTATGACAAAGCGGCAAACTGTATCGAAGTGACCGAGATTCCGCCTACAACAACTATCGAGGCTATAATAGATAAGATAGTTGAGCAGGTAAAGCTGGGCAAGCTGAAAGAAATTTCGGACGTTCGTGACGAGTCGGACTTATCGGGTCTTAAGATAACTATTGATTTAAAGCGTGGGCAGGACAGCGAGGCGGTAATGAAAAAGCTGTTCAGGATAACTCCTTTACAGGACGTTTTCTCCTGCAACTTCAACATTCTTGTAGGCGGTATGCCGAAGGTCATGGGCGTTGCCGAGATTCTTGAGCAGTGGACGGATTTCAGAATTACCTGCGTAAAGAGAAAGACAAAGTTCGAGCTTGCAAGAAAGAAAGAAAAGCTTCATCTGCTGACAGGTCTTAAGAAGATACTGCTTGATATAGATAAGGCTATAAAGATAATCCGTGAAACAGAGGATGACGCAGAGGTTGTACCGAACCTTATGATAGGCTTCGGCATAGACGAAACGCAGGCTGAATATGTTGCGGATATAAAGCTGAGAAATATCAACAAGGGCTATATCTTGAAGCGTATTGAGGAATTAGACAGTCTTAAGGAAGAAATAGCCGATATGGAGGATATTCTTTCTTCGGAGCGCAGAGTAAAGCAGATAATCATATCGGAGCTTGGCGATATAGCGAAGAAATACGGCAAGTCCAGAAAGACAATGTTCATCTACGGCACTGAGGACGAGGAGAACGAGGCGGAGGAGGAGATACCCGATTATCCCGTTAATCTGTTCTTCACCCGTGAGGGATATTTCAAGAAGATCACTCCGCAGTCGCTGAGAATGAGCGGTGAGCAGAAACTCAAGGAAAACGATGAGATAATCGAAACCTATGACGGCAGCAACCGTGCGGAGCTTTTATTCTTCACAGATAAATTCCAGGTATATAAGGCGAGAGCCTGCGACTTTGAGGACGGAAAGGCAAGCGTGATGGGCGACTATCTGCCCGTAAAGCTGGAGCTTGACCCGGACGAGAGGATAATAAAGATGATAGCCGCAGAGGACTACAGCGGAACGCTTGTAATGTTCTTTGAAAACGGTAAATGCGCAAAAGTGCCTATGGCTTCGTTTGAAACAAAGACAAGACGTAAAAAGCTGGCGAACGCATACAATGACGGCTCGCCGCTCGTATCTATGACGCTTATTGACGGCGATTGCGAGTTTATGCTAAGCTCGGACGCAGGCAAGGTCATGATTTTCAACACCGTGCTTATCCTGCCCAAAGCGGCAAGGGATACGCAGGGCGTACAGGTAATGAGGCTTACCAGAGCAAAGCTCAGATCTGCGGTTAAATACAAGGACGGTATGATAAAGGACGCAGACAGCTTCAGGACAAAGACCGTGCCTGTTGCGGGTACGCTGTATGACGAGGACGTTGACCAGCTGAAATTTGTGTAAATCCGTAAGCGACGGTCGGTGTAAAATATTCTTTAAACCTTGAAATTCACCTGCCACTGTGCTATACTTAAATTGCGTCTTTATAATGACGTGAGAGGTTATAATTCAGGCGGTCAGCCACAGTAAAAAGAGGTAGAAAAAATGCTCAGCGATATTGAAATTGCCCAGAACGCAAAAATGCTAAAAATAAAGGATATAGCAAAGGAACTCGGAATTGACGAGGAGGAGCTTATACCCTACGGTCACTACAAGGCGAAGATCTCACAGGAATGTATAGACCGCCTTGAAAGCAAAGAGGACGGCAAGCTGATACTTGTTACGGCTATAAACCCCACTCCTGCGGGAGAGGGCAAGACAACTACTTCCGTAGGTCTTGCAGAGGGTATGTACAAGATAGGTAAAAAGGCTGTACTTGCACTGCGTGAGCCGTCATTGGGTCCCGTCTTTGGTATAAAGGGCGGTGCGGCAGGCGGAGGATATGCGCAGGTAGTGCCTATGGAGGATATAAATCTTCACTTCACGGGGGATATGCACGCAATCACTTCCGCAAACAATCTGCTTTGCGCACTTATAGATAACCACATTCAGCAGGGAAACGTACTCGGAATAGATCCCAGACGCATACAGATAAAGCGTTGTCTTGATATGAACGACAGAGCGCTGAGAAACTGCATAATCGGTCTTGGCGGCAAGGTGAACGGCGTTCCGAGAGAGGATCACTTCCAGATAACCGTTGCAAGCGAGATAATGGCGATACTGTGTCTTGCGGACGATCTTGTTGATCTTAAGGCAAGGCTCGGCAGAATCCTTGTTGCGTATACTTATGACGGAAAGCCCGTATTTGCTTCTGACGTTGAGGCGGTAGGCGCAATGACAGCACTCTTAAAGGACGCTATCAACCCCAACCTCGTGCAGACGCTCGAAAATACTCCCGCTATCATTCACGGCGGTCCGTTCGCAAACATTGCTCACGGCTGTAACAGCGTAAGAGCGACCAAGCTTGCGTTAAAGCTCGGCGACTATGCCATAACCGAGGCAGGCTTCGGCAGCGATCTCGGTGCGGAGAAGTTCTTTGACATAAAGTGCCGTTACGCAGGACTTAAGCCCTCGTGTACGGTTATAGTAGCTACTATCCGTGCGCTGAAATACAACGGCGGTGTTCCGAAAACCGAGCTTACGGCAGAGAACACAGAGGCTCTCAGAAAGGGCATCGTAAACCTCGGCGCACATATAGAGAATATGCGTAAATACGGCGTGCCTGCAGTTGTTGCAATAAACCACTTCTATACCGATACAGAGGCTGAAATAGCCATTGTCCGTGAATACTGCGAGAAGATGGGCGCAAAGGTCGCATTCTCCGATGTATTCTTAAAGGGCGGAGAAGGCGGTATCGAGCTTGCAAACGCTGTTATAGATACAATAAACGAAAACGAGGGCAAGACTAATTTTGCTCCTATATATGACGAGAAGCTGTCCATAAAGGAAAAGCTGAATATAATCGTAAGGGAAATCTACCGTGCGGACGGCGTAAACTATACAACGGGTGCGGAAAAGGCAATAAAGGAAATTGAAGCTGTCGGCTTTGACAAGCTGCCTGTATGCGTTGCAAAGACGCAGTATTCCTTATCGGACGACCCGACAAAGCTTGGTTGCCCGAAGGACTTCACGATAACCGTCCGTGATGTAAAGCTGTCGGCAGGCGCAGGCTTTGTTGTCGCACTTACTGGCGACATTATGACAATGCCCGGACTGCCTAAGGTTCCTGCCGCAAACAAGATAGATGTAAGCGCAGACGGCGAGATAAGCGGTCTGTTCTGATGGAACGGTTTATTTCAGATTCGCCCGAAGAAACGGTTGAAATCGGCAAAAAGATAGCCTCTTATCTGAAAGCCGGCGACTGTGTGCTTTATACCGGTGAAATGGGCGCAGGAAAAACGCATTTAACAAAGGGTATAGCGGAATATTTCGGCAGTACGGACGATGTCACAAGTCCGACATTTGCTCTTGTGAACGAATATGAGGGCGATGTGCCGATCTTCCACTTTGACCTTTTCAGAATAAACACGCTCGACGATCTGTACGCTATCGGATTTTTCGACTACCTCGACCGAGGCGGAATAATGTGTATAGAGTGGAGCGAGAACATACCTGAGCTTGCCGCGTATCTTGACGGCAGGTGCGGTGTGAATATCACTAAAACAGGGGATAATTCAAGAGTAATTGAATATATTCCGCAGGAGGAACTATGCTGATACTCGGTATCGACACTGCCGCCGCTCCTTGCTGTGCCGCCGTGTATGATACGGAAAAGGGGCAGATACTCGGCAGTACGGTGATAAACAACAAGCTGACGCACAGCGTGACGCTTATGCCTGTCGTAAGGGATCTTGTCAGAAATGCGGAGCTTTCTATGGAGGATATAGGGCTTTTCGCAGTGGCGAACGGTCCGGGCTCTTTCACGGGACTTCGTATAGGCATATCGGCGGTAAAAGGTCTTGCTTTTGCATTGTCGAAGCCTTGTGCGGCAGTTTCAACGCTTGAGGCTATGGCATATAATGTTACGGCTTATGACTGCGTTGTCTGCGCCGCAATGGACGCAAGGTGCAATCAGGTGTATGTTGCGCTGTTCCGCATTGAGGACGGCAAGGTTGAAAGGCTGACCGAAGAGGAGTGCCTTAAGACCGATGAAGCGGCAAGAATGCTGTCGGAATATGACGATGATATAATGCTTGTCGGTGACGGAGCATTTATAATGAAAAAAGCAACGGATAACGAGGGAATGAAAAATGTAAAGATTGCCCCCGATCCGTTAAGATATCAGACGGGCTACGGTGTATGCCTTGCGGCTGTAAATGCACCGCAGTTAACGCCCGAACAGCTTATGCCGATGTATCTTAAGCTGCCGCAGGCTCAGCGTGAGCTTATGGCAAAGAATGCTGAGGCATATAAAGAAAGGAAAGAATAAAAATGCTGGCAATAGGTAGCGACCACGCAGGATATGAACTGAAGTGCGAGGTTAAGAAGTTCCTTGACGGACTGGGAGTCGAATATATCGACTGCGGCTGTAACGGAGAGAGAGCGGATTACCCCGACATTGCAGAAAAGACCTGTGCGAAGATCACAAGCGGAGAATGCGATAAGGGCATTCTGATATGCGGTACGGGTATAGGCATCAGCATATCCGCAAACAAGATAAAGGGTATCCGTGCGGCTTTGTGCCAGGATTATTATACGGCTAAGTACACACGTCTGCACAATGACGCTAATGTTCTGTGCATGGGCGGCAGAGTAATAGGACCGGGTACGGCTGAAGAAATAGTAAGAGTGTTTCTGTCAACAGAGTTTGAGGGCGGAAGACACGCCGCAAGAGTTGACAAGATGATGGCGCTTGAGAATAAGTAAGTATTTAAAAACTGCGGATTTTTCCCTATGAAAATCACGGCAGGGCTATAAAAAACTAATCCAACAATACATAGGGAGAAAAGAGAATGTTATGGCAAACGAGAAACTTCACATCTGTGACCACCCCCTTGTACAGCACAAGGTATCTCTTTTAAGAGATAAGAACACGGGCGCAAAGGAATTCAGAGAGCTTGTAAGTGAAATTTCAATGCTTATGTGCTATGAGGCAACGAGAGATCTTCCTCTTAAGAAGGTACAGATTCAGACTCCCATAGCTATCGCAGAGTCAAATGTTATCTCAGGCAGAAAGCTCGCATTTGTACCTATCCTCCGTGCAGGTCTTGGTATGACCGAGGGTGTTATGGCACTTGTTCCTGCCGCAAAGATAGGTCATATCGGTATATTCAGAGGAAAGGGCGGATCGGACAAAACGGTCGCAAACGAGTATTACTGCAAGCTCCCGTTTGATATAAACGAGCGTGACGTAATAGTTACCGATATTATGCTCGCTACAGGCACATCGGCTGTACACGCTATACGCAAGATCAAGGAAGCCGGCGCACATTCTATAAAGTTTATGTGCATTATTGCCGCTCCCGAGGGTATAGCCGCTATACACAAGGAATTCCCCGATGTAGAGATCTACTGCGGTGCACTTGACGACGGTCTTAATGAGGATCTGTATATTACTCCCGGTGTCGGTGACGCAGGCGACAGACTGTTCGGAACAAAGTAAGCCAAATAAAATCATTGAGCCTGCCGCAATTGCGGCAGGCTCCTTTAAACCCGTGCGGTTATTTTATGCGTGGCTGAAGCCCTGTCATGAAGCCGTCAAGTGCGGCGGAGCATATATCGCCGCCTACTATTCTGCCGCTGATGATGATAAGGTTCATTCTGATGTTATCAAGCGGGTTTCCGCTGTCATCGGTGTAATCGGTTATAATATATGTATACAGAACTGCGTCCTCGCCCTTATACAGCGATAAATCAAAGCCGCACTGCTTTTGCAAAGCGTTGTAGTTTTCATATACGCTGCCGAATACGGCAGGGATAACGATATTCTGTACGGTTTCGCTGTCGGCGGATATGCTGTAGCCGAGCGTTTTTGCGTAATTTGCTCTGTCGCTGTACGTTTCGCCGCATATTGCACTGCGGCGGCACATAACAAGAACGGTTAGCAGTGTAATGAAAAGAGCGGCAGGGATAACAAGCAAGCGAATAATTTTTCTGTGTTTCATTTTTCCTCCGTTATGTCAATTTATTGTCGGTGCGGTCGGATGTGAGGACAGTCACTTGAAATTTACTAAAATCTATGCTGAAATATTCAGCAAAATGCTGAAATTTTAACGCAATCTTTAACCTGTTTAAGTATTAATTGCAAAATTTCACTAAATTTATCCGCTTTCATTTGTGATTTGTAACAAATTTGAATGGAGTTTACTTTATTCAAGGCTGAGATTTGGCTGAAATTTGTATAAATTGTACACAAAAAGGGCAAAATTTAAATACGTTTTATATGTGTTGGTGATTTTGCATAACGCAAGGCTTTGATATTTGGGTAATTAGGTACTATCATTTTCGGCGGGATTTTGTTAAAATATTAGCGTAAGGTTATTCTGCAATAAAACAGGAGGTCACACATAAATGGCAAGTTTATCTTTAAGAGGTATCTATAAGCGTTACCCCGGCGGCGTTGTAGCCGTTTCTGACTTTACTATGAACATCAAGGATAAGGAATTCATAATCCTCGTTGGTCCTTCAGGTTGCGGTAAGTCAACAACATTAAGAATGATCGCAGGTCTTGAGGAAATTTCCGAAGGCGAGCTTTTCATAGGCGACAGACTCGTTAATGACGTAGCTCCTAAGGATCGTGATATTGCGATGGTTTTCCAGAACTACGCTCTGTATCCTCATATGACTGTTTTCGAGAACATGGCATTCGGCTTAAAGCTGAGAAAGGTGCCCAAGGATGAGATCAAGAAGCTCGTTGAAGAAGCTGCTAAGATTCTTGATATCGCACATCTTCTCGACAGAAAGCCCAAGGCTTTATCAGGTGGTCAGAGACAGCGTGTAGCTTTAGGTAGAGCTATCGTTCGTGATCCTCAGGTATTCTTACTTGACGAGCCTCTTTCAAACCTCGACGCTAAGCTCCGTGCACAGATGAGAACTGAGCTTTCAAAGCTTCACAAGAAGTTAGGTACTACATTTATCTACGTTACTCATGACCAGATCGAGGCTATGACGATGGGTGACAGAATCGTAGTTATGAAGGATGGCTACATCCAGCAGATCGATTCACCTATCAACCTGTATGAGAACCCCGTTAACAAGTTCGTTGCAGGCTTCATGGGTTCACCTCAGATGAACTTCATCAACGCTAAGCTCATCATGCTCAACGGCAAGTACACAGTTGAATTCGGTTCAGAAGATACAAAGACAACAAGAGGCAGAAAGTTCTATGTTGAACTGCCCGGTGCTAAGACAGATACAGAAGCTCTCAAGTACTATGTTGACAAGGAAGTTATCCTTGGTATCCGTCCCGAGAACATTCACGATGAGGAAATGTTCCTTTCAAATGCTAAGACCGGTATGATCGAAGCTACAGTAGACGTTACCGAAATGATGGGTGCTGAGTCTTACCTCTACCTCACATGCGAAGGTATCCCGCTGACAGCAAGAGTATCTCCCAGATGTACAGCTCGTCCTCAGGACGTTATCAAGCTTGCTCTTGATCCTAACAAGGTACATCTGTTCGATCCTAACGATGAACACTCAATCTTAGTTTAATATTTAAATAAGATCATATAGTCCCCCGGTTTTTAAACCGGGGGATTTATTTTTGGCTAAGTGTGACAAAACTCTTGTATACTTCTTGACAATGCAATTTTGCTAATGTATAATTTTTATATGCAGTATGCGGATTTCGCTGTGCAATCGAAATCCGTATGCACGACAGCTATGCTGTCACGGAGGGTTACATAAGTGGGATTGAACAATAATAATTCTGTAGAAAAAAGCGGAGCTAAAGCAAGACGCAGCATTTATAATCTTGTTCTGATAGTCGTTGTCGGTGTGCTGTTCGTTACAGGATATACATATATTTTGCAAAAAATGTATAATGACAGTATACTGGATAATGCGATAGCAGAGGACAGTTCGCGCACCGACGCTATGCACAAGGGCGTATCGAATGCACTTACCAGAGAGGATTTTACCGAAATAAATACTGTGGACGATATGAATACCGAGCGTTACAAATCGCTTCAGACATATCTCAATCAGATACGCAATATGAACTCGACAAGATACTTCTATACAGCAAAGAGAAATACAGAGGGTAGGCTTATATATCTTGTGGACGGTCTTGATCTTGGCGCAGATGACTTTGCCTATCCCGGTACATATATTGAAGAAGAGATGATACCGTATATCGAAAGAGCGCTTTCGGGAGAAAACGTCTATTCGCAGGAGATAATCGATACAACGTGGGGTCATATTTTCACAGCGTGCTATCCCGTCAGAGCGAATGACGGAAGTAATGAGATCATCGGTGCGTTGTGTATCGAGACCGATATGGAGCCGACTTATGTATTTATCAGTGAACGTAATAATTTCGTTATGATAATCGGTGCTGCCGGGATAGTTGCGATAGTTATGTTGTTTTTCTGTGTCTGCATTTATATTAGGCATTACCGCAACCAGCAGAAAAAGCAACAGAAAATACTTGAAGAAGCGGCAGAGGCGGCATATTCAGCCAACAGGGCAAAGTCAACGTTCCTGTTCAATATATCTCACGATATCCGTACACCGATGAATGCCATAACAGGCTATGTCGAGCTTGCAAAGCACCATCTCAACGAGCCTGACAAGCTCAGCGGGTATATGGACAATATCAGCAATTGTGGGCAGAAACTGCTGTCGTTACTCAATAATGTCCTTGACCTTGCCAGAATTGAAAACAACAAGACAGTTATCGAAAACACGATAAACGATATTGATGACTTGTTCACGTCCTGTATAACTATGTTTGAAAATTCCGCAGAGAAGAAAAAACTCACTATATCAATGCGGAAGAATATAAAATACAGGTACATCTATATTGATGAAACGCATTTCTCTGAAATCGTTATGAACATAATGAGTAATGCCATCAAATATACCGGAGCAGACGGGGAGATAACCTGTGCTATAAGGCAGGAGGACGGCGACAACGAGCAGATGTGCAATACGGTGTTCTCGATTACCGATACGGGCATAGGAATGTCTGAAGAATACATATCGCATATATTTGAGGCATTCTCGCGTGAACGGACTTCTACAGTCAGCGGTGTAGAGGGTGCAGGGCTCGGAATGGGCATTGTAAAGAAACTGGTCGATCTTATGGGCGGAGAGATAACCGTCAGCAGCGCAATAGGCGAAGGCTCGGTATTTACTGTGTCACTTCCTTGCAGAATATCGTCAGAAGAGGAAGCAAAGGCAAAACGTGCCGATACAGATATTGACAAGACTTCCCTTAAAGGCAGAAGAGTGCTTCTGACCGAGGATAATAATATAAATGCCGAAATAGCAACCGAATTGTTGTCTGATGAGGGCCTTATAATCGAACGAGCCAAAGACGGCGTTGACTGTGTGGAAATGCTGGAGAAAGCGCCCGATGATTACTATGATATTATCCTTATGGATATCCAGATGCCGATAATGAACGGCTATGAGGCCGCAGCCAAGATACGCATGATAGACGACCGCAAAAAAGCCGATATACCGATAATAGCGCTCACTGCCAATGCGTTTTCCGAGGATAAGGACAATGCGATAAAGGCGGGAATGAACGACCATGTTCCGAAGCCTATCGATATGAATGTCCTGCTTCCTGCTATGCAGAAACTGATAACAAGAAAATAAACAAAAAGACTGCAAATCCGATTTTGGACTTGCAGTCTTTTATATTACTTTTATACGGTAAGTGTACCGTTTTCGCTGATTTCAAGCAACAGTATCTGTTCCTCTCTGCCTGTATCGGCGTTGATATAAATAAGCATCTGTCTGCCGTCAGGAGAGGTGCAGTGAAATTCATAGCAAAAAAGCTCGTTTGTTCCGGCAGAAGGCACTACCGCAATAGAAGTATCGGTAACGGTAAGCTCGGTTGATATTTTCTTTCTTGCCTGTTCGGCTGTGATTTTCGGCTCTGACAGGTTACGTTTTTTGTGGTTTGTAATATATCCTCTGCCGTCAAAGCTCAGAATATCCCCGTTATCCATTGCAACGCTAACTTTGATAAGGTCGGTATACATTATGATATCGTTTTCCGTTCCCGCAAAGTTTACGGTGCAAACGTTGCCGCTTATCTCATAATAAGTGTCGGTGGTGTGGTTTATGCCGAGCATAGTGAGATATTCTTTTGCCTTGCCGACCGATTCAAGCGCAGTAAGCGAGCGTGTGGAAACCTTTCTGTCGCCGAGCATATAGCTGAGATAACCGCCGTATTTGGTTACCGCTATTGTGGTGCTGTCCTTTGTAAAGATATAAGACGGCATTTTTCCCTGCTCATCGTTTGAATCGCTGTGAGTAAGTCCTGTAGTACCGCACGCCTTTTCAGCCTTTTTCAGTGCGTCAGAAAGAGTTACCTCGGTTGTACCTTTAAGCATTTCGGGTTCTTTTTCAAGAATATGGTCGGAGAACGGACCGTCATAGATAAGGGTGGGGTAGTTGTCGTAACCCTCTTCAAAGTCGGTGAAGCCCTCGGTTATATATGACGGTTCTTCGTTGTTTTCTGCTCCCTGCACCTCGGTTACAGCTTTTTCAAACGACAATTCGCCGCTGTTTATGCGCTTTTCAACCTTCCATATATTTTCCGCAAGACGGTCTGCGTATTCGCTGAGAGTTTTCAGCGATTTTCTGTCGTCCTTACTCAGCGCTTCGCCGTCAGAATAACGCTTTGCAAGGCTCTTTGAGAAGTTTCCGACCTGCGACAGGAATTTATAGGTGTTCTCAAGATGAAGCTCGGATATCGGCAGCTGTGCCAGCGAAGATTTTGCTGCGGACGCATCGCTCCAGAGTTTTGATGAAAGCTGCGTCATCATCTCCGGTGTGCCTGCATACATACCCTTGTAAAGCGTGTTCTTGATGTTGTCGATCTCAGCCGACAGATCTTCAACGTTTCTTGTCATATTCTGCTCGAAACTACGTCTGTATTGTTCCGAACTGTTCATATTCAGTACGGCGGATACACCGACTGCGATTATTGCTGCGGTCAGAAAGCTGATTATCCGCACAAAACAGCGCTTTGAAATATACATATTATGTTCTTCCTTTCATAAAATCGGCGGTAATGCTTATACAAGGTTATTTTTTCATAAAAATTTCAGAATATACCCTGTTTTTTTATCGCAAAATGGTGTATAATTAAATAGCTTATAGATAAGTGGGCAAAGTCCCAATGAAAAGGAGACAGAAATTTGATTTATCTGGATAACGCCGCCACGACAAAGCCTTGTGAACAGGCGATAAAAGCGGTTGAAGACACAGCACGGAACTGTTTTGGTAACGTATCGTCACTTCACAGGCTCGGTATTGAGTCGGAAAAGCTGATGAACAGTGCGAAGAAAACGATTCTTAAAAAGCTGGGACTTCAGGGAGAAATATATTTTACGTCAGGCGCTACAGAAAGCAACAACCTTGCGATAAGAGGTGTAGCGGACGCTTATAAGCGCAGGGGGAACAAGATAGTTACCACGGCTATGGAGCATCCATCCGTAGCAAGAACTATGGATCACCTTGAAAAGCTGGGCTTTGAAATAATCCGTCTTTCCCCAAAAGATGCTATCGACAATTTTGAACAGTATATTGCCGACAGCGTAACTGCCGATACTATCCTTGTATCGTGCATGGCAGTGAACAACGAGAACGGCTTTAAGGTCGATACAGAAAAGCTGTACAGGCTTGTAAAGAGTGTGAACAACGATACGATCGTTCATATTGACGGCGTGCAGGGATTTTGCAAAGTGCCGCTTAAAGGTGATCTTATCAGCCTGTCCGGTCACAAGATCCACGGTTTGAAGGGAATCGGCGCAATGTACTGTGCGGATAAGATAAGATTCACTCCGCTTGTATACGGCGGAGGACAGCAGAAAAATCTGCGTCCCGGAACAGAGCCTACAGAGCTTATAGCGTCATTTGAGGCGGCTGTGAAGGCATATCCAACCGATCTTACGCATTACAAGGAGCTGAATGAACATCTGCGTGACAGACTGTCCGCAATGGAGGACGTTTATATAAACAGCCCGGACAACAGCGTATATAACATTCTGAGTTTCTCGGTACTCGGAGTAAGGAGCGAGATCATGCTCCATTCGCTTGAAGAAAAAGAGATATATGTCAGCAGCGGCTCGGCTTGCTCAAAGGGCAAAATAAGCTCCGTGCCGGACGCTTTCGGTATGAACAGCGAAAGAGCGGACAGCACTATAAGGGTAAGCTTCTCGATGGAAACGACAAAGGAAGATATTGACGCACTTTGCGATGAAATAGAAAACGGCATAACACGTTTCAGACGTACAAAGAAAAGCCGCAGGAAAGGAAACATATAATGAACGAACTTATAATGGCAAAATACGGCGAGATAGCTCTGAAAGGGCTTAACAAAGGCACTTTTGAGGATATACTCGTAAAGAATATCAGAAGAAGACTGCGTCACTGCGGTAAATTTCATTACATGAGAAAGCAGTCTACTATCTACATAGAACCTGTCGGCGAATGCAACCTTGACGAGGTAATGGAAAAGCTGAAGGTAATATTCGGTATAGGCGCTTTACAGCGTTGTGCGGTGTTTGAGAAGGATTTCGAGCAGATAAAGTCGCAGGGCGTACCTTATCTTGAAAATGCACTTAAAAACGCAAAAACGTTCAAGGTTGACGCAAAGCGTTCAGACAAATCGTTCCCTATGAAAACTCCCGAAATACAGGCGGAGCTTGGCGGCGCTATACTTGAAGCGTATCCTCATCTGTCTGTAGACGTTCATAATCCCGAAATTACCGTAATGTGCGAGATAAGGGACAAGGGTGCGTATGTCAGTGCCGAGCGTATAATCGGTGCGGGCGGTATGCCTGTAGGCAGTTCGGGTAAGGCTCTGCTTTTATTGTCGGGCGGTATCGACAGCCCGGTTGCAGGCTATATGATGGCAAAGAGAGGTCTTATTGTAGACGGTATACACTTTGTAAGTCCTCCGTATACATCCGAGCGTGCGCTTATGAAGGTTGAAACGCTCTGCGAAAAGCTGACAAGCTATTGCGGAGATATAAGATTCTACTGTGTTCCGTTTACGGAGATACAGGAAGCGCTCAGGGATAACTGCCCCGAAGAATTCTTCACTATCATAATGCGCAGACTTATGGTGAAGATCGCTAATATCATCGCCGAAAGAAATGAGTACGGAGCACTTGTCACAGGCGAAAGCGTCGGACAGGTGGCAAGCCAGACATTAAAGGCTATACAGTGTACCGATGCCGCCGCAGAATACCCCGTATTCCGTCCCGTTATCGGTATGGACAAGAAGGAAATAATTGATATAGCACGAAAGATAGATACATTTGAAACGTCCACTCTTCCTTATGAGGACTGCTGTACGGTATTCACACCCAAGCACCCCAAGACGCGTCCTGTATTTGACGAGGTCATAAAGGCTGAGCAGTCGTTTGACTTTGCGCCTCTTATAGAAAAGGCAGTAGAGGGTACGACCGTAAAGCTGTTCAGGATTGAAAACAAGGAAGAACAGGAATAAACCTTGATAAAAAGGAGATGTGGCTTTATGAGCCGTATCGGAGAGCTTCAGCGCCTTATTGACAAGAAAGCTGAAAATGTAGTACAATTATTAGTTGGCAAAGGTAAGAAAATTGCCTGCGCAGAGAGCTGTACAGGCGGACTTATAAGCGCCGCAATAACATCGGTAAGCGGTTCTTCTGCGGTTATGGATATGAGTATCTGCACCTATGCCGTAAGCGCTAAAGAAAAGTTTATAGGCGTACCGCCGAAGATAGTAGAAAAATACGGCGTGGTAAGCGCCGAAACCGCATCGGCAATGGCTGAGGGAGTAAGAAAAACCGCAGGCAGCGACATTGGCGTATCTGTTACAGGAGTGGCAGGTCCTACAGGGGGCACTGTCGATACACCTGTCGGGACGGTTTATGTCGGACTGAGTACAAAGGGCAGGACGCTGGCAAGGCTTGTTTATACCGACCCGTTACTCAGCGGCGATGAAAGTGCAAGAGAATATATCAGAAAAAGCACTGTGCTTGCCGCACTGGAATGGGCGGAAGAAGAAATACAGACAGAACAGGAACAGCAGGACAATCGGGCGTGAACGCTCAGTCAGGCAAGGAGACAGTTATGGAAAACGATAACGAATTCAAAAAAGATCCGGATATAAAAACCGTTGACGAGATACTCGCCGATATAGACAGAAAAGCGGCAATATCCGAGAGCCTTGAAGAAAGTACAGACGAAAACGATATGTTGGACAAAGAGGTTCTGTCACAGAAGGCATCATATGAGGACAGCACGGAAGACACCGAAAGCATATCCGAAGAGCTTTCGGGTGCAGACGAAGTATCTGACGAACAGGCGGCTTTTGAAGAAGAAAGCACTGAAGAATATGAAGTCGAAGACGCTGACGATTCAGATGATGGCGAAAACTCAGAGAATAATGAAGACGCTCCACCTGAAAAGAAGCGTAACATTTTCTATCGCATGGCTAAGAGCATAATTCCGTGGAAAGGCGATAATGCGGGTCTTATAGTAAGAAAAATCGTATTTATAGTTGCTTTGATAGTTTTCCTTGTCACAGCTATACCGCTTCTTTCCGATCTGCTTTCAATGTTCAATGACCAGCAGGTAAGCAACCGCATATCACAGATGTATCAGCTTGACGATACCGATGTACCCGAGGACAATATGGATATTCTTCCGTCATTCAAGAAGCTGCTTGAAATTAACCCCGATACGGTCGGATATATCAGGATAGACGGCACGCTTGTAGATTACCCTGTTGTAAAGACTACAGACAACGACTTTTATCTCACTCATGATTTCTATAAGAATGAGAGCAAGAGCGGCACTATTATGATGGATTATCATAACAAGGTAACTCCTCAGGGTCATTCGGGAAATCTTATACTTTACGGTCACAATATGGCTGTCGGTACATTTTTTGCTCCGCTGAACGAATATTGGCGCACTATGTATGACCAGTACCCCGAAGGCACTAAATCGTTCTATAAAGAGCACCCGATTATCAGGTTTGATACGCTGTATGAACAGGCAGAGTGGAAGATATTTGCCTTTGGTATATATAACGTTGACGAGTCAAGGGGCGAGGTGTACGGCTATAATCTGAAATATGACTTCTCCTCGGAAGATGATTTCAACGATTTTATGATAAATATAATGGACAGAAGCGATATCTTCACCGATGTTGATCTGAAGTACGGCGATGATATACTGACGCTTTCAACCTGCTGCTGGCCTTATGAGGGCAGTGACAGAACGGTAAGACTTGCCGTGTTTGCAAGAAAGATACGCGAGGGCGAAAGTAAAGACGTCGATGTCAGTAAGGCAGAGGTAAACACCTATGTAAGACGCTGGCAGTGGGTATATGATAAGGTAAGCAACGGCTATGACTGGTTTATGAGCACATGGGACAGAAGAAAGCTGCTCAGCTATTCCGCAGATGACGCAAAGCGTGACGGCTATTCATTCCCGGACAAGACCGAATGAACAACATAGCAAAACTAAGGAGCAAAAATGACAACATATATGGAGAAGTATCCTCGCCGTAACGGTGTGGCTACAAAAAAGCCCGGTTTCTGGAAAAGGCTCATCAAGGGCATTATTCCGTGGAAAGGCGACGGAGCGGGCGTGGTGGTAAGAAAGCTTGTATTTCTTGTAGCGCTGATCATATTTCTGGCTACTGCGATACCGCTTGTGTCGGATATATTCCTGATGTTCCGTGACCAGTGGAGAAGCCAGGGCATATCGGATATATATATTCCCGACGGCGGCAACAACGGATCGAGCAAGGAAGTCCTGCCGTCATTCAAGAAACTTCTTGAGATAAACCCCGACACGGTTGGATATCTGAAAATAGACGGTACGGCTATAGATTATCCCGTTGTAAAGGGTGCGGATAACGATTATTATCTTACGCATGATTTTTATCGCGAGGTCAGCAAGAGCGGCTCGGTAATGATGGACTGCAACTGCGTGGTTTCCCCAGACGGAAATTCGGGTAATTTAGTCCTGTACGGTCACAATATGGCTGTGGGTACGTTCTTCGCCTGCCTGAGCGAATACTGGAGGACGCTTTACGACAGTTATGATTCACCGTCAATGCAGTTCTACAAGGATCACCCGACGATAACTTTCAATACTCTTTACGAAGAAGCGGAGTGGAAGATATTCGGTATAGGTCTGTTCAATATCTACGAGGAGTACGGCGAGGTATATTCAAACTACAATAACAAGCACGATTTTACCTCACGCGATGATTTCAACCACTTCATAATAGATCTTATGGACAGAAGCGATATCTTTACCGATGTTGATATAGAGTACGGCGACGATATTCTTACGTTGTCTACCTGCTACTGGCCTTTCCGTTCGGATATGGATAATGTACGACTTGCTATATTTGCAAGAAAGGTACGTCCCGGTGAAAGCACCTATGTTGATGTGAGCAAGGCAACGGTAAATACCTATGTCAAGCGCTGGCAGTGGGTATATGATAATATAGGCGGCGGTTACGACTGGTCGCAGAGCAACTGGGACAGAAGAAAACTGCTCAGCTATACAGCTGAAGACGCCGAAAAGGACGGTTACACGTTTATAGATGATATAAACGATCAGGACGGGGTATACGACTATAACAACGGCGACAATTACGACGGCGACGGTTATGACTATTATTGATTGACGTATGACGTTACGGGAGGCGGTGAGGTTTTGGAAGAAGAGCACAACAAAGATCTGGCAGTTGTATCACAAGCGGCAAAACAGCCTGCTGTAGGCGGATGGGTACTGTGGTTTGCACTCGGCGCCTGTACGGTATGGCTGATAGCGGTCGGCATAATGCTGATACTGAAACTTACCGAAACGCCGATACCGCCGGATATGATAGATTACACTTGTCCGCTCACGGTGGATATACCTGCCGAGCCTGCTGCTGAGAAGAAAAAGCCTTCCATACTGCCCGAATACAAAGAATGGTACGATAAAAACCACGACATGGTCGGATGGCTGAAGATAGACGGCACCAATGTAGACTATCCGGTAATGCAGAGCAAGGGTTTTGATCCTACTAAACCTGTCAATTATGCGGAAGTATACGAAAAGAATATGTACTGGCTGAAGCACGACTTTGACGGGGAATACAGCTATTCGGGAAGCGTGACTGCCGAGTATTGCGCTCATATAGGAAGCGATTACCGTTCACCGAATATACTTCTGTACGGTCACAATATGTCAAACGGAACTTTTTTCCGTGATGTAAATAAATTCGATGTCCTGTATTACGGCAGAGATATGTATGATGAGCACCCTGTGATACAGTTTGATACATTATACGAAAAAGGTCTGTATAAGATATTTGCTATGATGCAGGTAAATGTCGATGAGGAGGACGGCGAGGTGTTCTATTACACCGCACCGTATACTTTCAAAAACAAGCAGGAATTTATCGATTATTATGCACAGGTTCTCGACCGCAGTTTTATCTTCACACCGCAGGTCGATCTGAAATACGGCGATGAGGTAATAGCGCTCTCAACCTGCGACTTTCCCTTCGGAAAGAGCAAGAACATAAGATATGTCCTTTACGCAAGAAGAGTGAGAGAGGGTGAAGATCCGTCTGTCGATGTTTCAAAAACGGAGATAAATCCCGATCCTCTCTATTATGATTACTGGTACAGCGTTTACGGCGGCTCATGGGGAGGACGCAATTGGGATCCTGCATTGCTGAAGGGTTATAAAGCCAAAAGGAACAGCTGATACAATAAAACACATTTTCAAAAGGAAGGTAACATAAATGCCTGATTACAAGTCGGTCATAGTATCATCAAACAAGAACCGGAAAAAGAAGAAAAAGAAAAAGGAAAACGCATTCGTTGCCATATTCAAGGGGCTGATACCGTGGAAGGGCGACAGCATAGGCGAGATAATAAGGAAAATAGTGTTCCTTGTATCTATAATTGCGCTTTGCGTAGCAGTGCTGATAATAATAGATACATATCTGTTCAAGCCAAAGCGTGAGAGCGCCGAATATCGTAGCAGTATCTTACAGCTTGGCGAGCACGAACCGACAGCCGCCGAGATAGAAAAGCTCCCGGAAAAAGCCATAAATACCGAATATGCGCCTTTTTATGCGATAAATAACGATTTTGTAGGCTGGCTGAGCATAAACGGCATTAATGTAAACTATCCTGTAGTACAGGGTACGGACAACACCCACTATCTTGAAACGGACTTTTATGGTAATCCGAGCAAGAACGGTACAATATTTGCCGATTATGAAAACGAGTTCAAGAACACGGGCGAAACGTCTGCAAACACGATACTGTACGGTCATAACCTGCGTACCGAAAACTTCTTTGCCGAAATAACCGAGTACAGAAGAGTTGACCTTGACAAGAGCCTTGAATTTCTGAAAGCACACCCTGTTATTGAGTTCAACACATTGTATGAAAAGGCAAAATACAAGATATTCTCGGTAATGCTGTTAAACACAAGAGAAGAGTACGGAGAGGTGTTCAACTATCCTGCACTCCTCAACTTTACAAACAGGGACGAGTTCAACTACTTCACATCGGAATGTCTTGACAGAAGCGAGTTCTTCACGGGCGTTAACATGAAATACGGCGATAAATTCCTTACGTTGTCAACCTGTGAGTTTGAGGTCGGACTTTACGATATGCGTATAGTAATTGTTGCACGAAAGGTACGCGAGGGCGAATCGGACGAGTTTACGGCAGATGAGATAGAAAGCTTCAAGCGCAACCCTGACCCCAAGCTTTGCAAGACAATGAGAGAGCTTTACTGCTATGGTACAGAGTGGAGCGGAAGATACTGGGATCCCGCATGGATAGAGGGATTCAAGAAAGACGGCTCTTTTGTGTCCGCAGACAGCGATGCCGATAATTAATAGCAAGAGGACAGCACAGAAAAATAAATAAGTTTAATGTAAAGGAGTGGTACCGATGCAGAAGGCATCTATAGGTAAGATACTGTTGGCACTTGTCATAGCCTGCATATACATATATCTGTTCGGAATAGTCCAGGTAGTACACGTCAGCGCAGACAATGACAGGGAGATAGAAGTATCTATACCCGATGTGACAACACCTGAGCAGACACAGAAAACTCCCGAAACCACAACTATAAAACTTCAGAGCGACAAGAAGCCCACGCTCGGCGATATTAAGGCACAGACGACAGCGGCAACAACAACCGAAACTACCACAACCACAACAAAGAAACGCAAAGCGGCACCTGCGGCAACATCGGTCGATAATGCTGTTATAGTTCCCGAAACAACGACCGTTACAACGACCACAACGACTGCGGCGACAACCGCTGCCACCGAAACTACCACAACCACAACGGCGGCAACTACATCTGCACCGGCGCCTGCGCCCGATTCTGATGAGGAACAGCTCACCGTATACGACCAGGTGACAGGCTCGTATTACACGGCAGGAGCAAGAGAAATAATCGCAAGAGCGGTAGTCGGCGAAATATGGAATGAATTTCCTGATGAGGCGGTAAAGGCGCAGGCAGTAGCCGAGTATACCTATATCAAAAAGCAGAACGAAATGGGACTGCGGCCGACAACTGCGCTTAAAACCGATGTTTATGACAGAATATACAAGCTTGTTGACGAGGTGCTCGGCGAAGCAATCTATTATAACGGTGAGATGATACAGAGCGTGTTCTTTGCGTCGTCTTGCGGCTATACAAACAGTGCAAAGAATGTTTGGGGTGTTGATTATCCGTACCTTGTGAGCGTTGATTGTCCGTTTGATAAGACGGCTGACCCTAACTGGGGAAGTACCGACAGCTATTCTTCGGATTACATAAAGAACGCTGTGCAGAATACACTCGGAATATCACTCACCGGCGACCCGTCAACCTGGTTCAAGATCAACTCAAGACTTAATGACAGAGAACACGGCTGGGTAACGTCAATATCTGTAGGAGGCATGACAAAAGCCAACGGAAAAACGATAGACGGCAGAGTGATAAGAGAAACGGTGCTCGGCTATTCGCTGAAGAGTGCGGCTTTTGAGCTGAAATACGATAAGAACAGCGACAAGTTTACCTTTACGACCTACGGTCACGGTCACGGTGTAGGTATGTCGCAGTACGGTGCAAAGGCACTTGCCGAAAGTGGTTACACATATAAGCAGATTTTACAGCATTACTTTACAGGTGTGGAGATACACTGAGAATGTTTAGAAAGGACACCGCAAGGTGTCCTTTATTTCTACGGTTTTGCTTGCATTATACGAAATTATATGTTATACTTAAATCTATATGGTTAAAACACGGAGTGAGAAACAGAAAAAGTACGGAAATCATTAGATTTAAATTGTAAAAAGAGAAAGGAAACAAAAATGATTACGGTATCGGACGTTAGTCTTTCATTTGGCGGACAGATGTTGTTCAAGGACGTAAACCTGCTGTTCACAGCCGGCAATTGCTATGGTGTTATCGGTGCAAACGGCGCAGGAAAGTCCACATTCTTAAAGATACTCTGCGGTGCGCTCGAGCCTACAACGGGCACGGTCACGGTTAAGGAGGGTCTGCGTATGTCGGTGCTCAAGCAGGATCACTACGCATATGACGAATACACAGTCCAGGAAACGGTAATTATGGGAAATTCCCGTCTTTATGAGGTAATGAAGCAGAAGGACGCTCTTTATGCGAAGGAGGACTTCACCGAGGAGGACGGAAACCTCGCAAGCGAGCTTGAGGGCGAATTTGCCGAGCTTGGCGGCTGGGAAGCTGAAAGCGACGCATCAAAGCTGGTACAGGGTCTTGGTCTTGACGAGAGTATTATGTACGCTCAGATGAGCAGTCTTGCAGGTAATGAAAAGGTCAAGGTACTGCTCGCACAGGCGCTTTTCGGAAACCCTGATATAATCCTTATGGACGAGCCTACGAACCACCTTGATATTGATGCTGTGGCTTGGCTTGAGGACTTCCTTGCGGAGTATTTCGGTACGGTTATCGTTGTATCGCACGACCGTCACTTCTTAAACAACGTTTGTACCCACACGGTAGATATTGACTACACAAAGATCAAGATGTATGTCGGAAACTACGAGTTCTGGTATGAATCTTCACAGCTTATACAGAAGATGTTAAAGCAGCAGAACAAGAAGAACGAAGAAAAGATAAAGGAATTACAGAGCTTTATCCAGCGATTCTCGGCGAATAAGTCCAAGTCTAAGCAGGCTACATCGAGAAAGAAGCTCATTGATAAGCTGACGGTAGAGGAGCTGCCTGCGTCAAGCAGACGTTATCCGTTTATCAGCTTTGATATGGAGCGTGAGATAGGCAAGGATATTTTACAGGTCGAAGGGCTTACAAAGACGGTTGACGGCGTTAAGGTGCTCGACCATGTAAGCTTTACTGTCGGCAGAAACGACAAGATTGCCTTTGTTGGCGATAACGAGATTGCCGTTACCACACTGTTCAAGATACTGATGGGCGAAGAAGAAGCCGACGAGGGCTTTATCAAGTGGGGAAGCACCGCAAGCGTAAGCTACTTCCCTCAGGACAACAGCGCATTCTTCAACGGCTGTAAGCTGTCCATCCTTGACTGGATAAGACAGTATTCAAAGGACGAAACCGAAACATATCTGCGTGGCTTCTTAGGACGTATGCTGTTCTCGGGCGATGATATATTCAAGAATGTCGACGTTTTATCGGGCGGAGAGAAGGTACGTTGTATGTTCTCACGCATGATGCTGTTCCAGTCAAACGTTCTTATCCTTGACAGACCTACAAACCACCTCGACCTTGAAAGCATCACCGCCGTAAACAACGGTCTTTCGGACTTCAAGGGCAACGTGCTGTTCGCTTCTCACGACTATGAGATAGTACAGACGGTTGCAAACCGTATAATAGAAATTGCCGACAAGGGCTGCTACGACAGGCAGGGAACATACGAAGAGTATGTTGACTGGAGAAAGGCAAACCACGGCGGCAGCTTCACACTCTGATAAAAGCTGATAAAAGAAATCCGCCCCTGCGAGCGCAGGGGCGAAAATCATATTTCCTTGAAATCAAATTTAACATTTACGCTGTCCATCGTCTTACTTCGTCTGAACCTCGTCATAATACGCTCCTCTATGCCGTCAAACGAGCTTTTGTCCGCATCAAGCAACAAAAGAAGATACTGGCTTCTGCTGTAGCGTGTATATACATCTCTCATTCTCAGCGAATTGTTTATGCTGAACGAAATTTTATCCATTGCTTTTTCAAGCAGTTTTATATCCTTAAGCTCATTTTTACTGCTGTCAACCGCAGAAACAAGGCAGATAGACAGCTTGCTCTCGATTCTTTGACTTTCACGCTTGTACAGGCGGAATATGTATTTGAATATTTCGTACTGGCAGTAAAAAACGCCTTTTTGCTCCTTGCTGTCATCGCCCGTGAGATCGCCTATTACCGCATCGAGATTATTCTGTACATCATTTCTTGGCTTTACCGTAAGCTCGTAAAGCTCGGTGAGGTGTGCGCCCGGTGCGGCACCGTACTGCTCCATAAGATATGCACGGATATAATCATACTGCTTTGCGGCACGCTCATATTCACCCATTGCCACAAATGCACGGATAAGGTTTGCGTGCATCTTTTCGTCAGACTGGTCAAGCATTGTCGCACGTTCACAGAGCGTGATTATTTCTGAGAACTTTCCCATAGGATATAAAAGCTGAGCGCATTTGTCAACTGCGGAATTGTATATAGCGTGAAAATATACGTTTATAGGCTGTACCCACGTTTCTCCGACAGCTCCTGCAAGATAGCCGCTGTTGTAAAGGGCGATAGCCTTTTTATACATACTTATGCGTCTTGTTCTGGAAAGCGACTCGTCCTCGGCTTTATCTATATATTCCTTGAATTTTGTCGAATCAATAACGCATTCATCGCTTTCAATAAAGGCATATGAACTGTGACTGCCTGCTATGAGTTTACCACCGCCGGGTATCATCTCGTCAAGCACCGCTCTTGTTCTGTGTACAAGCGTCTTAAGCGCATTGGCAGGATTTCTGCTGTCCGACCACAAAAGGTCGATTAGCTCGTTCTGGGTTATTTCTCTGCCCCGCTGTGCAATAAGATATTCAAGAAGTAATATCATCTTTGAGCCTCTGTACTCGTTTTCGCACAGACGCTTGTCACGGTATGATATTGAAAACTGACCGAACATAGTAATATGTATCTTATTCGGCATTTTTTCACCTCCCTGTTTTTTCTTTCGTCTTAACGTATGCTTTAATGAAATTTTACGCTAAAGTGTGAAAATGATTTAAGCAAAATTCAAATTTTCTGACGGATGTTATGCAACAAGCGTTGCATTGTTGGCGATTTGTGTAAATACGATGCTATATTCTGTAAATAGCATTTACAGAAATAACTAATATCGTGTAAATATGCACAATTTGCCTGACGAAATGTTGAAACAACTATTGTATAAGTAGAAATATGGCGGCGATTCCGGCTACTGTTCGCAATGTAACCGAAATGTAACCGTACTGTGGCATAATATGCTTGTAAGGTTGAGATGTAGATTTGAGATGATGTCTACCTCACGTTTTTACTTTTCTTTCCGTCATGAGAAACAGCGTACCGCAACAGAGGTTGCAGTGATGCTGTTTTTCTTTTTGTGTGGAAAGCGGTTTACAGGCAGGCTCTTTTGAGCCTGCCTTTTTGCGTTTTACGAAAATCTGAATATTACTTCAGATTTTCGTAAATTATATCAGGTTACTTGGTATAAATGAGTTAAGTTCATCAATAGGATATGGCGTATCGCACATACAAACAATGCCGCCGTAACTTCTTTCAAGCGATGCTTTATCTATAAGTTCATATTTTTTGACTTCCTTGCGGTCGGGATTTGCCGACTTCTTCACTTCAAGAGGGTGAATTTTTCCGTCACACTCGGCGATTATATCTATTTCTTTGGCATTGGAATCACGGTAATAGTACAAATTAGATTTCTTTTTACCGTAAGCATAGCTTCTTATCAGTTCATTGACAACGTAATTTTCATAGTAATGTCCGCTTGCCGCACCGTTCATCAATGTGTCTTTTGTCAGCCACATCGATAGGAAGGCACATAAGCCTGTGTCGCAGAAATACAGTTTAGGTGTTTTGGTAAGCCGTTTCAGTTCATTATTTGAATACGGATGAAGAAGATATATTATGCCAAGTCCCTGTAACAGCTGTACCCACTCCTTAGCAGTCGGCTCTGAAATATCTGCCGACTGTGCAAGATTGGAATAATTGACCTGTTCTGCTGTGAGTGCCGCACAGGTTCTGAGCATTTTCAGAAATCTTGCCGAATCGGTAACTCCGCCCGCCTCGGCAACATCACGCATGAGATAGGTATCAACATATGAGTTGAAATACTCCTGCCGCATTTCTTCGTCAGCCTGTTGAACACGGGGCATACCGCCACGCCATATATGTTCAAATACGTCAGAAATATTGTTCGGATTTGTTTTGTTCTGCCTTTTGCAAAGCTCTTCAAATGAAAAATCAAGCGGTTCATCAAAAATTATACCGCTTTTTTCTCTTTGCGAAAGGCTGTATAAACTCAGTATTCCAATACGACCCGCAAGCGTTTCACGGACATTTTTCATCATATCGTACTGCTGTGAGCCTGTAAGCCAGAACTGACCGTATTCTTCGCTGCTGTCACATATCACCTTTATACGCTCGAAAAGCTGTGGGGCATACTGTACCTCATCAATTATCACAGGTGGCTTGTATTTCTGAAAGAACAAAGCCGGATCGCTTTGCGCAAGTTCCCTTGCCATTATATCGTCAAGGCTTACATACGTTCTGTCAGTGCCATCCGCAAGCTTTTTCAGCATAGTGGTTTTTCCGACCTGTCTTGCTCCCGTCACAAGAACCACCTTGAAAAAATTGCTCATTTCACGGAATTTACGTTCCGCTTCACGCTTGATATATTCCATTTGTGCGACACCTCTTACGATTGATTTACGAAAATCTAAGATTTACTTTATTTTATCATAATTTTGTTCCGCAGTCAAGAAAATGTGTCTTGTTTTTATGAAATTCTAAACTAAACTTTATATTTTCATAAATTTTACTTATCTTCTCCGATTTTTCTGAGCATTATATCGGGGTGAGATGCGTGCTTGATAAGCTCGCTCTTGCTTATCTGCTTATTTCTGTACATATGCATAAGATAGGAGTCCATAGTAAACATACCCGATTCGCCCGACGCTGTGATAACGGTGTCTATCTGGTGGGTCTTTGCCTCTCTTATCATATTTCGTATAGCGTTGTTGCACTTCATAATTTCAAACGCAGGACGCAGTATTCCGTCTTCGCAGGGGATAAGCTGCTGAGATATTACCGAGCATAAAAGCTGAGAAAGCTGGATACGAACCTGCTGCTGCTGGCTCGGCGGGAAAATATCAATAATTCTGTCTATCGTATTCTGTGCTCCGACAGAGTGCAGAGTGGAGATAACAAGGTGACCTGTTTCGGCGGCTGTAAGCGCTGTGCTTATCGTTTCATAGTCACGCATTTCGCCGAGAAGTATTACATCGGGGGATTGACGCAGGCAGGCTCTCAGCGCCACTATGTAGCTCTTGCTGTCGCTGTTTATTTCACGCTGGCTTATTATGCTCTTTTTGTTCTTGTGAAGATACTCTATAGGGTCTTCCAGTGTGATTATATGGCTGTTTCTCTGCTTGTTGATTTCATCTATTATGCAGGCAAGCGTTGTGGATTTACCGCCGCCTGCGGGACCTGTGACAAGCACAAGACCTTTTGTTCTTGCTACTGTATCGGTTATGACCTCCTGCGGAATGTTAAGCTCCTTGTAATCGGGTATATCAAATTCAACTACACGGATGACCGCCGCCATACTTCCTCTTTGCTTATACGCACTTATACGGAAACGGCTTAGCCCCTTTACAGATACGGAAAAATCGTCATCGCCCGTTTCCTCGTACTTTGAAATATCTCTGCCTGCAAGGCGGTATATCTCTTTTACCAGTCTTTCCGCTTCGGCAGGAAGTATTATATCGTCGCTTTCTTTTGTGATTATGCCGTTTTCTTTATACGACACGGCAAGCCCCGATATGAGAAATATATCGGAGGCTTTCTTTTCGACTGCACCTTTCAGTATTTCCATCAGTTCCATATTTTTATTCCTTTCATACCGGTAAACTTTCGCCGTTCCATATCGGCAATGAGTTTTCTTCTTCGTAATAATTGTTGTTTACTGTTTTCCAGCCCGTAACGCTGAGTGTTCCGTCGCTGTACCGCACTTTGCACACAAGCTTGCTCTGACTGTTTATATTCTCGCTCCATGAGAATGTCAACACCTGATCGCCACGTCCTTCGCCGCTTACTTCAAAGCCCTGCTCCGTCGCCGCTGCGGATATATCTATTATCGTTTCGTCGCTTACAAGTTCATACAGTTTATCCAGTCTTTCAGTCGCCTTTACATCGGCGGCATAATATTCTTCCTGTGCTTTGCTGAGCTTTTTTGCTCTGTCAAGATCCTGCCTTACAGTTACAAGACACAGAACCGAAAGAATTACCGTTGCAAGTACCACGAATATAACGAGCAACGATGACATTCCCACGCTGTTAAGGCTTTTCCTGCCGGATTTACTTTTACCGTTATTCAAGGTCAACCCTCCTTGCACCGGTTATAGTGATGTATGTATATTTGCTGTCATATGCGGTAATATCAAGATACCGGATACTGCCGTCAATGCGCTCTGATAACTTTATCTCAATATTGCCGTCTGCATAAAGCTTTTCAAGGTCTGCGATATCCGTTCCGCTCTTGTAGCGCTCTGCTATGTCGGCGGTCTTTATCTGGGCGTCCGACAAACATTCGGCATACCTCATCTCACTTGCCGCTATTCCCACGACCCTGACGCAAGCAGCCGCACAGACCGCAAATACAGCTATTACTATCAGCAGTTCAACCAGGAATGCACCGTTTCTGGAACGTCTTTTCGTACTCATACGCCGACCGCCTTTCCGCCGTGCAGGCTGTAATGTGATGAAGTCGTAACACCGTCGCATGTTACGGTAAAGCAAATGGTTCTGCCGTCCGTTTCGGCGGTAAAGTTTTCGGCGGGCAGAAGTGTGTTGCCGCCGTCTTCGCTGAACGGTGCATCATAAGGCACAAACAGTTCTTTCAGTTCTCCGCCGTATGCGTATATATAGGTTATGTACTTCTCGCCGTCTATCGTATCTGCAAAGCTTATGTACTGCGTATCTCCGGATTTTCCGACCGTTATATCCGAATCGTTATAGCTTCTCAGCTTCTGGAGTATAAGCGTCTGTGCGGTAGCTGTATCAAAGCGCTTGCCGATATCATCGCCGAGCCTTTTATATACGCTTGCAAATGCAAGTACCGACGCCAAAAGACAGCATACGAACAATACGAATACAGTCAGCACAAAAACCATATCAATACCGCTTTTATTCGATTTTATCGTTTTTGAACGACTACGGAACATATTGTCCTCCTATTTTGATATAACTCTGATATCAGGCATTATATTTGATGAAATCGGACTGTAATGCACAATGCACTCGTTTTCATCAATATGCAGATTGTAATTGTCTATAAGATATTGCAGGTTATCGGGATAAAACCCTTCCACCGCATAGCACTCGGTCGCCGCACGGCGCACACCGCTTTCTACAATATTGAGGTTTTCGCTTTTGCGGCTGTTGTTGCTGTCGGTTATCGATACAGCGGTTATGGCAACTGCCGCCGCCGAAAGCAATACTGCCATTATCGCATCGCGTACTATGTAAAATGCACTTGTATGCTTTCTCATTTTTGTCACCCTATAACTGTCATAACGCCCATCAGCGGTATCATTACCGACAGGAGTATAAATCCTACTGCCACTGCCATTATGATAACCATAGTCGGCTCAAACCTTGCCACTGCGTTCTGGATAACGGCGGAAACCTTCTTTTCCGCATTGTCTGCGATCGTTGCCATCGTTTTGTCAAGCGTACCTGTACTGAACGCTATGCTTATCATTCTCATATTGACTGCCGAGAAAATGCCGGTTTCGCTCAGCGCCTCAACAAATGCCTTTCCGTCTGTCATCTTTTTACGGCACTCGGTAAGTTTTTCTCGCATATAGTCATTTTCAAGCAGATTTTCGCACATGTCCAGAGATTCGTCAATATCCATACCGCTTGAAAGAGTCATGGACAGAGCCGCAGAAAATCTTGCGGCATATAAAGTCTTTGCCGTTTTCGTATGTGAAACTGCATGAATGACAGCTTTTCTGAACGGTCTGACAAGATTGTAAAGCAATACGCCGAGTATTATGATAAATGCCAGTGTTCCTATTATGAACACCGCAACATTGCTTATAACACCGCCTGTGTTCATTATCCACTGCGCACTTTCCGGGAGCGTAAGTCCGAGCTGTGCAAAAACATCTGCAAATATCGGCAGCACATACACCGACAGCAGTATGATCACCGCAAATACAACTATAAGCAGTATGGCAGGGTATGTGACCGCACTTTTTACCGATATGCTTATTTCTTCTATCCCTGCATAATACTCAGAAAGCGACGCAAATACCGTGTCGAGTCTGCCTGTGGTTTCGCCGACTTCAAGCATTTTCAGAAAATAGTTCGGGAATGCGCCCGTTTTTGCAAAAGCCTTTGTGATACTGCTTCCTTGTTCGACAGAGCCGAGTATCTTTTCCAGTAGAGCCGCCTTGCGCTTGTCTTCATCATCCTGAAGAATAACCAGTATCCCGTCGGTTATCGTAAGTCCCGAACTTACAACCGATGCAAGCTCGGAGCAGAGTATTGAAATATCCTCATTTGAAAGATAATGTTTCTTGCTCATTTTTCCCTCCGTATCAATAGTAGTACATTACCGAATAGTTACTGCCGTTTGAAATAAAATCAACAGTATTTTTGTAATCGGCGTCATCCTTTGCACTTGCCGCAAAGGTCGGATCCATCCGGTTCCAGCTGTTGCCGTCAAAATAGATATATCCGTCTATCCATCCGCTACCGTCAACATACACGCTTATCCATGCGTGGTATATGTCGCCTGCGTATCCGACAACAACTTTTGTCGGTATCTTCTGTGAGCGGAGCATTGCCGCCATCAGCGAGGCGTAGTCAAAACAGATTCCGCTTTTATTTGCGAGCACTGTATCCGGAACCGGTATATATCCGTTAGCGCCGTTTTCGGCAGTGGAAACATAGCTGATATTATTTATCACATAGTCGTATATTGCCGCCGTTTTTGCAATTGTATCCTTGTTTCCGCCGCAAAGCTTTGACGAAAGTGCTACACACGAAGAGCCTGCATCGTACATACAGAACTGGTTCGGGGTGAGAAAAGGCAGGAAGCTGTCTGCTACCGATACACTCAGCGACTGCTTGAACATTACCGTACCCTTGCCCGCACTCGTGACTTTCAGCACGTTTACCGTGTACTTGCCGCTGCCCTCTGTCAGCGGTATTACTTCGTAATTTCCCGAACTGTTAAGCTGGAATGTATAGCGGACGTTTATATCATCGGCGTTTACAAGTATTCTGTAACTGCCGCTCATCGCTTTTTTCAGCCTTATCATCAGATAACCCTGCGATGAATTTGATGCGTCTATAAGTGCGTCATCGTTGCTGTAAACCTTGACCCCGTCTGCTGTCGGGGTGATTATATACGACGGTGACGGTTCGGTCTGCGGCGGGTCGGTCTGCGGTGGGTCAGTCTGCGGTGGGTCGGTCCGAGGCGGGTCGGTCTGCGGCGGATCTGTTATCGGAGCGACCGTCGCAGGCGGCTCGGTTTTAGGCGGTGCGGTTTGTTTTGTTGTAGTTACAGCCGTGGTTGTGGTTGTTTCTTTTGTTGTTACAGTAGTTATTGACGATGTTGAAGATGAGGTCTGCGGTGAAGTCTGTGATGCTGTGGTGCTTTTTACCGTTGCCGATGTTGTGACGGAGGTTACGGTCGTCTGAACAGAAGATGTCTGCCCTTCTCCGTTACAGCCGCCGAGAACGGCACACAGTGCGATTATCCCGAATGCAATAACCGCAGTCAGCCTATAGCTTTTCATATGCCGCCCCCTTCCGGAATACAAAAATTACATATAGTTTAAGTATAGCACAAATGAGAGAAAATGTCTATTAAAAAGCCACGATTTTTACATCGTGGCTTCAAGTTCATATACAATTATATATTCTCTGCTATCTTGTCGCCCATCTCCGAGCAGGACAGCTTTGTCATACCCTCGCTCATGATGTCGCCTGTGCGGAAACCGTCCTTCAGCACCTTGCTTACTGCATTTTCAACTGCGTCAGCTTCCTTCACCATATCAAAGCTGTAACGGAGCATCATTGCGGCTGAAAGTATGGTAGCTATCGGGTTTGCCTTGTTCTGACCTGCAATGTCGGGAGCAGAACCGCCGCTCGGTTCGTACAGACCGAACTTTGTTTCGTTCATGCTGGCAGAGGGGAGCATACCGATAGAGCCTGTGATCATGCTTGCCTCGTCCGACAGAATATCACCGAACATATTTTCCGTTACCATAACGTCAAACTGTGCAGGGTCCTTTACAAGCTGCATTGCGCTGTTGTCAACGAGCATATGCTCAAGAGTAACCTCAGGATAATCCTTTGCCACTTCTGTAACGATCTTTCTCCACAGCCTTGAAGAATCAAGAACGTTAGCCTTGTCAACGCTTGTTACTTTCTTTCTTCTCTTCATCGCAACATCAAATGCCTTGATTGCGATTCTGCGGATCTCGTCCTCGCTGTATGTAAGCGTGTCTGTAGCTGTCATAACGCCGTTTACTTCTTCCGTCTTTCTTGCGCCGAAGTAAAGACCGCCGGTAAGCTCACGCATAATGAGCATATCGAAGCCCTTAGCGCTAATTTCCGTCTTTAAGGGGCAAGCGCCTGCAAGCTCCGGATAAAGCAGACAGGGGCGAAGATTTGCGAACAGTCCGAGCGCTTTTCTTATACCGAGCAGACCTGCCTCGGGACGCAGATTTGCAGGGAGCTTATACCACGGCGATGTTGTCGTATCACCGCCGATAGAGCCCATAAGCACAGCGTCTGACGCTTTGCAGGCGGCTATCGTTTCATCGGTCAGAGGTACTCCGTTTGCGTCAATTGAGCATCCGCCCATAAGAAGCTGTGTGTAGTTGAACTTGTGACCGAACTTTTCTGCCACCTTATCAAGTACCTTCATGCTTTCGGTAACTATCTCAGGACCTATTCCGTCGCCCTTGATAACGGCAATATTCTTTTCCATAGGTAATATCCTTTCTCTGAGCTTAAAGCTCTATTTTGTATAAAGCGGATTTCCCCTCCGCCTTTTCAAAGCCGAATTTTATAAGAAAGCGTTCTGCCGCTTCGTTATCGGGAGTAGCTACAGCATATTTATAGCCGCCTGCACGCATTGTTCTGAGCGTGTGGTTCAGCAGTTTTCTGGCAACGCCGTAATGCCGTTTATCCTCACGGACAAACAGTTTTTCAAGTACGACTTCGCCGCTTATGCTGTCCTGCTTTTCCGTTGTTATGCAGACAGCACACAGCTCATCGTCCGTATACAGTCCGAAACCGTGCAGTTTTACCGATATATCGCTATAGCCCTGCTCCTGCAGTTCGTTGTCGGATAACGCTTTTATATCTACCCTCATAGCATAACGCTTTCTGCGGCCTTACTTCTTTAAAGAGTTCAGCAGACCGCCCTTGTTGATTATATCCTTGATAAATTCGGGAAAAGGCTCAGCCTTGTATGTACAGCCCTTTGTCACATTTGTGATAACTCCCGTATCAAAGTCAACCTCGACCTCGTTGCCGTTATCAATATCCTTGGCAGCCTCGTCGCATTCTAAGATTGCAAGTCCGATATTGATAGCGTTGCGGTAGAATATTCTTGCAAATGTGCTTGCGATAACGCAGGAGATGCCGCTTGCTTTGATTGCGATAGGCGCGTGTTCTCTTGAGCTTCCGCAGCCGAAATTCATATTAGCGACTATAATGTCGCCCTCTTTGACGTTCTTTACAAAGTCCTTGTCTATATCCTCCATACAGTGACTTGCAAGCTCCTTGTGGTCGGCTGTATTAAGGTATCTTGCAGGAATGATAACGTCGGTATCAACGTTGTCGCCGTATTTGTGTACTGTACCGTGTGCCTTCATATATGTCTGTCCTTTCTTATATTTCAAAATCTACGCAGCTGCGTCTTGCCGTGTAAGGTCTTACCGTGCTGTCGGCTACCTTAACGTGTTCGGGGTGGGTGGAATAGCCCTTTAATGCTTCGGCACTTTGGAACGTGCTGTCGAGCATAAGGTCGCCCGTAGAAGAGCCGAGAATATCGGTTATGACCTTGATTTCAAGAAGTCCGTCTATCTTGCCTGCAAGGCTTTCAAGACCCTGCTTTATAAGATGGCATCTTTCCTTCTTTTCTTCTGCCGAAAGCTCGTCCTTCAGGTTCCAGATTATTATATGCTTTACCATATTCTCACCTTACTTTATGCCTGTTATCTTACCTGCTATAGCACTTGCCGCCGCAACTGCCGGGCTTGCAAGATAAACCTCGCTGTCAACGTGTCCCATTCTTCCTACAAAGTTTCTGTTTGTGGTGGAAATAGCACGTTCTCCTGCCGCAAGTATACCCATATGACCGCCAAGACACGGGCCGCAGGTGGGAGTAGAAAGCACACAGCCTGCATTTACAAATATCTCTGCAAGACCTTCCTTTATGCACTGAAGATATACCTTCTGAGTGCTGGGGATAACTATACATCTTACACCCTTTGCAATGTGCTTGCCCTTGAGAATCTCAGCGGCGATACGCATATCGCTTATTCTGCCGTTTGTACATGAGCCTATAACCGCCTGGTCAATCTTTATATCCTCTGTAATCTCGTCAACTGTCTTTGTGTTTTCGGGCAGATGAGGGAATGAAACCGTCTGCTTTACGGTTGACAGGTCAATGTCGATAACTCTTGAATATACAGCGTCCTCGTCAGCCTTGAATATATCAAAGTCACGGTCTGCTCTTTCTTTCATATATGCCATTGTTATCTCGTCAACTTCAAATATACCGTTCTTTGCGCCGGCTTCAATAGCCATATTGGCAATACAAAGTCTGTCGTCTATCGAAAGGCTCTTCAAGCCCTCGCCGGTAAATTCCATAGACTGATAAAGTGCGCCGTCAACGCCTATCATACCGATTATGTGAAGAATAACATCCTTGCCGCTTACATACTTGTTAAGCTTTCCTGTAAGATTGAACTTTATAGCGGAGGGAACCTTAAACCACGCCTCGCCTGTTGCCATGCCAGCCGCCATATCGGTCGAGCCTACGCCCGTTGAGAATGCGCCGAGTGCGCCGTATGTACAGGTGTGGCTGTCTGCGCCTATGCACAGCTCACCGGGGCCTATAAGACCTTTTTCGGGAAGGAGTGCGTGTTCGATGCCCATTTCGCCTACATCGTAATAATTGGTAATATCGTACTTTCCTGCGAACTCTCTGCACTGCTTGCACTGAGTAGCCGCCTTGATATCCTTGTTCGGTGTGAAGTGATCCATTACAAGAGAAATCTTATCCTTGTTGAATATGCCGCCGAAGCCTGCCTTGTTGAACTCGTTTATCGCAACGGGGCTTGTAATATCGTTACCGAGTACCATATCCAGCTTTGCTCTTATAAGCTGTCCCTCTCTTACGCTTTCAAGTCCTGCGTGCTTTGCCAGTATCTTCTGGCTCATTGTCATGCCCATGTGTTTGTCCTGCCTTTCTTCTGCCGCTCGTTACAAGCTGTGCCTTATGATTTGTTTACGTTAATCACGTTCAAGTGCCGAAATACCCGTTCTTACAATCTCTTTTACTCCGTAGGGCTGGAGAAGTCCTATGAACGAATCTATCTTTTCGGGTTCGCCTGTAAGCTCAAGCATAAGTCTGCTCTCCGCTACATTTACGACCTTCGCTCTGAAAAGATTTGCAATCTCTATCACAGGCTGACGTGACGCAGGACCGTTGCCGACCTTCATAATGATATGCTCACGGCATACAGCGTTATGCAGTACCTTGACCTCCGATACGTCATAGAGCTTGCGGAGCTGTTTTACCAGCTGTTCCATCACGCCCTCGTCGCCGTCTGCAACTATTGTCATACGGGAAATGCCGAGGTTTTCGGTTTCCGCAACGTTAAGACTTATTATATTATATCCTCTGCGGCTGAACAGACCCGTTACTCTGCCGAGTACGCCGATGCCGTTGTTTACGCAGACGGAAATTACGTTTCTCTCTGTCATTTTTATGCCTCCGTTCAGTCGTCGATTTCTATCTCAAGGATAGGCTCGGTTATGGATTTTCCTGCCGGTACCATAGGAAGAACGTTTATATCCTTGTCTATTCTCGCCTCGATAAGCACGGGGGCTGTCTTTGAAACCTCAAGAGCCTCACGCAGTATCTCCTCGCACTTGTCCTCGCTGTCTATAACAAACGACTTTATGCCGAACGCTTCTCCGAGCTTCATATAATCTGTAGGACGGTCAAGCGTCGTCTGTGAAAATCTCTTGCCGTAGAACAATCTCTGCCACTGACGAACCATACCGAGAACGTTATTGTTGATAACAAGCTCAACTACAGGTATATTGTGCTTTGACAGCGTTACAAGCTCGTTTAAGTTCATATGGAAGCTTCCGTCGCCTGCAATGTTTACAACCGTCTTGTCGGGGTTTCCGCACTTTGCGCCGATAGCCGCACCAAGTCCGTAGCCCATAGTGCCAAGACCGCCGCTTGTGATAAGCTGGTGAGGGTGCTTATATGCGTAATACTGAGCTGCCCACATCTGCGACTGACCTACCTCGGTTGCGATAAGCGCCTCGCCGCCTGTCAGCTTGTCAAGCGTTTCAATAAGGTGCTGAGGGGTAAGAGTAAGCTCGTCTGTGCCTTTCTGTCTGCACTCGTACTGCTTCTCCCACGTCTTTATTTTGCCCATCCAGCCACTGTGCGACTGCTGAGGAATGAGCTTTATCAGCTTTTTCATAACATCGGTGCTGTCGCCGATAACCTGATGATAAACCTTTATGTTCTTGTTTATTTCAGCAGGGTCAATGTCTATATGAAGTACCTTTGCATCGGGGGCGAAGGTCTGAGGATTGCCAATTACTCTGTCTGAGAATCTTGTACCGATGCCGATGAACAGGTCGCAGTTCTTTATTGCCTCTGCCGCTGTCTTTGTTCCGTGCATACCGAGCATACCCATATATCTGCTGTCGGTTTCGTCAAAGCTGCCCTGACCCATAAGCGAAGATGATACGGGAGCGTCAATAAGCTCGGCAAAAGCCTTTAATGTCTTTGCACCGTCCTCGCCGTAGATACCGCCGCCTGTATAAAGGAACGGACGTTCAGCGTTCTTAATCAGCTCCGCCGCCTTTGCTATACAGCCATCCTGGTGCATAGTAACGTTTACCGTATACGGCTTTAAGGGCTTGTTTGCAAAATCCGCCTTCTGCGCCGTTATATCCTTGGGAACATCGACAAGGACAGGACCTTTTCTGCCGCTTCCTGCTATGTAGAATGCCTCACGCAGTGTGTCTGCAAGCTTGTTTACGTCCTTTACGATGAAGTTATGCTTTGTTATCGGCATTGTGATGCCTGTTATATCAACTTCCTGGAAGCTGTCAAGTCCTAAAAGCGAACAGGCAACGTTACCTGTTATAGCCACCATAGGCACACTGTCCATATAAGCCGTTGCGATACCTGTTACAAGGTTTGTCGCACCCGGACCCGACGTTGCTATAACAACGCCCGTCCTGCCTGTCGAACGTGCGTAGCCGTCAGCCGCATGGCTTGCGCCCTGCTCGTGCGCCGTCAGAACGTGATGTATTTTGTCACTGTAATTGTATAAGCTGTCATAGATGTTCAGAACTGCGCCGCCGGGATAGCCGAAAACGGTGTCAACGCCCTGCTCTATCAGACATTCGCAGATTATATCTGCACCCGTCAGATTTCTCATTTCTTTCATTCCTTTTTCTTTACACTCAGATTATTTATAATAACGGATAAAAAATCCTATCGTTTTATTTTAACACTATACAGCGTTTTTGTCAATGGCGAAACCGCATTATAAAGATAAAAGGACGCCCCGTGAATGGCGTGAAAAGCAAGGTGGGTCAAAGCGTGCGTTTTATTCGGCGTAAAACCGTCACGGCAAAAATGCATAACTTCGGCTATTAATATATGCCGAAAATTACAGTTTTGCGGTCGTTTCGGGGCGGCAGATTACCATTCGTGCCATTATATCAGCCGTTCGTGCCAAAAAGTTGAAAATGAAAAGCGAATGAGTTATGATATAATTATAAAATTATAAGGGGGAGAGGTATGCTCATCTGCGTTTACGATACCGCAAACGAGGCGGAGATACTGAAAGCGAAAATAACACAGATCGCAACGGCGGCATATCGACGAATTGCCTACAGGGTATGCAGAAGGTATGAGAGCTTTGTGAATGAGTGTAAGACGGCTGACCTTATAATCGTGCTTGCAAACGGAGCTAATGGTATGGAGGGCGTTATTGCGGTGAAAAGCGTCGACAGAAACAAGCCTGTGATATGGCTGTCGGATGACGAAGGGTTCGGTGTCCAGTCGTACAGATTGGGCTGCAATTATTTCCATAAGAAGCCGATACCGGTTGAGAGGTTAAGGGACGCATTGATAAAGTGCGGATGTCTTGTATAAGCACAAATAGTTATTCAGGAGGAAAGACATGAAGAAAAAATTTGTACGGCTCATAAGTGCGGTGCTGTCTGCGGCAATGACGTTGACGGCTGTACCGCTATCGGCATTTGCCGAGGGCGAGGCACATACGCATGACGGCGAGAGCAATGTCATCACGACACCGCTTGATTTCAGAGAAAAGACAGCGGACGAAAACGGTGTCGGCTGGAGCTGGGATCATGACACAAAGACGCTGACACTTAACGGAGTGAACATTCAGGCGACAACAGAAGAGAATATGATGAGCGTCGTAACAGTCCCCGACGGTACGGAGATAGTGCTGAACGGTAACAATACTATCGTACAGACCGATACCGGCAAAAGTGATACATATGTTCTCAGTGCCGTAAATAATAAAGAGGTCAATTGTGACGGCACAATGACGATCAGCGGCGACGGTGTGCTGAATGCAGAGAACCGCTCTACAGACAGTATGGCACGCTCTCTCGGCGGATCAATAATCCTGAACGGCGGTACAGTAAACGCAACAGGTACTGTAAAGACAAATTCGCTTGAAATACATAATGACGGTGTGCTGAACGCAAATGCGACAACTGCATCTTTTGAGGGTGTGGCTGTCAATGTCAGCGGCGGCATTACTGTTGACGGCAACGGCAGTCTTACTGCAGTAGGTTGTGCTAATGAATCTACGTTAAACAGTGCAATATTGCTTACCAGTAATTTCGGTGACAAAATTTCCGTCAGCGAAAACGGCAGTATTACTGTGCCTGAAGGCAATGCAGCAAGAGTCGGAATATACTACAGCGGAAACAACGGCGACGGAATGGATGCCGAAATAAGCGGCGGTAAGGTCACTGCTTATGGTGCTAAGTATGGCATTTACAAAGTAAACCTTATAATGAGCGGTACAGGCTCGGTATATACTACGGGCGGTTCATACGCTATCGGTCAAACTGTACCGACAATAGACGAGAATGAATTTGTAATAAAGGGCTCGACCGAGTTCAAGGCTGAGGAAAGTGCTGTGACAGGCGAGGTCAAGCTTAACGGCGGCTATTATGAGATTGACGGAGCGGACGCTAAGACGGTAGTTATAAAGCCTGATACTTCTCCCCGTATAATACTCGGAAACCAAATCGGAATATTCAAGACGGAAGAGTATAAAATAATTGAAGACATAGACATGACTGATATCAAGCTCAAGGGTACGGTTTACTTTGATATTACTCTGAAGAATATGAGCGATGAAGAGTTTGCAGACGCAAGAGGCTATTTCGGCGGCGATGAACCCGATTTATCAGCAAGCATAATCAAGACCGATTACGGCTGGGTGTGCATGGTCTGCGATACCGAGTTTTCGGTTACATACGACACTGATAATACTCTTACAATAAAGTGCGGAGATATTGTATCCAATACCGTTCAGGTAAAGTCGAATGCAAACCGTTTCAACAAGGTTACACAGGGTGATAACACAAACAGAACGGTTTTCTATACAAACACTTCACAGGAAGAGAAGGACAACTATAAGCTTGTAAGCACCTATACTGTTGACAGCGAAAGCATAAGCTATAACTGGTACAGTACAAACAGTGCATACAGTGCAGATGAGCTCGGTGCGGCAGTATCCGGAAGCAACGGCGAATTCAAGCTTGCGGATAATATTCCTGCCGGAAATTATGTTCTGTATTGCGATATAACCTATTCAGACGGTGACAGCACAGAAACTGTTACAGAAAAATTTACATTTACATATAAAGAATGTGCACATGAAAACGGTTATTCCGACGGTAAATGCACAAACTGCGGAGCGTTATGTGATCACAGCAATATTGATATTGACACGGGTAAGTGTAACGAGTGTGGGCGTCAGTTTGTTGCTACAATCAGCACAGACGGCAGTGCGCCGACAGGCTGTGACACGCTCGCAGACTGCCTTGACAGCATTACTGCCGATACCGGAAACTATGTTAAGATCTATCAGGATATCGGCGATACATCGGCAACTGCAACTTTAGATACTATAGATGTAAAACACAATGTTATGATCGACCTTAACGGTCACAAGCTGAACAATATCAAGCTTGGGGTCAACAAACTTGGGGTCAACAAAGACGTCACGCTTACATTAACCGGCACAGCGGGCAGTTATGTTACGCAGGTGTATGTTCGCAAAGGCGGCGGATCATTCATAATTGACAGCGAAGCAAATGTAGAATTTAATACAATTTTTGTTGAGGACAGTGCACGGCTTGCTGTAAACGATGGCGCAAAAGTAACTACAGAACAGTTGACTGTGATAGCATCCGTGAATGATGACGGAACTACAACGACATCTGTAAAGCTCGCTACGGGAATGAAGTTAGGTGGGCTGACATATCATCGCCAAAACAATTCCGGCGCTCTGAAATTAGGCAATCTTCTTGATGTTACCCGGCAGGCACTGCGACGTGAAGATAACGGCAATTATCTTGATCTTTATAAAGAATATGGAAGTATGGGTTATTCCGTTGCGCTTACTGTTGTTGAGCATACTGACGCTGACCACAAATACGGCAGTGGAACAGGCAAGTGCGAGGAGTGCGGAAAGCCCTGCGAGCATGGCGGTGATATAAACACGGACACCGGCATCTGCTCAATCTGCGGTGCGGTTGTGTCTGTCGCACTCTATACAGACAAGAACGGAAGCTTAAAGTATGTAGATACCGATGAGCTTCACTCTTTACTGAATGAATACAACGGAAGCGGTACGATAAAGCTGTTTAAGGATTATTCTAAACCAAGCGCTCAGTATGACTTATACGGAGAGCTTACAATTGACGTAAACGGACGCCAATTTAAAATCCGGAGTATTACTCCTTGCAAAAGCGGAAAGCTTACGATCAAAAACAGCGGCAATCCGGTTATGCTCGGTTGTAATGTATATCCGACAAACGACGCTTCATACGCCGGCGGTACGCTTATAATAGACGGCGATGTAGTTTTAGACACTTCGATCTATGTATATGATTCGAGTACGGTTATACTGAAAGACGGTACATATACTGCCGGACTTTACGCAAGGGACAGCAAGACATTATATGATATGCTCGGAGAGGGTAAGGCTTTCTTCAAGGCTGACGGAACTCTTTTCAATGCAAATGTTAAGGAAATATCAAGCAGTGAAACGCTGACAATCAAAGACCACAGCCATACCTATGTTGACGGCGAGTGCGGCTGCGGATATGTTTGCCCTCACAGCGATGTTAACAGCGAAACGGGTAAGTGTAACGAGTGTGAATATCAGTATGCGGCTGTTATCGTAAAGGACGGGGCTGCAGCTTCTGTTTATAAGGAAACTGAGATGGAAGCGGCTTTTGAAGCGGCTGACAGTGACGCAAACACCGGCTGTACATTAAAAGTATACAAGAATTATACAGGCATCTACACAACACTCAGCGGTAAGTTCACGCTGTGGATCGCTGAGAAAGCCAATGTAGGTACGTTAACTGTTTCGGGAGATATAACCGTTACGGGATCGGAAAAAAATAATAGTATTTATGGCGATTTCAATGTAGTGGACGGCGGTAAGCTGACATTTGACGAAAAATGCGGCGCTATGGGAACTGTGTCGGTAGGTGCAGGTACATTTGACTGCTATAGTACATTCGGCATAACACTCAATATAAACGATGCAAGCAGTGACGTAATTCTTCACGGCGGAGCTTTCAGAAAAATATGCTATAACGGCGGCGGGGACAGAGCAAACGCAGAAATACTGACTTTGTTGGCTGAGAACCGTATATTTACGAGGACTTACGGTGAACTGATAGACGGCTCAAAAACACTGTTGAAAGACGGTTTTGCAACAACTGTTATTGTAATACGACATGAAGATCACAGTTACGACAGCACAACGGGTAAGTGTACGATTTGCGGTAAGCGGTGCGGTCATACGGATGTTGACAGCAAAACTGGTGTATGCCTTACCTGCGAATATCAGTTTACTGCGGGCATTTCGGGCGTGGGAACAGCGAAGTATTTTGATAATATAGACAACGCTTTTACTGCGGCATCATCGGCGGAAAACAGCGGTTGTACGCTGACATTGTATAAGGACTGTGAGCTTTCGCAGAACATAGTGATCGGCAACGCAACGTTAACTGTTGATGTGAACGGACATTTTATATCACCGGAAATCAGAGGAATTGACGTAAACGACGGGGGCGTGCTGTATCTTAAAAACAGTGGTGAAAACGGCAGTATAGGCCTGGAAATGGCCGTGAATAAGGGCGGTACGCTTATAAACGGTACTGCGGATGACAGCAGTTCAGCCGTTTCCTTGTTCGCTGTAACTGCCGATGCGGCTGAATGTGTGGAGTTCTACGGCGGCAGTTGTACATACTTAACAATAAAAAACGGCACAAGCGGTATAGCTTTATACGGCGGATACTACGATATAATTTGCGGACCTTTGACTGATAACACACCTGTAAACGATCTGCTTGCAAAGGGCTATGCATTTGCAACCTTAAACAGTGTCACACATCTCCCCGAAAGTATAGTTGACGGCAGTGCGAAGACGATCGGCGACGGACTTACAAATGTCATGGTTGTAGCGCATGAGCATAGATACAACGTGGAAACGGGCAAGTGTCCGTGCGGCGTTTGTGCGCTTGCTATATTTACCGAGACAACACAAAGCTCTGAAACTTATACATTTATTGAAAGCGAAACACAGTTTAAAAATATTGCGGAAAATGAGGCTGACGGTGTATTAAAGCTGACCGGCGATGTAGATTGTATTGTTAAGGGCATAATAATAAACGGCAATAAAACGATCGACATGAACGGTCATACGCTGAATGTTTCGGTCGGTACCGAGGAAATAAGCGCAGTAGCGGTTTACGGAAATGTAACCTTTGAAAACAGCGGAAGCAGCCGTGCAGTTATAAACGCCACCGGCGTTTATTCCTATGGAATGGTAACTGTAAACGGAGATATTGAATTCGATACTTTTGCAACATTTGAAGACGGCGACGCTTTGATCAATGCCGGAGTATTCAAGAGCATTTATGTTCAGGGAAGAAGTGTAATTGAAATACTGGGTAGCGGTAAGGCGCTTGCAAGTGAAAGCGGAGAAATACTGAATGCAAGCGTACAACAAATATACAAAGCAGGCGATAATATATTTGTTAAGGCTCACCCGAAGCATACATACGATGATCACGGCAACTGCGCTTGCGGATATAAGTGTCTGCATGACGGCGAGGGTCAGGTAGATGAAGACAGCGCCAACAAGGTGTGCAGTGAGTGCGGTGCGAAAATTTACGCAAAGGTAACTACTGCCGACGGAAAGGTAAAGTATTTCGACGACATAACCGAGGGCTTACGGTATGCGGATAAGGCTGAAAACAAGGGCTGTGTTTTCACTCTTGTGACAACCGGTGGACTTGAGAACGATATTACATTGTCAAGCGGTCAGTTTACTATTACCGCGATCGACGACAATTATATCAACGCTTATACACGGAAGATCAATATTAAGGGTGCAGAAATTACTGTTGAGAACTGCGCTTTTAATTGCTTTGTAGGTTTATATAGCGGTTCTCTTACATACCCTGAAGGCTCGACCTCCGTTTGCATTAACGGTATTAGTGTATTTGGCGGTACTTTAAATATCAGTGACGGCGTAAGTGAAAACTTCGGCGCTAATAAATTTACTATATCAGACACTGCAACGGACGCAAAGGTGACTATAGGCGGCGGTATTTACAGTGAGATCAAACTCGGACAGTATACGTTTAAGGATATACTGGCAAGCGGCACTCGCTTAATAAGCGTTGAATACTCGCAGGAGACTGATGAGATAATAGCTACTAATGAATTATTATACAGCATTGTTTCCGAACAAAACACCTTGGGCGTTGATGATGACAAAGACTATCGGTTTGTCAAGTGCGACCATAAGAATGAGGACGGCAGTTATGCCTTTAATGAGGGCGGTATATGCAAATACTGTAACTCTGAGTTTGCCGCAAGCGTAAGCTATACAGACGGCGGCGAAAAGACAGAGCTGTTCGGTGATATTTATGACGCTTTTGACAAGGCTAATGAGATAGGTACGGCTACTGTAACGCTGCAGAAGAACATCACGGACGATATTACAGATACGATAGCTGTTACAGGCAATGTTACGCTTGAACTTAACGGTAAAAGGCTCTCACAACCCGGTACTGATGTATGGTATTCCATAGAAGTAACGAGCGGTAAGCTGACCGTTAACGGCAGTGGCTTAATAAAACGTGTTGCCGTTTGCAACGGCAGCAATGCGGAAATCAACGGTGGTACTTTCTCTGACTTCATAATTAAAGACGGCGGTAACGCTGTAATTAAAGGCGGTCAATTCTACAGCTTGCAGGTTTCAGGCGAAGGCAGAAACGTAAGACAGCTTCTTGCGGACGGCTATGCCTATTGGAGTTTAAACAAGACCGGCTACTGGTCTACTATTGCAGAGCGTGAAAAGCAGGATATAGCTAATGTAGAAGTAAAGGAAGCGCCGATAAAGAGCGCAAGTATTGCGTGGGTAGGCGAAGAAGCGCCTGTTATATACCGTAACGGAGAGAAATATTTATACGTCAATATTACATACGAATTGGCGGTCGGTTCAAGGGGTGCAACCTATTCGGATTTTGTAAACGGCAATAATCGCATTAAAGATTATAATTTGTACAATAAATATATGGTACACTGTTATGAAATCGGTAAGCTTGCGGCGAAAGACGGCGAGGTTGAATATTACATTGTACTGAAGTGCAACGGATACGAATATAAGTCGAATGTGCTTAAGCTTACACTTGCGACCTGCTCGCACCCTGAGGATAGCTTTTCATACGAAAACGACGGTTTTGTAATCTGCGGTATATGTGATGCATTGATAGAAGCCGAGGTAGTAGATGCTGACGGCAAGTCGTTAGGCTATGCGGATATAGAGAGTGCCATAAAGCTGGCACAGGAGAACGAGGGCAGCACTGTAAAGCTGATGTCGGAAGGAGTATCTGAGTCCATTACCGTGACAGGCGGCAGGTTTACTGTTGACTTTAACGGTAAGAAGGTATTTTATCAGTTCGCTGTCGACGGCGGTGACGTGACTTTCACTTCTTCGGTAAAACAAGCCGATGTAGAAACTCTGATAAGCAAAATCGAAGTAACCGGAGCTGACGCTAAGGTTACAATTGACGGTAAAATCAAGCTGGGAAGTGTAACATTAACAAGCGGTACGCTTAAAATAAACAGTGCCCAGGGTTATATTAAAGAACTGTCAATAAATGGCGGAAAGGCTGATATAGACGGTGCAGAAATCGATACGCTTGTGTTTAAGGGCGGCGATCTGGCAATAAGAAATGTTACTGTCGGTTCGTTAGACATAAATAAAAAAGCTACCGACGCGACGGAGCATAACATTGTGATCGAAAGCGGAAGCTTCGATACAATAACCTGCTCAGACGACAGCGACTATAACATAGTCAAGACGCTTGCAAGCGAAAGAAGACTTCGCGGCACTGAAAGCGGTATCATTTATGAATACAGCGAAATTGAGAGCCTGACCAAAGCTACTGACATTACTGTTGAAAAGTGCGACCACAAGTATGCAAACGGCAACATTGCGGTAGATGATGACTATGTTTGCTATTACTGCAATTCACAGATCATTGCAACCGTAAGCTATACGGCTGACGGCAGTGAAAAGACAGATCTGTTCGGCGATATCTGCGACGCTTTTGACAAGGCTAATGAGGCAGGTACGGCTACTATAACGCTGTGCAGGGATATTACGGGTACGCTTGAACGGGAAATCAAGTCTGTAGGTAATATAACCCTTGACCTTAACGGTAAAAAGCTCACTGTTTCCAACGAAGATGAATATACATTAACAGTATGGGGCGGCACATTTACAGTTAAAGGCGACGGCGAATTATATGATTTGGATGTTTTCAAAGGCAAAGCGGTAATTCAGGGCGGTAAAATCAAAGCCTTAACAGTTGACGGTACCGCAGTAATCAGCGGCGGCGAGTTTGAATATATAATTGTCGGCGGCGGCAAAACTGCGGCAGATCTGCTCGAAAAGGGATATGCTTATAAGAGCACAGATGACAATACATGGCTTTCAATTGCCGACCGTGAAAAGAATTTATTGTCTGATGTAACTGTAGCGGAAGCCCCCATAAAGAGTGCAACAATTACCGCTAATGACGAGTCACCGATAATATACCGTAACGGTAGAAAGACTGCATCTTTCACTGCCGATGTGACATATACGGGAAATGAAACACTCTATGTTACCGGATACTTAATTGACGGAACGGTAATAAAGGAAAAAACGGACTTATCAGGCAATCGCTATTATTTATTTAGCGGTGAAGTTGATAAAGCAGTGGCAGAAGACGGAGAAATCCAATATTACTGCATATTTACCTATGACGGATATGAATATAAGTCGAATGTGGTAACGCTTACAGTAGCTACCTGTCAGCACCCCGGCGAAAGCGTAAAATGTGACGATAACGGTAATGTATGCGGTATATGCAACAGAGCACTTACGGCTTCGGTAGAGCTGTCTGACGGTACGTTATCGTATTACGGCAACTGGAATGACGCTATCAGCGCTGCCCAGGAAAGCGAAGGCTGTACATTAAAGCTGTTAAACTACAGTTGGCTTAAAGATAATGAAACATTTGACATAAGCAAGGGTAGATTTACCGTTGATTTAAATAAAAATGACAGCAGCGGACCGTTTGCATTTAATGTCAAGGGCGGAGATATAACGTTTACGGCACTGAAAAAAGCCTCAATTTCATTTACCGGTGTAACGGTATCTGGCGAGAATGCCAATGTTTTAATTGACAGTAAAGCCACATTGAATTATTTAGTTGTAAATTCCGGAAAGGTTACTGTAGATGGTGCTAATATCGGCACAATAACGATAAAAGGCGGAGACATGGTCATCAATGATGTTGATACCGGTTTATTAAGCGAGGAGGGCAATGGGTCCGTTAATATATCTATCGTAAGCGGCAGATTCGAAAGCGTCGTTTTCGATGAATATACTTTCGGAAAGGCAATAGCGAGCGGAAGCAGAATTAGATTGACCGATGCGGATGGCGGAAAGATTTACAAATATGCTGATATTCAGAACAAGGGCAATGCCGGTGTTATTGTTGTTGAAAAGTGCGACCATAAGGACGAAAACTACAACTATGAGCTTGACGGAAAACCCTGTCCTTACTGCAATGAGGAAATCGCCGCAACTGTAAGCTATACTACGGCAAACGGCGGCGAGCAGACAGATCTGTTCAGCGATATTTATGACGCTTTTGAAAGGGCTAATGAGCGTGGTACGGCTACAATAACGCTGTATAAGGATATTGAAAACAGCGAACTTACACGGGGCATTAACGTTACGGGCAATGTAACGCTTGCACTGAACGGTAAAAAACTGGGTTACAGTTTTGTTTCTCTTATTATAGAGGTATCCGACGGTGGTATGCTTACCGTAGACGGCGATGGCAATATGCAGATGCCTATTATCGTTAACGAAAACGCAAAATTAACCGTCAACGGCGGTGAAATCGCCACGGTGATGATTTATAAAGACGGTGACGCAGTAATAGGCGGCGGCTTTATAGAAGATCTGGTCGTTAACGGTAACGCAAAACTCAGCGGCGGTAAATTCTACAACATCGAGATAGCAAACGGCAGTCTTGAATCTATTCTGGCTGACGGTTATGCTTATAAAAAGGATGGCGGTTCATGGCTTTCAATTGCAGAACGTGCTAAGGAAAAATATTACAGCTGGAATAACGAAGATAAACCTGTGAGTGTAGAAGAAGCGCCGATAAAGAGCGCAACGCTTAGCACAGAAATAAACCAGCTGTATCGCAACAGCAACGCAAACCCCACGCTGAAGTTCAACCTTACTCTTGCTCACGGCTCGAACCTGAACGACTCGTATGTAAGTAAGAGATACGGTATAAACTCCTATGTAAGCGGAGATATAATTTATAGCAGCTTAAGCGCACTTGTAAAGGACGCTAAATTGTCGGCAGACGAAATAATTGATAAGGCGGGCAACAGCGATGTTGCCGAGATATACTTCGTAGTTATTACCGATGACGGCTATGAAATAAAGTCGAACACTGTAAGCATAGACCTTGTTGATTGTGATCATTCTCAGGTGGTCGATCCTACAGCGGACAAGGAAACCGCAGGTAATATTACCGAGCCGACATATTGCGAGATATGCAAGAGCAAGTTCAATGCAAAGATAACAAAGGGCGACGATGTCAGGTATTATAACAATCTTGACGAGGCTGCGAAAGACGCTCAGAAGAGCGAAAACGAGGGCTGTACCTTATATCCGCTTTATAACAAGAACGGATACGGCGGTCAGTTAGTCATAAACGATGGTAACTTCACGCTCAAGTACGCAGTTCGTACAGCGTTCTCACGTCCGATCATCATAAACGGCAAGGCAAAGCTGACGGTTACGGGACGTTGTGCGGTGACAGCGTTTGAGAATCAAGACGCATTCATAGTGAGGGGCGGTGATGTCACATTTGACGGGCTTGCTACAGGCAGCAATGTGACCATAAACGGCGGAAATGTTACAATGGCCGCAAACAATATAAATTGCCTTACTATAAACGGCGGTAATGTATCCATTTCGTCAGGTGGGTTTGCCGAAATCGTAACTACGGTCAGTGATAAGGTGATAGCCGATTATATCGATCACGGCTTCTGGGTACAGGACAGAGGAACAAAAGAGTGGATAGATATATACAGTCTTAATAAGGCAACGGCATCATCGACAAACGGACTTACGGTACGGTTGTGTCCGATGCAGATAATCAAGCCGATTGATACTGTATATTACACCAACGGTTATTATCCCGACGGTATACCGTCACTTCAAATAAGTGCAGTGCCGTGGTATTCAGGCGAGGTCGACGCAAAAGTTGCTTATCAGTGGATCGCCATTGATGAAAACGGCAACGAAACAGTGATAGAGGGCGCTACAGACAGAAAGCTGTCGCTCGAAAATCTCACAACGGGCAGGTACTACTGCCGTCTTACCTACAGCAATGCTACAACGGCGGGAGTTTCGATGAAGTCGGACGTTGTAACGGCTACGATAACCGAATGTGAGCATTCCGGAGGAGAGGCTACCTGCACCAAAAAGGCAAAGTGTGAAATATGCGGTGCGGAGTATGGCGAAACTAAGCCGCACAGCTATGCGCAAATAAAATTGCCTGAGTATCTTAAATCTGCGGCTACCTGCACTGCAAAGGCTGTATACTATACTTCCTGCACAGAATGCGGACGGTCAAGCGAAGGTACAGCCGATGAAGCAACGTTCGAGTACGGAAACGCACTCGGTCACAAGTACGGTGAGTGGGTATCAAACGGTGACGGAACTCATACAAGAGTTTGCGCTAATGACAGCACACACACTGAAACAAAGGCTTGTCACGGCGGCAAGGCTACTTGCACGGCAAAGGCTATATGTGAGGTCTGCGGTAAGGCTTACGGCGAAATGAAGCCGCACAGCTATACGCATAAAAAGTCGCCTGAGTATCTTAAATCTGCGGCAACCTGCACTGCAAAGGCAGTATACTATACATCTTGCGCAGACTGCGGACTGTCAAGCAAGGGTACAGCCGATGAAGCAACGTTCGAGTACGGAAACGCACTCGGACACAAGTACGGTGAGTGGGTATCTAACGGTGACGGAACTCATTCAAGAGTCTGCGCTAATGACAGCACACACATCGAAACAAAGAATTGTCACGGCGGCAAGGCTACTTGCACGGCTAAGGCTATATGTGAGGTCTGCGGCAAGGCTTACGGCGAAATGACAGCCCACACATTCACGGCAAAGAGCGCTGTTTCAAGATATCTTAAGAAAGCGGCAACCTGCACTGAAAAATCCGAATACTATGTATCGTGCGCAGGTTGCGGACTTTCAAGCAAGGGTACGAAGAGTGAGGCAATTTTTGAAGGAAGCGCACTCGGACATTTGCTTACTCAGTGGAACGTTACAGACGCAAGCTGTACTGAAAGCGGTTCTGAGGAAAGACACTGCACCAGATGTGACTATAAACAGACGCAGATCATTCCTGCAAAGGGTCACACATTCGGTGAATGGAAGATAACAAAGAATGTCGGTTGCGTTACCGACGGAGAGCAAACCAGAGAGTGTACGGTATGCGGCAGTAAGGAAACTAAGGCCATTGCGGCAACAGGCGTACACGTTTATGGTAGATGGAAGGTGACAAAGGCACCGACCTGTACAACAGCAGGAGTTAAGGAAAGAACCTGCACAGGTTGCAATGCAAAGGAAACAATGACATTGCAGGCAACAGGACACAAGTATACAACAAGCACCGTAAAGCCGACATATTCCGCAAAGGGATATACGCTTTATAAATGCTCTTTGTGCGGCAAATCATATAAGTGCAATTACACCAATATGCTTGTGCTGCCCTCTGTAAGCGGTCTGAAAGCAGCATCAAGAACTGATAAATCAATAACCTTAGGCTGGAACAAAAACGCCAATGCCACCGGATATGTGATAGAGTATTATAACGGTGCCAAGTGGGTCAAGAAGTCCACAGTGACAAAGAACACAACCGTTAAGTATACTGTATCTTCGCTGAAACCGGGTACGGTAAACAAATTCAGAATAAGGGCGTATAAGGCAACAAATTACAGCGCATATTCCTATATCACTGTAAACACACTTCCGTCGGCTGTAAGCGGTTTCAAGACGGTATCAAAGACAAGTTCGACATCTACGCTTAGATGGAACAAGAACACAAGCGCAGACGGATATATAATTGAACGTTATATCGTTAACAGGTGGATACAGACGCAGAAGGTTGTAGGAAGCGGCAATGTAAGCACAACCATAAAGAGCCTGACAGCCGGAAGCACAAACAAGCTCCGCATAAGAGCCTACAAGACAATCAACAAAAAGACGGAATACAGTTCGTATACTTATCTTAACGTCAAGACAAAGCCTGCCCAGATGACAGGACTTAAAGCAAAGAGTAAGACGAATAACACAGTTACACTGCAGTGGAACAAGAACGCTACAGCAGACAGTGTGTTTATTGAAAAGTATGACGGCTCAAAGTGGGTAAATGCAAAGAAGCTTTCAGCAGGCTTTACGACATACACGGTGTGCAAACTCAGCTCCGGCAGAACGTACCGCTTCCGTGTAAGAGCATACAGAGCGGGAGAGTACAGCGGTTATACCTATCTCAATGTAAATACAAGACCGTATACGACCACCGGAATGAAGTCAAAGAGCGTTACCAAAAACTCTATAGTGCTTCAGTGGAACAAGAACACAAGCGCCGATGGTTACAGCATTGAAAAGTATGACGGCAAAAAGTGGGTACAGGTAAAGCGCTACACTTCAAACAAAAGCACGACCTACACAATCAAGGGTCTTAAGGCAGGAACGACTTATAAGTTCAGAATGAGAGCATATAAGACGATAGGAAAAGTTAACGAGTACAGCGCATATACTTATTGCAATGTGACCACAGCAAAATAAGGCATTATAAAAACAGCGGGCACCGGATTTAACCGGTGCCCGTTTTCTGTTATTAAGGATTACTGCAATACAGCTTCTGCCTGCCGCTTTTTCATTGATTTCCAGCTTACAAATCCATATATGTCATTTGCAAGGAATATGACAAAGCAGGTGACAACCGAAAGGTAGCTGATATCGCTCATAGCGGCAAGCGACCACAGTATTATAAGTATTATATCGTTAGCGGCATAGGCTATGGCGAAGAAGTGGTTGCGGCGGAATGTGAGATATACGGCGAGGAAGCTCGTTGTGACGGAAACGGTACTCGGAATAAGGTTTGCCGTGTTGAAAAAGTCGAGTACGAAGTAGAAAACTACGGTGACAACGGCAGCGAGTATGAACATAAAGAGAACCTCGCCCCTGTGGATATGATTTACCTTTACCTCAGCCTTGCCCTTTGCAAACGGATTTCTTATCCAGCTTATAAAAGCGGCAAGTGCCATAGGACCTGTCATACAAAGATATGTTATCATTTCGCCGTAATACGCAAACGAGTAGGAGATTATCGCATAGAGTATGCTGAAAATCACGCCGAGAGCCTGTCCTATGGGGTTGCCCTTGGCATTGAGCAAAAGCGAGGTAGCGCCGATAAGCGACGCTATGACGGACAGTATCCCGTCCTTGCCGAACATAACGGCAGAGCCTGTTATCAGCACTAACGAGCCTATCCATAGTATTTTTTCAAAGGTTGTGAAGTAGTTGTTCAGTTTTCTGAGCATTATATCCTCCGTAAATTTACCGAAAAAGCACCGCAGGTACATCTTCAAAGACCTAACGATGTACTACGGTGCTTTCGCATCTCTACCCGGTGGCAGAATTATTGTATTGTTTGTATTGTTATTTTAGCATAACGGTCGGGGGGTGTCAAGGAGGATTCCGATTTATTTATGTCTGTGTAACAAACGTTGCATTTCCGATTTTTTCGGGTACACTGAAAGTTGCGGTAGTCGGGATTTCATATGTTCCGCTGAAATTGCCTTTTTCAGCTTGCAAAGCAACATATTTGAGCATTTTGTTCTGAAGTGCGGTCATTTGTTCATCGGTGAGTGAGAAGCTGCCGTATATTTCGGTTCTTGCGGCAATTTCTTCTGCGGTTATGCCCGCTTCTTCAAGTTTATCCATGGTGTTGTTGTATATATACGCAGGTGTGTATATCAGATCGTTTTTCATAATTGAAGTATTGTATGTGAATAAATTGAAGCATTTTTTCACATCGCCGGAGGCGATAGCTTCTATTTCTTCATCGGTGTATATCATATCTGCATATTTGGCATTCTCGCTTTCAGATGAAAGCTCAGTATAATATTTTTGAAGATCTTTCAATATTTCGTATACTTTATCATGATTCAATGAGTATTTTTTTACCACGTTCGGAAGATTCGGCATTTCGTTGATATTATAAGGTCTGTCTTTATTATCAACGGGATTGTCATTTTCTTCGCTCCATGTCATATACTCCTGAAATTCTTTTTCAGTGCATGATTCCTTAACAAGATTTTCAAATTTCTGCGAAAACAATCCCAGTTTGGATATTTCCTGAGCACCGTAAAATGCAGATTGCTCATCACCGCCGCCGTTTTGCTTGATATCAAGTGCGGGCATTTTTTCTTCATATATATCCAATTTAGTTTCGCTTTTGCCTGAGTTCGAGGCTACTTCAACCTCAGAGGATTGAATAATATCAGAAGAGCTTTGTGATGTCTGCACTGTTGATTGGCAACCGCACATGGTTCCGAAAACAGTGAGCAACAGACCTGTGATAATGAGAGCTTGTAATGATTTTTTCATAAAATTACCTCCTTAATATGAATAGGTGAAATTGATGTTTTTGAAGAAAGTAAGCGGTTGAATGTAGTCCAAAGAGTTTAAGGATTTTTTAACATCATAGTGCAGATGCGAACCGTAAGCCTCTCCGGTACAACCAACTTTTCCGATATAGTCGCCGGCTTTTACTTTATCACCTTCTGCGAGATTGACAGAACCGTTTTTCATATGCAGATATCTGACAACATAACCGTTGTCCTGTTTGATTCTGACAAAGACTCCTCTGCCGTTAGTTCTGTCATAGAAAGAATCTAACACTGTACCGCTATAGCTTGCGTAAACAGGATAGCCATCTACGTTGCCGTTTGCATCAATTATATCTACGCCATGATGTTCTGTGCCATCGTCATACTTTGGAAATCTCTGCGATATATGAGTTGCCATATAGGGTGACTTAAACATATAAGACCAGTTTGTGGTCGGCTTTTTATATCCGCATTTTGCGCAGATATTTTCATTTACACTGTTATATATATGACCATGTGCAGGTATCGGCATATATGTTACAAACGAACATCTTGTACAGTATATTTTTCTTTTTCCCTGAGTAGTACAATCAGGTGGTGTAACACAAGTGTCTTTGGTATTGTGCCCCAAAGCATCGGTATAATTATACTTTACAGTATAATCACAGCCTGATACTGTGCAGTAAGCAAGGGTATAACCTTTTACAGTACACTTTGGCGATACGACCTTAGATTTAGTATTGTGTCCTCTCGGATATATCATCACAGTGGATTTGTATCCGCACTTTTTGCATACTCTGTATTTAGAGCCTGTGGTGGTACACCCGGCGTTCTGAGTAATAACATACCCGCCAAATACGTGAGAGCATTCGGCATATACAGGATAGTTGGCGAAAATTGTACAATTGAATATTATTGCGAAAATTATAGCAACTTTTAAAATGTGTTTCATAATAAACCTCCTTTATCTATATTATATTAAACAAATTACAATAAGTCAATACAATTCAGAAAATTCAGTTAAACTTACAAAATATATGTCAAATTTTTAGGTGAAATGTTAAAAACAGCCTGACGGATACCGATATCCGTCAGGCTGTTACATATGATTGATTTTTAATGTTCCATAATCTTTCCGTACAACTCGGGGCGGCGGTCACGGAACACGCCCCAGCTCTGACGCAGGTCACGGTTCTGCTCGTGGTCGATGACCGCTGTTATAACCGCCTCGTCCGTTCTGTCAGCCTCTGAAACTATCGCTCCCGTAGCATCGGTTATGAATGACGAGCCGTAGAAGGTCAGCGATGAGTTCTGATTCTGATTTTCGGGGGTGGGGTGAACGTACTCTGTACCTATTCTGTTTGCGGCGATAACGGGAACAAGGTTTGCCGCCGAATGACCCTGCATTGCTCTTCTCCAGTGGGGCATCGAGTCGCACTCCAGTATAGGCTCACTGCCGATAGCGGTGGGGTAAAGGAGCATATCTGCGCCCATAAGAGCCATACAGCGTGCCGCCTCCGGAAACCACTGATCCCAGCATATGCCGACACCGATACAGCCGAACTTTGTATTCCATACCTTGAAGCCTGTGTCGCCCGGTGTGAAGTAGAACTTTTCCTGATAGAAATGGTCATCGGGAATGTGGCTCTTACGGTATATTCCCATAAGCGAGCCGTCACAGTCAATCATAGCTATCGTATTGAAAAATGCGTTTCCGTGCTTTTCGTAGAAGCTGACGGGGATAACCGTACCGGTTTCCTTTGCGACCTGCATAAAACGCTTTACGGCAGGGTTTTCTTCGGTTTTGTCAGCAAGATAATAGTAATCGTAATTCTTCTCCTGACAAAAGTACGGAAGCTCGAACAGCTCGGGGAGAAGTATCACATTCGCTCCGTCCGATGCCGCCTGTCTTACCATACGCTCTGCCTTTGCTATATTTTCTTCACGGTCGTCACTGCAGCTCATCTGTACTGCCGCAACCTTGACATTACTTATCATAGGGAGTTTCCTTTCTGACAAATGACGGTATCTGGTGGGTTATGCAATGGATATTGCCGCCGCCGATAAGTATATCACGGGCGTATATCTGTATTATCTCACGGTCGGGGAATACCTTCTGTACTTCACTCTTTGCTCTGAGGTCATACTCTGTATTCTCACCGCCGAAAGCAGGCATCACCACTGCCTTATTGCCTATATAAAGATTTACATAGCTTGCGCTGAGCGGGCTTACGGTATCTCTTGTAGGCTCGCCGTCAAACAGGTCAAGACCTGCGACTTCTTCCTCAGTCATATATATCGGATTTGGCATAGCGAGCTTTACAACGTCTATCTTCCTGCCGAGTGCGTCTGTGCTGTTTTCAAGCACGTCAAGGCAGGCTCGGCACATCTTGTACTGTTCGCTCGTTTCGTCCTCGCACCACGATAAAAGCACAGTGTGTGGAGCGGCGAACACGCAGATATTGTCAACGTGCTCGTTTGTTTCATCGCCCAGTATTCCGCCCGGAAGCCATATTACTTTTTTTGCGCCGAGACCCTCGCAGAGATTTTCTTCGATTTCCGCTTTTGACAGCTGAGGATTTCTTCCTGCGCTGAGCAGACACGCTTCAGTGGTAAGAATCGTACCCTCGCCGTCAGCGCTTATACTTCCGCCCTCAAGAACGAAGTCGCTGAAGTCGTAAACATCGACATCGAGCATATCGCAGACCTTGCGTGCTATCTTGTTATCCTTGTCCCACGGAAAATAAAGTCCGTCAGAAAGACCGCCCCACGCATTGAAATACCAGTCCACACCACGCATATCGCCCTTATCGTTCACGACAAACTCGGGGGAAACATCTCTCGCCCACGCATCGTCAGAGGACATCTCGACAACACGGATATGAGGGGGGAGCATTCTGCGTGCGTTCTCATACTGTTCAAATGAGGCAAGAACGGTGACCTTTTCGCTTTTTGCAATGGCGCAGGCAACCTCGCAGAACGCTTTTTTTGCCTTTACGCCGCCGTACTGCCACGAATCCGGCCGCTCGGGGAATATTATTATACAGCCGCTGTGCGAGGAAAATTCCGCAGGCATACGGTAGCCGTCAATGAGCGGCGTTGAGTCGGAAATAATCTTCAAGAAAAGCTCCTTTTTGAACGCTTACATATCTCTGCCGAGATCGAAAGCCTTTTCGTTTATCTCTATAACCTTTGCGGGTACGCACTTTTCAACTGCCTTTTTCCAAGCGTCAAGCTCGATGCCGGGAAGTACCTTTGAAAGAACGCCCATAAGCACAACGTTAACGGCTCTTGCACTGCCGGCTTTTTCTGCGGCTGAGAGAGCGTCAACTGCGATAATGTTTATACCCATAGCCTTTATCTTGTCGATAATGCCATCGGGATATTCAGCAGCACCCGTGATAACGGGCATAGGGCTTATCTTCTGTGTGTTTGTGATTATTGTACCGTCTTTTTTGAGATATGATACATAACGTGCGGCTTCAAGCTGTTCAAAGCTTACTATCATATCAGCCTGACCCTTTTCGATAACGGGGCTGTATACCTTTTCGCCGTATCTTATATATGTTACGACAGAGCCGCCACGCTGTGACATTCCGTGTACTTCGCTTACCTTAACCTCATAGCCTGCCGTGCCGAGAACACTGCCGAGTATACGGCTTGCAAGAAGTGTACCCTGTCCGCCAACGCCGACTATCATTATTGATTTTGTTTCCATAGCTATATTCCTTTCAGAGCTTATTCCTTGATAGCGTCAAACTTACAGAGCTGTTCGCACAGTCCGCAGCCTACGCACAGGGTATTGTCGATAGTGATGCACTTGTCGCCTGAAACCAGTGCGGGACAGCCTATTCTCATACAGGACTTGCAGTTCTTGCACTTGTCAGCATCTATATGGAACGGAGGCTTGTGCTTTACGGTCTTGAGCAGAGCGCAGGGCTTGCGTGCGATTATGAGCGAAGGCTCAGCCTTTGCAAGCTCCTCCTTTATAACTCTTTCGGTTTCGGCAAGGTCGCCGGGGTTTACAACTGTAACGCTGTTTATGCCGATTGCGTGAGCGAGTGCTTCAAGGTTAACGGCAGACGCAGGGTCGCCGTATATGTTCTTGCCGTTTGCGGGGTTGTTCTGGTGACCTGTCATACCTGTGATGCTGTTATCAAGCACGATAACGGTAGAATTACTGCGGTTGTATGCAATGTCAACAAGGCTCGTGATACCGCTGTGCATAAATGTGCTGTCACCGATAACGGCTACCGCCTTGCCCTCGTATTCGCCCTTTCTGCCCTTGTTGAAGCCGTGCAGACCGCTTATGCTTGCGCCCATACATACTGTCGTGTCGATCGCACTGAGAGGAGCGGCGGCACCGAGTGTGTAACAGCCTATATCGCCGCTTACCATAACGCCGAGCTTTTTGAGTATGTAGAATACGCCTCTGTGGGGACATCCTGCGCAGAGTACGGGAGGACGAACGGGTATCTCGGCATCAAGAGTCTGCCATTCGTCCTTTTCACCGAGAACGACCTGTCTTACCTTGCTCTGGAAGTATTCGCCCTGAAGGGTGAACAGCTCCTTGCCCTTTACATCAATGCCGTTCTTGCGGCAGTGCGTTTCGATAACATCGTCAAGCTCTTCGATAACATAGAGCGTCTTTACCTTAGCGGCAAAGTCCTTTATCAGCTTTACGGGCAGAGGGTTTACCATACCGAGCTTTAAGTAGCTTGCCTTGTCGCCCAGCGCTTCCTTTGCGTACTGGTAGCAGATACCCGATGTGATAACGCCTATCTCGTCACTGTTCATCTCGACAGTGTTTATGCCCGATGTTTCGGCATATTCGATAAGGTCTAGTGTACGCTGTTCAACTACAACGTGTTTCTTTATAGCGTTTGCGGGAACCATTACGTTCTTTGCGATATTCTTCTTGTATTCGGGGATAGTGTGGGGAATTCTGTCCGCTGTTGTTACAGCCGACTGAGAGTGGCTTACTCTTGTTGTAAGTCTAAGAATTACGGGAGTATCGAACTTTTCCGAAATCTCATAAGCGAGCTTTGCGTAGTCCTTGCACTCCTGTGAGTCGGACGGTTCAAGCATAGGAACCTTAGCGGCGATGGCATAGTGGCGTGAGTCCTGCTCGTTCTGTGAGCTGTGCATACCGGGGTCATCGGCTACGGCAAGCACCATACCGCCGTTTACGCCTGTGTAGCTTGCTGTGAAAAGAGGGTCAGCCGCTACGTTAAGACCAACGTGCTTCATAGCGCAGAAGCTTCTTGCGCCTGCAATACTTGCGCCTATTGCGACCTCGCAGGCTACCTTCTCGTTGGGCGCCCATTCACAGTACATTTCGTCCTCGGGGTATTTTGACGAAAATTCGGTTATCTCGGTGCTGGGTGTGCCGGGGTAGCTTGATATAACGCTGACTCCTGCCTCGTAAAGACCTCTTGCGACCGCCTGATTACCTAACATTAATTCAGACATAAGATGTTTCCTTTCAAAAATGCAGGGACGGCATACGCTGTCCCGTGTGATGATAATTTCACCGTTCGTTTTCCGTTCCGGACGGTGACGAACAATTGATTTGCTATTATATTATACTACATTTTTTCCGGGATGTAAAGAATTTGTTGAAAATGAGCGGAAAGGAAGGAAAATATCGGCGGTGTACTGGAAAAGGGACAGGAAATGTGGTATTATATGAATGTATGATAAAACTTTTATAGTTGATTTTAAAAACAATTAGGCGTTTTGTGATAGATTGCTTTTCAGGATAACACTTCTCGGGTACGCTATTCTATGTGATAACGTTGCTGCTATTAACGAGGGAAAGAACCAAAGGGAACAGGACTAGGGACTTGGCAGCCCCTCTCCCTATCCCTTAGGTTCTCTCCCTCGTGGCTCCCTCTTTCCTTACCCACACCCACACCCCGCTAGGGTGTTGGCTAAACTCGTATAGCCTCCCGGATATCGTATATTCTGTAAGTTCGGGAACGCTTAACGCTACATGTCCGCAGTTTTAGTACATATATCTCAGGTTTGTAGCGTTTTTTGAAAGGTTAATGTTGGTGCAGTTGCACTGATACACTCACGAAATTATTATTTACACGGAGTCTGAGAAATTGTTTTTGGCAATTGCTTTAAAAATAAAAAAGCTATTTGTTAAATTTAGTTACCGATATATATAAATAAATACGGAGGGCGTATTATGGCACACATAATTTCGGGTGCCGCAGGAAGCGGCAAGACAACGGCGTTATATTCACTTCTGAAAACCGACAAGGGCAACAAGATACTGCTTGTACCCGATCAGTTTGTGTTTGAGAGTGAGCGCAGGGTAGCTGACGAACTCGGCGAAAAGACCTCGGACATAACCGTTACCGGCTTTATGTCGCTGTCGGAACAGATACTTAAAAAATACTGTCCGAGAAAGACTTACGCTGATAACACGGCAAAGCTTGCCATAATGAGCAGGGCGATAAAGTCGCTGTCACAGTCTTTCAGCTTTTACGGAAGCGCTGCAAGGAAGCCCGGCTTTGTGTCGGTGTGCCTTTCCGGTGTTGACACGCTGAAAAATGCAGGAATATCCCCGCAGAGAATGTATGATCTTATATCGGCTGACGATACGGCAAGCTCCGCTCCCACACATTTTACCGATAAGATGCACGATATCGCACTTTTCTACAGTCTTTATGACAAAATGCTGACTGAGCTTTATGACGACAGGCAGGATAACCTTCTGCTTGCGGCAAGGGCAATAGAAGAGAACGACTGCTTCCCCGAAAATACAAGAGTATACATAGACGGCTTTGACAGCTTTTCGGGAGCGCAGAAGGAATTTCTGCGAGCTATGGCGGACAAGGGCGTCGATTTTACCGTTGCCGTCTGCACGGATGACAGCGGAGCGGAAATATTCTCAGAGTGCGATAAGACAAAAGCACTGTTTGAAAATAAATATGCTATGGACTGCGGAAAGCCGCAGAAGACTGAATATACAAAGCTCGGTAACAGCGCCGTAAGGTATAAGAACGATACGCTGAGAGTACTTCGTGACTTTCTGCAAGGAGAAAAAGCCGAAAAGCCCGCAGATTCGCACGGGATAACGCTTGCATACTCTCACAATATGAGCGGAGAGGCTGATTTTGTATGCGCAAATATCAGAAAGCTTGTACGCTATGAGGGCTATAGATACTCGGACATTGCGGTTATATGTGCCGCTCCGACAAAATACAGGGACGCTGTACGTTCGGCGGCGCTCAGATATGAAGTGCCGATGTTTGTAGACCTGCCCGAACCCGTATCTGAAAAACCGCTTCTGCGCTATCTTGACTGCCTGCTTTGCGCCGCAGAAGACCCAAGGGGAATAAATATTATAAGATATATCAGGAGCGGATTTGCAAGAATACCTTCTGATAAAAAAGAGGGAAAGACCGTGCCGCTGACGCTGAGGGATCAGCATATAACGGAAGAATATGCGAATCGTTGGGATCTGAAAAACAGAAGATGGGACAGACCGTTCCCCCATATTACCGATGACACCGAAAGGACAGTTGAAAATATCCGTGACAAGACAGTCACCCCGCTGATACAGTTTGAAAAATCCGTGCGTAATGCCGGCGGCAAGGAGCTTGTAAAGCGCTTTGCCGAATTTCTGTTTGACAAGGCGGATATAAGTGCGGCTATACAGGGTAAGTGTCAGGACAACAGCACAAGACAGCTCCGCTATGTAAAGGAGCTTACCGAGGAATACAACAACCTGTGGCGCAGCGTGTCGGATATGCTGACATCGCTGTATGAAACACTTGACGATACTCCTATGACTATCGGAGAACTTGCGGCGCTTATCCGCACCTGCTCGGCGCAGATAAATCTTTCACGTCCGCCCAAGGTGCTCGACAGCGTGCTTTTCGGCGACCCTGCAAGAACAAGGAGCAGAGATGTACGCGCCGTGTTCGTTATGGGAGCGGCTGATAGTGCGTTCCCTGAAATACCGGACGATGAAAAGGGCATATTCACGGCAGGCGACAGCGAGCTTTTAGCGCAGAGCGGACTTGACATAAACGAGGACGAGGAAGCAAAATATTCACTTGCTGTGCTCGACTGCTACAAGGCGCTCACGCTTGCCGGAGAAAAGCTGTTTGTAACATTTGCGGGTGAGCCGGAAAATGCGTCCGAATATGTCGGAGAGATAGCGAAGCTTATAAGAACGGGTATTGTAAGCATAGACGACCTGCTGCCGCTGTATCTTATGGAAAGCGCAAAATCGGCTGACAGACAGTATGTGCTTAACGGCACGGCGCTTACCGCACCGCAGAAAAGAGCAACGGCTGAGGCGCTGTCGGAATGCGGCAGGGAGAATACGGCTATATCAAAAATAAATGCAGTAGCAAAGAGAATGTCAGACGGCGCTGACGTTCACAGAATAGGGCAGACGGCTAAGCTTGTTTTCCCGTCAACGGCGCTTTCGCCGACAGCAATAGAAAAGCTGAACGGTTGCAAGTTCTCGTACTTCTTACAGTATGGTATGGGACTGAGAAGTCCGTCCGATATAACTATGAGCGCCGTAAACTACGGCAGTATTATGCACTACATTATGAAATACAGCTTTGAAAGACTGTATGCAGACGCTAAGGACAAGGGAAATCCTCACGCCGATGACAGCAGGATAACACAGCTGATAGCCGAGGCTATGGCAGAGTACCGTGAAAAATATCTGCTCGGCGAAAGCGAGATGAGCGCAAAGTTCAACACACTGTACCGAGCGCTTTCAACGGCGGCATTCTATCTGCTGAAATATATGACCGCCGAGCTTGAAAACAGCCGCTTTGTACCGACATATTTTGAGCTTACGCTGTCAAAGGCTTCATCTGAAAATAATTTTGACGTATCGCCGTACAGCTTTGATATAACGCTTGACGACGGAAGCACACAGACGGTTACGATAGGCGGAACGGTAGACAGGGTGGATATGGCGTACTGTGATGACGGAAGCCGTCAGATAAGGGTAATAGACTATAAGACAGGAAAAAAGGAAGCAAGTCTGAGCCGTATCTACTACGGACTGGATCTCCAGTTGCTTTTGTACCTGCTGACGCTCAGCAATAACAATAAGGATAACGGTTGTCAGCCGTCTGCGGCTGTGTATTATCCTGCGGGAACAACTCCGCTTAAGGATATAAAAGACCCGTCGGAAGAGCTTAAAAGAGGAATGTGGCTTGACAGTCACAGAGAAACAGGCTTTGCCGTTGAAGGTACACAACAGGAGCTTGAACGTGACAATTACAACGGAAAATACATTGACCAGAACGGTAAGCAGAAGTGCGATTGCCTTTACAGTGCAACAACTATCGAAAAAGCAAAGCTTGCAAGCCTTGAGAGCAGAATAGCAAAGGTCATAAAGGAAAACGCAGGCAAGGTAAAGAGCGGCTGTGTTGACGCAAAGCCGCTGTCGGAAAAAGGTAAGCTGATCTCCTGCAAATACTGCGAATATAATGACATATGCGGCGCAGGAATATCGTCTGCTACAGATGTTGATTCCGATGAGGCGACCGCATTCGGCGAAGATATAGTACTCAGCAAAGAAAGCAAGTAAGGAGGGGATAAATATGAATTACACAGACGCACAGAACAGGGCTATAGAGCAGGGCAGACACCCCGCTATAGTATCGGCGGGTGCAGGAAGCGGAAAGACCGCTGTACTTACACAGCGTGTGGTGAGAATGGTGTGCGACAGGGAGAATCCTCTCGACCCGTCAAAGATAGCGGTGGTTACATTCACCGACAAGGCGGCAGGAGAACTCAGAGCAAGGCTTGACAAGCTTATGCGCGAGCGTGCGGCTAATGCGGAAAATGCCGATGACGTGTTATTCCTGCGCCGTCAGAGAAACAGACTGCGCAAGGCGAGAATATCGACTATCAGTTCGTTCTGCTTTACTCTTATAAGGGAGAATATTGACCTTGCCAAAAATCTTGCGGCAGGCTTTTCAATCATGGACGAAACCCGTGCGAACGCACTCAGGAATGCGGTACTTGATTATGTACTGGAGGATTTTTATCTTAATGCCGACAGTGCCGACAAAGATGTAATACTCGAAAACTATATACAGAAAAACGATTCCGACCTCAGGAGCATTATCCTTTTTGTGTACGCAAAATCGCTCAATCACACCGACCCTGAAAGTTGGCTTTCGTACAGCGATGATGCGGAAATACAAAACAATATAAAGCTGAATCTTATTGAAAAGGTCTGCTACTACGCAAAGCGTTTTGATGAAGAGATTTCCGAAATGCGTGAAGCTATCGAATGCTATGAGGGTACTAATGCGGATAAGCACGCAGCGTATGCGGACACGCTGGAAAATGTCTATGGCAAGGCTATAAAGAAACTTGTTGAGAATAACTGTTGCGTAACAGAAGAGATAACTGCGCTTTTACAGACAAGCTTCGGTACAACACCTCCGGACAGAAGTAAAGAGAAACTGGTCGGAGCGCACAGAAAAGCGGCAAAGAGCATTTTTGAGGACAATATATACAAGACCTGTCTTAAAATATCATCTTTTGACGATGATATGAGTAAGAGCCTGCCGGCTGTAACTGTACTCAAAGAGCTTGTGATAAAGTTCGGCAGAAAGTACGCCGAGGAAAAACGCAGTCGCAACAGTGCAGACTTTTCAGACGCAGAAAGAGAGCTGTACGGTATTCTTGTCGACAATCCGGAAGTCGGACAGAGAATAGGATTACAGCTGATAATAGTAGATGAATTTCAGGACAGCAACCGATTGCAGTATGAGATATTCAGACACCTGTCGGATAATCTTGACGGGCTGTATTTTGTCGGCGATATCAAGCAGTCGATATACGGATTCAGAGGCGCACAGCCTGAGGTTTTCTCCGAGATATGCGCCTCACCCGAATTTGACGTGCTGCCGTTGAACGAAAATTTCCGCAGTGACAAGAGTGTTATCGACGGTATCAACACACTGTTCGACCGTATGATGACCGAAAAGACCGGCGGAGTTGACTATGAGAAGAACGGCAGGCTTGTCTGCGGACTTGATAAAGACGGTACAGCCGTAATAAATCCCGAGGATATGACCGAGGTGTGCGTTATTACACCGCAGACGGGTAGTGCCGCCGAGAGTGAAGCCGTATATGTGGCGTCAAGGATACGCAGTATGATAGACAGCGGATATAAGGTAGGCAAGGAGAAAAGACCCTGTACCGAGGACGATTTTGCTATAATAATGCGTTCTCCGGTCAATAAGGTTGAAATATTTGCAGAGGCGGTAAGGGCGCAGGGGCTTAACGTTACGTTCCCCCAGAAAGAAAAGCTTGCGGAGTGTTCCGAAATAAGATTGATGCTTTCACTGCTCAAGGTAATAAACGACCCGTACGATGATATAAGTCTTGCAAAGGTGCTTATGTCGCCGCTGTATTGCTTTACGGCTGAAGAGATGGCAAGGCTCAGGACGGGAACATTCGGCTTTGATATACCGGCTCTTGAAGAAGCCTGCCCCGATGAGCTTGAACGCTATTCATGCGGCAGAGATAATCCCGACTGTATGAAGAAAAAGCCGTTGTACAGCTGTTTAAGACTTGCGGCATACGGCTATGACACGTCCGGATATCCTGCTTTGTATTCTCTTACAAAGGATACAGCGCCGTCTGAAAGATGCGCTGAGTTTTTAAGCGACCTTGACGGTTTCAGGGATACCGCCGCGGCGTCTTCGCCGCACGAGCTTATACGCATTATATATGATACCATATCCGCACCCGAGCTTCTGTCAGTGGGCGATGACCCTGCGTCAAAGCAGGCAAACCTTGAACTTCTGATATCGTATGCCCGTGACTACTGCGACTTCAGGGACGGAGGAACTCTGGGCGACTTCATTTACAATATAGAGAATATGAGCGGCTCGCTTAATGCGGCGTCCTCTGCAAGCAATCACGGGGTAAAGATAATGTCGGTACACGCATCAAAGGGCTTGCAGTTTCCTGTAGTCTTTGTAAGCGACTGTTCGCATCAGTTCAGTTACCGGGATTACAACGGAGATATCATAATCAGTGAAGAATACGGTATAAGCACAAAGAGCGTTGACATATCGACTATGAGTAAGATACCGTCGCCTGCATATCATGCGGCATCGCTTGAAATAAAGGCAGGGCTGTTCAGCGAGGAGATGAGGCTGTTATATGTTGCGGCAACCAGAGCTGAAAACAAGCTTATATTCACCGGCACGAAAAAGATAGACGACAAAGATTATGACAAGCTTGATGTTGCCGTTCCCGGTCGCAAAAAGGCAAAGTGCTATGATTCAAAATATATCTTATGGCTTCTTGAAGTGCTGTCCTGCGAATGCGACAGGGTTGACGACAGAAAAAGGGGCATTATAGAATTCGGTGATGTCAGATATCAGTTCTATCCGCTTTGCGAAAACAATGATAACGGAGATAGCACCGCCGTATCAGAAAGCAACGTTTCTGAACCTGTATCAGCGGAAGAAACTGAAACGGCTGAAGATAACGGCAATGTTGATACCGTGTTCAAAGATAATATAAAGGAGATACTGGGTTGGCACTATCGGTATGAACCGCTTACGGTTATACCTGCAAAATTCACCGCAACGGAGCTTGCGGCAAACCGCAGAGAAAAGCTCGGCGGTGAAAATTACGGTCTGTATGTCGGAAAACCGTCATTCCTTACCGAAAAGGAAACAGAAAAACTCAGCGGAAAGCGCCGCGGCGACGCATATCATAAGCTTATGGAGCATATACCGTTTGATAAGACAATGACAGCGGAGGAGATACAGGCATACATCGAAAGCGCAGCAGCGGATTTTCTGTCTGTAGCAGAGAAAAAGAGCATAGATCCTGCGGATATCGCAAAGTTCTTTGAAAGCGATACGGCAAAGCGTATAATAACAGCCGCCGAAAAGGGTAATGTTTACCATGAATATCCGATCTTCCACAAGCTTGACGTCGGGCAGTACGACCCTGCAATCTTCGGTGCAGAAAGCAGAGAAGCACTGAACGGGGCAGAGCCGTATGTGCAGGGTATTGCGGATATGTTCTTCATTGAGGACGGAGAAATAGTGCTGATAGACTACAAGAGCGACAGGACTGACGATGAGCAGACGTATATAGATGATTACAAGCTTCAGCTTGATATATACAGACAGGCGCTTGAACAGGAATTTTCAATGCCGGTAAAGCAGATGCTGATATATTCGTTTACACTCGGACGCTTTATAGACACACAGAAAGGCGGAAAATAAATAATGCTGTTCAATAAAACTCCTGCGACCATAAAACAACAGATAGATATACTGCGGCAGAGAGGCTGTATAATAGCAGATGAGGAGTACGCCGAAAAGTGTCTTACGAATATCAACTACTATCGCCTTGCCTATTATTTTGCGCCGTTTCTTGAACGTAAGGGTAAGTACAAGGACGGTACGACCTTTGAACAGATAATGAAGGTGTATGACTTTGACCGCATACTGCGCCGTATGATAATGACATATCTTGAAGAGATAGAAATATCAATGCGTGCGATAATCTCCAACTATCATGCTATGAAGTACGGAGCGCTGGGATATCTCAACGCATCGAGCTTTGATCCGCATCATAATCATCAGGCGTTTTTGTCGAAGATAGAGCGGCTTATCGAGGCTAACGAGAACGAGGAATTTGTAAAACACCACAAGAGAAAATACGGCGGTATAATGCCCGTGTGGGCGGCAATGGAGCTGTTCAGCTTCGGTACGCTGACATATTTCCTTATAGATATGAAGTCGGCGGATAAGAAGGATATGGTTTCACAGCATTTTGATCTTAACTACAGAACGGTAGAGGACAGGATGCTGTGTCTGTCGGATCTCAGGAACGTGTGCGCTCATTATACGAGATTATATGAGAATCCGTTCCCTAATGCGCCGAAAAGCTCGGATGGGCTTGGCTTTGAGCCTGACAATACGCTTAAATCCTATATGGCAGTGGCAAGGTCGCTCTATCCCGATAAATATAAGTGGGAAAATGAGTTTATACCTGCTGTTGCCAATCTTATTGACGAGTACGGGATGATAGATTATATGAGCGGATACGGGTTTAAAAAGAAAACAACGTAATGATAAAAAGAAGCGGAGCCGACCGGCTCCGCTTTTGCGTTATATTAACATCATATATCCAGTGTCTTAAGATATGCTCTGAAATCCTCGCCTATCTCCGGGTGCTTCAGTGCAACCTCAACACAAGCCTTCATTATGCCGAGCTTGTTGCCCATATCATAACGTGTGCCGGTGAAGTCGACGCCTACCATGCCCTCACTCTTTGCAAGCTGTTTCATAGCGTCTGTCAGCTGATATTCGCCGCCTGCACCTGTAGGGAGCGTTTCAAGGACATCGAATATCTTTGCGGGGAGAACGCATCTGCCGAGTATCGCAAAGTTTGAAATAACCTCTTCGGGCTTTGGCTTTTCAATCATATCCGAAATGCTGTAGAGGTTGTCTTCAAGTGGTTTTACGTCAAGCGTGCAATATTTCAGCACAAGCTCAAACGGAACTTCCTTCATACTTACGACAGCCTTGCCGTACTTCTCGTACGCTCTACAGCACTGTGCCGTGCAGGGATCGTCACCGATTATAACATCATCGCCGTAGATAACTACAAACGGGTCGTTGCCGACAAACTGCCTTGCATACATAACTGCGCCGCCTGTGCCGTTCTGCGTCTGCTGACGTACATAGGTTATGTTCTTGCCCATTTCGGCAATATCGCATACAACCTTGTAGAATTCGTTCTTGCCGCCTGCGAGGAGCTGTGCCTCAAGGTCGGGCTTGCGGTCGAAGTGATCCTCGACATCCTGCTTGCCGCGGGAAAGAACTATCAGTATTTCCGTGATGCCTGAGTTTATAACTTCCTCAACGATATACTGTATAGCGGGCTTATCCACTATATTGAGCATTTCCTTGGGGATAGCCTTACTTGCGGGGAGAACTCGTGTTCCGAAGCCTGCGGCGAGTATTACTGCCTTTTTAACTTTTTCCATTATTGGTACCTGTCCTTGTTCTGATGTATTCCCTACCGTTTTCTTCATATCCACTATATAATCTGCAGGCGTAACAAAAATTATTACGCCTGCATTTTTAAGCGCTAACGCTTATATTCTGTTTTGAATAAACATTACTTGATGAGTGCTTCGTAAGCCTTGAGCAGCTTTGTTACGCTGCCGATAGCGTAGAAGTCACCGCTTATAGCCTTTGCAATGAAATCGTACTTGCCGTTTACAACTGCAACAACGTCGTCAATGGGCATATCGATATGTACGTCGTTGTCGATGTAGCCCCAGGGCTCTACTGTTACCTTACCGTCATCGATAAGAATGTAGATGTAGTATTCCTTGTCGCCGTAAGCCTTGATTTCGATAGCGATCTTTTCATTTACCTTTGTAACGTCCTTCTTGGCAAACTTAGCTCTTACCATATCTGCAAGAGCAAACTTGTCGGGCTGTTCGGGAGCGGCCTTCTTAACTTCCTTCTTGGCGGGAGCTGCCTTCTTAGCGGCGGTAGCGGGCTTCTTAGCAGCGGGAGCTGCCTTCTTAGCGGCGGGCTTCTTAGCAGCGGGTGCCTTTTCAGCAACCTTTTCAACTGCCTTTTCTGCAACCTTTTCTACAGCCTTTACTGCCTTAGCGGCGTCAGCTTTAACCTCAGCGGCAGCCTTTACAGCTTCAGTCTTTACAGCTTCAGCTACGGGTGTCTTAGTTCCTGTCGTATTTGTCTTCTTAGTAGCCATTTCACTTAGATCCTTTCTGTATTTGCTGCCCGGTGGCAACAATTGTGTGGGGATTTTCCTCTACTGCATATAATAACATATACATTTGGAAAAAACAAGGGCTTTATAAGCCTTTTCGGTTTTCTTCACAAAAAACAGTGTAAAAACATACAATATGATAGCGAAAATGTAACCGTACGTCATTGTTATTTACACGCATTTTACCGAGTTGTGACGTGCGGCGCAAGCTGAAACCTAAACCCATAAAGACAATAAGAGGTGTATTGTAAATGAAACTTCTTGTACTCGGCGGAGATATCCGTCTGCATTATACCGCCGAAAGGCTGAAACAGAAGTACGAGGTATATACCTACGGCGTGAGCGAGCTTGATATGCTCCCGGATGAACCGTGCGATGCGGCGGTGCTTGGTCTTCCGGCAAGCCGTGACGGAATAAACATATCTGCTCCGCTGTGTCGTGATCCTGTTTCTTTCAATGTGCTGAAAAAGTTTGTGAAGTGCGGAGGTATAGTTATCGGCGGAATGATAAGTCCCGCAATCAGAAAATTCTGTGCAGAAAACGGATTTTTCTGCGAGGATCATTACTGCGATGAAGCCGTGATGCTCAGAAACGCCGTACCGTCTGCGGAGGGAGCGCTTGCAGTCGGTATAAACGCAACGCCTGAACAGATGCTCGGTCAGAAAGTACTTATACTGGGATTTGGCAGGATAGCGTCACAGCTTGCCGTTTATCTTACGGCTATGGGGTGCGAGGTCATAGTTGCGGCAAGAAGCCGTGAGAAAAGGGCAAAGGCGAGAATGCTCGGTTGCCGGGCAGTCGGCTTTGATGTGCTCGGTAATATTTTGCCCGAAGTAACGCTGATATACAATACGGTACCGTGTGCGGTAATAGGCGAAGATGAGCTTGCGGTGTTTGACGATGAAGCGGTATATGTAGAGCTTGCCTCGGTGTCCGGCATTGACAGCGAGGCACTTAAACGACACAGCGTAACGGTTATAAAAGCAGGCGGTCTGCCGGCAAAAACCGCGCCGAAAACCGCAGGCGAGATAATAGCCGATGCAGTAGAGGAGATACTTGATACTTATAAAGAAAGGGGCGGTGACCTTGAGCAGTGAATTAAGCGGTGTCAGAGTAGGATTTTGTATGACGGGTTCTTTCTGTACGTTTTCAAAGGCGTTTGCGGCTATGGAAGCTCTGCATGACGTCGGCTGTGATATACTCCCGATAATGTCGTTCAATGCAGGAACAACCGACACACGTTTCGGTACGGCACAGGAGCATATAAAACGTGCGGAGAGTATCTGCGGTAAAAGAGTGTTGATGTCTGTTTCCGATGCTGAACCGATAGGACCTAAAAAGCTGACGGATATAATGGTGGTAGCGCCTTGTACCGGAAACACAATGGCAAAGCTTGCAAGAAGCATTACCGATACTCCTGTTACAATGGCGGTCAAAAGCCACCTGCGTGGAGCCGGACCGGTGCTTATCGCCTGTGCCACCAATGACGCGCTTGCAGGCTCGTTTAAAAATATCGGTTTTCTGATGAATTGCAAGAACTATTACTTCGTTCCGCTCGGACAGGACGATCCCATCCGCAAGCCGTGTTCTCTGGTAGCGGATTTTACGCTTATTCCCGACGCTGTCTGTGCGGCGCTTGACAATATACAACTCCAGCCGGTTATTATCTGACGGTTGACACGTTCCTTCGGTTGTCGTATAATCAATACAGAAGATTTACGATAAAAGGAGCAGACGGCTATGAGAAGAAAAGACCGTGAGATTACCGACAAAAAAGAGATACTTGATATCGCAGGTAGCGCAAAGGTGATACGCATTGCTTTTTTTGATGAAGAATATCCTTATGTTCTGCCGTTCAATTTCGGATATGAGGAAAAGAACGGCAGATTGTATTTTTATATCCATACCGCAACCGAGGGCAGGAAAAATGCGCTTATCGAAAGAAATAACAAGGTGGCGTTTGAGCTTGATAACTGCCATGACTATGTGCAGGGCAGTATAACAAGTCTGTATGAGAGCGTTGTCGGAAACGGAGTAATGACGGAAATAACCGACATCAACGAAAAGCTTTCTGCACTTTCGCTGATACTTGAGCAGTACGGTGAGAAGATCTACAAGGCTGACAGTTCCTGCGCCGCAAGGACAAGGGTTTACCGACTTACGGTAAATGAGATCAGCGGAAAGGCAAACCGCGGAAAATGAGCAACATAACCTTTGATATGCCTATAAATCGCACTGTAACGGTGATAACGGACGGCAGGAATATAACGAACATAGTTTTCGATATGAATATACCCGACTGCCCCGACCCGATATGTGAAAAGGCGAGAGAGCAGTTTACAGCATACTTTGACGGACGGCTGAAAGAATTTTCATTGCCGTTTGATATAAGCAATGCCGGTACGCCGTTTTTCAGGAGCATACTCACCGCTGTGCAGAAGATACCCTACGGCGACAGGGTGAGCTATATGCAGGCGGCTGAAATGGCAGGGAGCAAGGCAATCCGTGCGTGCGGCTCGGCGCTTAAAAGAAATCCGCTCCCGATTCTTATCCCGTGTCACAGGATAGTTCCCGCAAGCGGCGGCATTGGTTTTTATATGGGCGAAGAGGGGATAGATATAAAGAAATTCCTGCTTGAAACAGAGGAGAAGTATAAATGATCGATCGTAAAGAACTGCTTTCGGAGCTTGAAAAGCTGTCAGAGGAAAAGTTCCGCATATTCAATGAGAAAATAGTACACACAAGCAGATTCAGGGTTATCGGTGTGCGTATGCCCGACTTGAAAGCAATTGCAAAAAAGCACAGGGCAGATTACAAAGAGATGTTTGAAATGCCGTATGACAGTTTTGAAGAGATAATGATCAAGGGTGCGGCACTTGGCTTTGCAGACGCTCCGCTGTCTGAAAAAGAACCGTATATTATACGCTATGCCGTGATGATCGACAATTGGGCGGAATGTGACTGCTTCTGCTCGTGCATAAAGGTTAAAAAGAGCGAAGAGGATGCCTTGCGCCTGCTTTCGGAAAGCCTGATGAAGCAAAAAGAGGAGTTCGTTTCCCGTGTGGGTATAGTTCTTATGTTTTCAAGATTTTCCGATGAACCGACCGTAAAGAAGGCGCTTGATATCTATGATACACTGCCTTGCGGCGAGTATTACCGTGATATGGCGGTGGCGTGGGGAATATCGGTATATTGCGTAAAATACCCGGAGCTTATCACGACATATCTTGAACACAGCCCGTTAAGCATAACAGTGAAGCTGATGGCGGCACAGAAGATACGCGACAGCAGAAGAGTGAGCAATGAAAACAAACACAGAATAACACAGACGGTAAATACTCAGCGATAACTTTACCCCGGTGCAGGTTGCGTCGGGGCTTTTTTTCGGCACAAACCGTAATATACAGATGTAATCACTCTGATTTTTTATTGTAAAATAGTCCGTTGTGTGCTATTATAGATATTGGTTATATTGTAGGAGGTCGGCTATGATAAATACTACTTACAAAGCACCGGAGATTACAGTCATAATATTTTATCCGCGGATAAAGCCCGGAAAGGGCGGTGAGTTATGATGCCGCCGTTATACAGAATAGCGGAAATGTGCGTTTATTCGCTGTTGAATTTCCTGCCGTTTATGGCGCTTGCACTTTATCCTTTCCGTTCAAGGCTTCGCTTTTCTGCGAAAATCACGGTCTGCATTATTGTTGTTATATCGTTTATCCAGATGGGGCTTGGGCTGTGGGCGGCCTTCTTTTCGGGAGGAAAGGCGGCGCTTGCGAGTGTGGTAAGCACTGCGGTGTATGTGGTTTTCTATTTTATTGCGGTTAAAGTAAATTTCGGCAAGGCGCTGTTCACCTTGCTTATGATCTCAAACACGGCAAATTTTGTAGTGGCGGCATCAAAGTGCATAGAAGGAAAGATTTTTCCCGAGCTTGCGTTACAGTCGTACCGCTGGTCGTTCTCGCTTATAATGCTGGTTGTGCTGGCGGTGGTATGGATACCGCTTTTCATCTACACAAAAAAGGTGTATACTCCCGCAGTTGAAAAAGAGCCTACCGGTATCGAGTGGCGGTATCTGTGGCTGATACCTGCGACCTTCTATCTGATATGGTACTATATGCTCTATAACAATAACGGCAAGTCCAGCCTTGAAACTGCACTTGACGCAGGCAACACTGTGTTCCTGCTGTTTATAAACGTCGGAGCCGGAATAGTGTATTATGTTATAGCAATGCTGATAAACGAGCAGGAGAAGAACATAAGGCTCAGCGATAACAACCACCGCCTTGCGATGCAGAACCTGCAATACGAAAATCTGCAGGAAAAGATAGCGGATGCGAGAAGAGCAAAGCATGATGTGCGTCACCATATCTCGCTTATGCAGGAATACGTCAGAAACATGCAATACGGGGAGCTTGAAAAATATCTTAACAGCTATCAGCAGAGCCTGCCCGACGATACGCTTATCAGCTTCTGTGAAAACAAGGCAGTGAACGCCGTAATGCTGTATTTTGCACAGGCGGCAAAGGACGCCGATATAGATTATGATGTAAAAGCGATCGTTCCGGAAAAGATAGCTATTGATGAAACCGATCTGTCGGTGCTGTTCGGTAACCTTATCGAAAATGCGACAGACGCTTGCAGGGAGGAAACGGGAGATAACAGGAAGATAGTAATAAGGGCAATGACGGACGAATATACTCTTTGCCTCGGCATAGACAATACTTTTACGGGTACGCTTAAAAAAGACCTGAGCGGTGTGCTGTTCTCATCAAAACATATCGGTTACGGTGTAGGCGTTGAATCCGTAAAGAGTATCGCCGAAAAATACGGCGGCGCATATCGTTCGGAAGTAAAGGACGGTATGTTCATGTCCTCTGTACTGCTTAATTTAAAGACATAAATAACGGCTGTGATGAATTTCTTCACCACAGCCCCTCGGTTTGCCAACAAACACACACAGACTCTCCCGTTGCACCGATTATTATAACTTCTGCTATCTCCATAATCTTTTTTTCTATCCCTCGCCTCGCACTAATTTTAGCTCCCTTGTGTAAAGGGAGCTGGCTTGCGGCAAGTCTTGCTTGTTTCAAATACTATCATTCTTTGCGATACCTGTAACACTTAAAGCTCACAAATCTTATCTGCCGTCAAGACTGAGGGATTGCCTGCTACCAATCTTTCTGCTTTCACAAACACCTCCGCTGACAATCCCTCAGTCACAGTGACGGAAAGCTTTGTTCTATATCAAAACAACTTTGATCTGATATATAAAACAATACCGAAAATGTTGTACCGCACTGCGACAGCTCCCTTTACACAAGGGAGCAAGTACGTTATTTTAAACCTTATTGAGTTTTTCTACAAACAAAATGAGCTGTGATGAAACCCATCACAGCCCCTTCTTATTATTCACTTATCTTTATCAGCTAAGCTCGATCTCAGCAAGCTCTACATTGATAGTCTTTGTCGTATATCTGCCTGTTGCGCCTGCCCTGTAGACTGTCAGCTCAACGGTATCACCGATATTGAGCTCGGCGATAATGTTCTGGATATCTGTTACAGATGAAACAGCAGTGCCGTTTACCTTTGAAATGATATCGCCGACTTTAAGACCGCTCTTTGCTACCGGCATATCTTCCGAGATATATGTTACATATACGCCGCCGCTTTCAAGTCCCTGCATATATGCGCTGTATTCGCTTATCTCTTCGCCGTTGATGCCAAGACCGGGACGGTTTGTAACATAGCCCTTTGTCATAAGGTCGTTGATAACGGGCTTAGCCTCGTTTATTGTAATGGCAAAGCCGATGTTATCTATAGACGCTGATGTGTTTGATACCAGCTTATAGTCGATTATACCGATAACGTTGCCATACATATCGAAAAGTCCGCCGCCGCTGTTACCGCTGTTGATAGCCGCATCTATCTGTATTGTGCTTGTGCCGTATGCGCTGTTTGAAGCGGAGGCTCTGCCAAGACCGGATACGATACCCTTAGTAAGAGAGTTGAGTAACTGTTTGGGATTACCGAGTACGCATACATCCTGACCTACTCTTACAGTGTCCGAGTCACCGAGCGTTGCATATTCAAACGGATCGTCACGGCTGATCTTCAGCACTGCAAGGTCTGAATAGGTATCACTGCCGACTACTGTAGCCTCATATTCCTTTGTGGTATCGGGATCCTTGTAATCGGGAGCGACTACTGTCATTTTATCCGCACCCTCTACAACGTGTGCGTTTGTGATGACATAGCCGTCAGAGGTGAATACAACACCACTGCCGCTGCCGTATTTCATAGGCTCTGCATAACCTGTCTGGCGCTGATAGTTATATACCAGCACAACGGTGTCCTTTACCTTTTCGTAAAGCTCCTCTGCATTCAGAAGTGTGCTGTTTGAGCTGTCGTTTATCTTGCTTTCGTCAAGGGGAGCGGCTGTTGCCGTGTTTGAGGTGTTAAGCGTTGTTGACGGTGCGGCAATGGTGCTTTCTGAGCCGCTGTCAGCCGACTCGCCCTGAGATGTACCTTCAGACGAGTTTGCAAAGGGAATGGTGGCATTTATACTGTTGCCGAGTACCGTGCCGGCAAATCCTGCACCGCCGCCGACTACAAGAGCTATAGCAACGATACCTGCGACCAGAGCGCCCTTACTGCCGCCTTTTTTCTTTGGTGCCTTACCGCCGTCCGGGACAACGTGGACGTTATTCTGACCGTTGTTCATACCGTTCATACCTTGCTGAGCGTTATTCATATTGCCCGCATATCTGTAATATGAGTTGTAGGCATTCTGCTGTGCATTGTAGTTACTGCTGTAGGAGGTGGTATCTTTATAACCGCTGTTTGTGTTATTTGCGGCACCGGATGTATTGCTTGCTTGCGCTTCTGTATTTGCAAAAGCGCCTGTTGCCTGCTGTGCATTGTCGGCAGTAGAGAAGCTCTGAACCTGTTCACTGTCGTTTGTATTAATATCTTTGCGTTCAAATCCGTCTGTCATATCTATCATCCTTTCACGCCCGTAGGCTTTATTGCTTTTTGACTATGGCTAAAGTATACAGTTCGTATGTGAAAAAGTTGTGATACAGCTTTGAAGTTTGACAGATAATTGCTTTAACGGCATTTTTATCACAAGTGAAAAAATGTTCAGGTTATATGGACAAAGTGTACGATGTGTGATAGAATAGCATTATCAGGAAAATATGCACAGGAGGAAGATTTATGTTCTTCTTTAAAAAGAAAACGGATAAGACAGAATCAGCCGATACCCCGCTTAAAAGAAAAGCGAAAACTATGCCAATGACAAAGAAGGTGCAGTTCTGCTATATAAAGCCCGATGAGTTGAATATGCTTTTAAACGGTGATATAAACTCGGTGCTGACGCTTGAACCTGTGAATTATTATGCGGAGAAAAGCCGCTACTGGCTGTGCGTTTTTTATTACACGGAGGACTACAGCGAGATAATTATGCGTTTTGAGCTTTATGAAAACGACAGAAAGACAACGGCTACCGATTATTATGAGATAAATAAGGAGTTGTATTCAAGGATATTGCTTAAGTTCGGGCAGAAGGTTGAATTCTGAAAAGCCATATGTGCTGCATACGTTGAAAAACACACGCAGACAAGAAAATCTCCTCGATAAGCGTACAAATATACGTTGATGGGCGATTGATGTAGTAAGCAAAAATGCCTTTGCAAAGCCGTTTTCAAGCTCTGCAAAGGCGTTTTTGGCGGTGTGTGGACTTATGACGAAAGAGCCACCGTCACCGGTGGCTCTTTAATATTCGTTTTATTAACGATTATTCAGCGTCCTCAGCTTCCTCTTCCTCGTCCTCAGGCATTTCTTCCTTGAGTGCGCGGATAGAAAGGCTTACTCTGTTCTGCTCTTCGTTGATTTCGATTATCTTTACCTTGACTTCATCGCCGATAGAAAGAACCTGAGCTACATTGTTGATACGCTCTGTAGAGATCTGGCTGATGTGGATAAGACCGTCAACGCCGGGGATAATCTGTGCGAATGCGCCGAAGGGTGTGATGCTTACGATAGTAACATCAACAACATCGCCTTCGTGATATTCAGCAACAAACTTGTTCCAGGGGTTGTCCTCTTCCTTCTTGCAGCCGAGTGATACTCTCTTCTTCTCGGGGTCGAAGCTCTTTACATATACATCGAGCTTGTCACCTATCTTAACGATCTCTCTGGGGTGCTTGATTCTGTTCCATGTGAGCTCGCTTGAGTGAACCATACCGTCAACTCCGCCGAGGTCTACGAATACGCCGTAGCTTTCGATAGACTTAACTTCACCTGTGAACTTCTGACCTACCTCAATGTTCTCCCAGAACTTAGCCTTAGCGGCATCGTTTGCTTCCTTCTTAGCCTGACGGATAGAACCAACAACTCTGCCTCTTGCCTCTGTTACTTCAATAACCTTGAAAGGAACTGTCTTCTTGAGAAGCTCCTCGAGCTTGCCGTCCTTGGGAACGCCTGTCTGGGAAGCTGGGATGAATACTCTTGTACCGTTGGAGATAATGATAACGCCGCCCTTAACTACCGATGATACTTCACCTTCGAGCGTTTCATTTGCTTCCATAGCGGCTGCGAGCTTTTCTACGCCGAGAACGCTGTCAACCTTCTTCTTGGAAAGTGTAACTGTACCTTCTGCGTCATTTACAGCTGTAACGATGGCTTCGATCTCATCGCCAACCTTGACAACATCCGAGGGAGCCGCATTGGGATCCTGCGAAAGCTCGCTTGCAGGAATGTAGCCCGAGTGCTTTGTGCCTAAGTCTACAACAGCTTCGTTCTTGTTTACAGCTACTACTAAAGCCTTGACCCTGTTCCCTATATATACTTTTTTGAAGGTCTTGTCAACCTCCGCCATGAAGTCGAATCCTTCTTCATTGTTGAGAATTTCGCTCATAATTCTATGAACCTCCTTTATTATATAGGCAGGTGTCGAAGCTCCTGCCGTTATACCGACCGTACCGCCCTGCAAAGGGAGCAGGCTAAGCACTGCGGCTTTATCAATATCACTGCCGTCCTGCGTAAATATTACAGGGCAGTGTTTTTGACTTATCTGTGCCAGCTTTGCGGTGTTGCTGGAATTTTTTCCGCCGACCGTGACCATAAGTGCCGAGCGCCGTGCAAGCTCCTCGGTTTCCTTTTGTCTTTCAGCCGTCGCACTACATATTGTATCAAAAATCGTGATATTTGTATAGTGTTTTTTTGCAACTTGAATGCAAGATTGCCATTTTGACGAATTAAAGGTCGTCTGAGCAACCATAATTAGTGCATTTTGACGAGGAAATTTCTGTAATTCTGACAGTTTTTCCAGCTCGTCCGAGTCACGCACCACTGTTACCTCATCGGGATTTCTGCAATGCCCGACTATCCCGATGACCTCAGGGTGATCGGGGTCGCCCGCTATGATAACGGGGCATTCCGACTTTGAAACAATGTTGTGTATCTTTGCGACAAACGGACAGGTAGCGTCAATACAGCTTATGCCCTTGTCGTTTATATAATCTGTTACCGATTTTGCAACGCCGTGAGAGCGGATTATAAGCGTCCTGCCCTGCGGCAGATCGTCCGGTGAATCTATGGGGTATACTCCCAGCTTCTGAAGTCTTGCTATCTCACTGCCATTGTGTATCAGTTCTCCGAGCGTATAGCAGCAGCCGTTTTCTTCTGCGGCTTTCTCCGCAATTTCTACAGCACGCTTAACTCCGAAACAGAAGCCTGCGCTCTTTGCCGTTTCGATATTGTAACGGCTCACTTACTTTCCTCATTCGTCTGCTTTTCGGGCTTCGGGTTATACTGCTTGGGGAGCGGATCGCCGTATTCGCTCATACCGTCCATCAGCATCTTTATGTTATCCATAATAAGATTTGAAACACGTCTTAGCTCTGTTCTGTCGTCGCTGTTCAGTGCGATATGCTCGGCAGGAATCATCTCGCCTACCGAAATCCATACTTTTCTGCGGAAGCCCTTTTTCCCGTACTTTATGCACATCGGAAGAACGGGGGCATTTGTCTTGCCTGCGATAACCGCAATACCCGATTTTGCTCTGCCGATATTGCCGTCCTTAGAACGTGTGCCTTCTGGAAATATTACGAAAGCCCTGTTTTTCTCAAGGTCGGCTATAGCGTGGTCAATGGCACTGCCGTCACCTGCTCCTCTTACAACGGGGAACGCTCCGCACTTGGTAATAAGCCAGGCGAAGAATTTATTTTTCTCGAACAGCTCAATCTTCGCCATAAACGAAAAATGTGCCTTGTTCACTGCCGCTATCAGCGGAGGATCGCCGTAATCCTGATGATTGCAGGCTATTATATAGCCGCCCTTTATGCCGTTCTTATACGGTCTGTTGTCACCGCCGATTACCTTGATCCTGTATTTTATGTGCATTGAAAGACATACTATCTTCCTGAAAAATTCATACATTATCTGATTTCTGCCTTTTCTTTGATTATTCTGACAAGCAGGTCGCATGAGCCTTCAAAATCAAGCTCTGTCGTATCCGCAAGCACTGCGTCGTCGGCTTGCTTCAGCGGTGCTATTTCTCTTGTCATATCGTTGTGGTCACGCTGTTTAAGATCCGTAAGCACGCTCTCGTAAGATACAGCCGTACCCTTTGCGATAAGCTCGTCATAACGGCGCTTTGCACGCACCTCGGCGTCTGCCGTAAGATATATCTTCACTGTTGCGTTAGGAAGTACGACAGTTCCTATATCTCTGCCGTCCATTATCACGTCACGGCTTTCTGCCATATCACGCTGAAGCTGAAGGAGGAATGCTCTTACAGCCGGGATAGCGGAAACCTTGGAAGCCGCCATGCTTATTTCGGGTAAGCGTATCTCATCGGAAACGTCATAGCCGTTAAGATATATGTGCTGTGTGCCGTCCTTTATCTTTACATCAAGAGAAATATGCGAAAGTGCCGCACTTACTCTCACGGGGTCGTCCATATCAACGCCGTTGCGGTCGCAGAAAAGACCTATACAACGGTACATAGCACCCGTGTCAACGTATATAAAGCCTAAACGCTTTGCGCATTCTTTGGCGATGGAGCTTTTGCCCGCTCCTACAGGGCCGTCAATAGCTACTGCAATACTCATATCTTTTCTTCTCCAATTTACATATACACTAATTATAACACGGTTTTTATCCGATTGCAACAGGAAAAATGTGAAATTTGTGCGAAATACAGCGTTTTTTTGTAGCACTTACTTATAAAAACGACCCGCAATATTCCTTTACTGCGGGTGTTTCTTTATTTGTCTGTTGTAAGTTCGGCCGTTGCATAGCGAACGCTCCGCTTTTTCGACGAGCAAGCCTTGAGATATTTCCTTGTACGCTTATATGTGCTGAGTACATGGGTGTTCTTAGGATCTCTCCACCAACAGCGGACAAGCATACCGTATATTGTTATCGAAATCTTCTTGCGCAGGAGGTAGTATATAAGCCTGTGCTGTTCAAAGATATCCTCGCTTTCCATAAACATACGCAGTGACGCATATGCGCGCAGGTAGCTTACAGTATCGCGCTTTGATATTGTACCGGTCACACTGCCCTCATGATGTGCATAATAATACAGCGTGTCGTTTGCAAACGATACCTTGTCGGCATAGTAGAACAACTGCGGCATTACAGAAATATCCTCGCCGAAACACATTCCCTGCGGGAAGTAAATATCGTTATCGGTAAACAGACTGCGGCGGTAGATCTTATTCCAGATGTAACTGCGGACAGTGATATCCATAAGCACCTCGCCGAACACCTTTTTGCCTTCAAAAACGCCTTTTTTATGCAGAATGAAATTGTTCATTCCGCCGTCGTTGCTGTCAAATATGTTACGGTAGTTGCATTGTGCGATATCCGAGCCGTATGCCTCGGCTGTGTTATACAGTACGGAAATATACGATGGCGATACATAGTCGTCGCTGTCAACAAACATGACATATTTGCCGCAGGCTTTTGCTATACCGTTGTTTCTTGCGACAGAAACTCCGGAGTTTTCCTGCGTGTAGACGTGTATGAAATCATAGCGTGCCGCATAGTCGTTTACGATATCCATAGATTTATCTTTTGTGCCGTCGTTGATAATTATTATTTCATAGCTACAGTCGCATTTCTGATTTACCAGTGATTCAAGACAGCGTGCCACATATTTTTCTACGTTGTATACAGGGACTATTACACTGACATCCGTAATTTTTTTCTGCGCCTTTTTCGTACCCATAAGTTTATCCTTTCTGTAAAGTCGTATCGGTTGCAGATAGAAGAATTGTATGTTGCCGTATTTATAGCTAAAGATATTAAACTGTGTAAATTATACAACTACTCCTTTTTATAGTCAATCGGAAAACCGCCAAAATGTCAGGCTTTATTAAAAATATGTCAATTTAACGAATAAGAAGACCGCAAAAAGCAGATAATTAATCAAAAAGAACAAACGGAGATGATTGCTTGAACAGTGGCAGAGTATACGTTGCGGCGGCGATAACCGCAGGAATAGTTTGCATAGCGGCAATGCTCGGCGTGCTGAGCGCTGCAATATATGCCGAAGATGAAGAAAACGACAGATTTTTAGGACTGATGTATCATCAGGTGCTTAAAGATGAGAGCCGTTCGGGAAAGTATATAATAACTCCTTATGAGCTTGAAGAAGATCTGAAATATTTGTCGGCAAACGGATATGTATCTGTATTGCCGTCAGAACTTACGCAGATAAATGACGGAGAGAGGAAACTACCTGAAAAGGCTGTGATGATAACCTTTGACGACGGTTATGAAACGGGACTTTATTATGTGCTTCCGCTTCTGGAAAAATATAATATGAAAGCGGTTATAAATATTGTCGGTCGCTATACGGACGAATATTCACAGATCAACGAAGAGGGCAGACATCTTTCCTATGCGTATCTGACGTGGGGCGAGATCAGAAAGTTGTCTGAAAGCGGGTATGTCGAGATAGGCAATCACACATATGACCTGCATTCAAACACGGGGGACAGAAACGGTTGTGCTCAAAAGGACGGGGAAACCGTGTCAGATTATCATAGAGCGTTGTATAACGATGTATCGGCATTGTCGGATAAACTGGAAAAGATGACAGGGGTAAAACCTGTTGCTTTTGCATATCCTTTCGGTTCGCTCAGCAACGGAAGCGCAGAGGTTATATCGGGTTGCGGTATCAGGGTGTTTATGACCTGCCTTGAAAAGCCGTGCAGAATAACCGGAGGGCAGATAATTACGGTTGATCGTTATAATCGAGAAAGCGGAAGAAGCGTACAGGAGATATGTGCGCAATATAATGATACGCTGTAAAAAATGACATAGAAAAATCGGGAGCGCCGGCAAATGACCGTTGCTCCCGATATTTTTCCGCTATTTCTGATTACTTAGACTCAGAAACGTTTGTTGAGCTACCAACGCTTGATGATGTTGTGTTGTTGCCGCAAGCTGTTGCCATAGCTGCTACCATAGCTACTACTGCTACTAAAGCTAAAATCTTCTTCATTTTTTTAATCTCCTTACAGTAAGTTTGTATCGATCTATAATGTCGAATCTGTCGCTCGACTGAAATGAATTATACATAAATTTTACGTTATGGTCAAGTGGCTTTTACCTTAATTTGTTTATTTGGCTTAATTTTCGTTCAGATTGACAAAAAAGCGTGTAATCGTTTAAATGTAACTGGACATTTTTATGGCTATGGTGTATAATATGTGTGAAAACCAAGCTGAATTTGACCGTTTCTGTCAAATCGGTTACACGGTTGTAACTTTATTGGAAATAAAAGTAAAGCAAAATCAGCTCAAGCTTATGAAATATGTAACAAAATGTAATTAATTTCTTGAAATTGTATAAAATTTTGTAACAGATTAGTTTGCAAGCTGAAAATCAGGATGCAGAAAGGAAAAAATAATATGTCAAATGTACCGACACCGCACATAAAAGCACAGGCAGGAGAAATTGCAGAGAAAATTCTGATGCCGGGAGATCCGCTCAGAGCAAAATTTATTGCAGAAAATTACCTGACTGACGCAGTCTGCGTAAACGATACAAGAAATATGCTCGGTTACACCGGTCTTTACAAAGGCGGAAAAATCAGCGTTATGGGCAGCGGAATGGGTGTTTCGTCGATCGGAATATACAGCTATGAGCTGTACAATTTCTATGATGCGGATACTATTATCAGAATCGGCACAGCAGGTGCGCTCGTGCCGCAGGTTCAGCCCAGAGATGTAATTATTGCACAGGGAGCCTGCCACGATACGAACGTTGACCGTCAGTACGGACTTCCCGGGACGTTTGCGCCGATTGCGGATTTCGGACTGGTAAAAAGAGCGTATGAACTGGCAACCGAGAAAAATATAACCGCTCACGTCGGAAATGTTCTTACGGGAGAGGTTTATTATGACGCTTCAAATAGCCTTTCCGCATGGTCGAAGATGGGTGTTCTCGCTGTAGAAATGGAAGCGGCGGCACTCTATATGAATGCGGCGGCGGCAGGCAAGAAGGCTCTTTGTATCTGCACCGTAACCAATAATCCGCTGACAGGCACAGAGGATATTACTCCCGAAGAACGTGAAAAGACGCTTACAGATATGATAACCATTGCGCTTGATGTGTAACCGCCGTTTTCTGTATTTATATTTAAATAGTATAAAGCTATATTGGCAGGATATGCCCTGAATGGCAGTCTGTATATGGCTGACGCTAAAAAACATGAAAATATGCCTTAAATTGCCGAAAACAGCGCTTGCTTTTCGGCAATTTTTCATAAATTTTCGCTATTAAAATTGTTTGATATGCCATCAAAGTTTTCTTGCTATTCGCTGAAACTTATGGTATAATTTTGTCATATAATAATTTCCATTTGATATGGGGGTTGTTTAATTCTGTTAAGACGAATGGGGGATTACCAGTGACAACTTTTACTTACGTTGCTACCGACGTTAACGGTAAGAAGGTCAAAGGTACCGAAATGGCGGAGGATTCCGTAGAACTTATTGATAAGCTCCGACAAAAAGGCTTGTTCTGTACATCTTATAAAGATGCCTCAAAGAACAAGGCGGCAGATGTCAAATATAAGTTCAATACAAAGGACCTTTCTTTTTTCTGCCGTCAGCTTTCAGCAATGCTTACATCCGGTGTCAGCCTTGTAAAATCACTTCAGATATTGCAGGCTCAGTCGGAAAATAAAAAGCAGAAACAAGTACTCCTTGATATATACGAAGAGGTGCAGAAAGGCCGTAGTTTCTCAGAAGCCATCGCAACAAAGCCGGGCGTGTTCCCGTCGCTGTTTGTAAGTATGGTAAGCGCAGGTGAAGTTTCCGGTAATCTTGATGTTATTATGAACCGTGTATCGGAACATTACGCAAAGGACAGCAAGACCCAGAACAAGATAAAAGGCGCTATGATATATCCTATCGTACTGCTTGTTCTTCTGCTTGTAATAATGGTTGCAATGTTTACGCTTATCATGCCTATGTTCCGCGACCTTGCGGGTGACACAGAGATGCCGCCGCTGTCTCAGGCAATTTTCGGTATCAGTGACTTTATGATAAATCAGTGGTATATTCTGATTATAGTTGCTATCGCAATAGTAATCGCACTGCGTTTGATTATCAAGACTCCCTCAACAAAGCTGAAATGGGATGAAATGTTGCTGAAGGTTCCTACAGTCGGAAAGCTTCTCCGTACGATCTATACCGCACGTTTCGCCCGTACAATGTCAAACCTTTTCTCTTCAGGCCTTCAGATGGTAGACTGTATAGAAAAGTCGGTAGGCACGCTTGGCAATACATATATTATAAAACAGTTTGAAGACGTTGTAGAAAACGTAAAACGAGGCGAGGCGCTTTCCGTTGCAATGGGCAGAATAAATGTATTCGACGGTATGTTCGTTTCTATCGTTTATGTCGGTGAGGAATCAGGTACTCTTGATACCATCCTTGCTAAATCATCTGATTATTATGATGACGAAGCCGATTCGGCAATTTCACGACTTGTAGGTCTTATGGAACCTGTTATGATCATACTTATGGGTATCATGGTAGGATGTCTGCTTGCCGGCGTATTCCCGATCCTCTACTCAGGTATGGACGGCATAGGAAATTCATAATAATCACAATCGAAAACCTAAACTTAAATAAGCAGGAAGGAATTTTGGAGATATGTTATCTATTGATATTACCGACAGACAAATCAAACTCGTCCGCGGTGCGGCACAGGGTGCTAAGATCAAGATCGACGAGGTTGATTTCAGAGAGATCGAGAAAGGTCTTGTTTCAAACGGCTACATAGCAGATGTTCCGCTGGTTGCGGCAGAAATAATTGATATGATCAACACGAGATCTATCAAGGAAAAGGATACTATCGTATCCATCAGCTCAAGCTCAATACTCTACAAGGAGCTTATGCTCCCGAAACCAAAAAAGCTTTCAAATACAACTGCTATCGAGGCTATGATAGGAAGCAATATGGGTATATCGGGCGACTACAACATTTCATATACTATTGTAGGCGAAACTGTAGACGAGAACAAGAATCCCCTTATAAAGGTTCTTGCAACAGCCTGCCCCCAGCGTCTTGTTGACGGCTATGTAAAACTGTTCACACATATGGGTCTTTCGCTTAAGGCTGTTAATATTTCAAACAATGCAATTTCGCGTCTTATCCAGAACACTCCCAAGATGTCGGGCTATATGCCGCTCTTACTGGTTCAGATAGATAAGGAATTCCTTAATATCAACCTTTATGAAGACAACGTTCTTTCGTTCTCAAGATACTTCAAGATAGATCCCGCAGATTATAATAATGCCGAGGACTATGTAAACCAGGCTATATATGACAACCTGTTCAGAATGTTCCAGTTCTTCCAGTCAAGGAAGGATATGAAGCCCATCAAGGAAATGATGTTCTACGGCGAGATAGGCGACTTCATAGCGCTTACGAACACCGTATCGGGCTTCAATGTACCGTGTCATATCCTGAGCGCTCCGACAACCATTGCGTCAAGAGCAGACTTTGAGTTTACCGTATACGCAAACGCTATCGGCGCACTCTACAAGGTAAACAAGGAGCTTGAGCATATCAACCTTCTTGCCACCACAGCCGCAAGAGAAAGCAAGGGACTGAACACATTCTTCATCGGTCTGGGAGCCGCCGCCGCTATCAGTGTGCTTGCGGTAATCGGTGCCAATGTAGTAGTAGACGTTATCAACAACAGCATCAAGAACGAGATAACAAAGGTTCAGGCTCAGACAAACGATACAGAACTTCAGGCAAGACTTACAACACTACAGCAGAAGGAAGGCGTACTTGCAAACTTCCAGAGCTATAAGAATTCCATTGCCAATGCGGAAATGATGTACAATTATATGCCTAAGGGCACGACTGATGTATATAAGATGCTCAGAGAACCGTTCACGGCAAAACAGGACGGAATTGAAAATGTTACAAGCGATGATATACGCAAGAAACTCAACGGTATGAAGCTGACCAATACAGTCGGCATCAACGGATACACGGTAACAGCGTCATTCAGCTGTACTGATCAGTCACAGCCTTCGCAGTATGTGCGGGCGCTTATCGCTCAGGGCTATTTTGAAAATATAACCTATGCCGGTTATCAAGTTGAAAAGGCATCTGCAGAGAATGATAACAAAGAAAGTATCACTTTCAATCTGACCATGCTTCTTAAGGCAGGTAATGATTTTGAGATGAATAAGGATACTGCGAACAGCGCAATTGAAAATGCATATAATGCAGGCGATGATTCTGATACTTCATCCGGTTCGGACACATCAGACACATCCGATACTTCATCAACAGCCGAATAACGGGAAAGGAAACAAAGAATATGAAGATCAGTAAGCAGGAACGTATCCTAATAGTAGTATTTTTAGTTGCAGCAATTATCGGTGTAGGAGTATTTGTTTTCGTGCTGCCTAATTTCAACAAGATCGGCGCAAACAACAAACAGCTCGCAACGGCAAAGCAGGAGTACTCGAATGTACTTTCTCAGCTCGAACACGAGAGCACCATCGACACCGAGATCAGCCAGGCATATGAAGAAGGTAAAAATCTTGCCGAAACATTCTACAGCGATCTTACGGAATATGAAGCCGATGAGATTATGCGTCAGTTTATTGCCAAGGGCAAGAATATAACCGTCGACGGACTTAATGTATCGCCTTTTACGACGCAGTCACTCTCAGTATCGGTATTCACGCCGACAGAGGTTACATATCCTCTCAAGGACTTTGCAAATACTGTTGTGGAACAGCCGGACGTAACTACAGATATATCGTCAATGAGCACAAGAGAGCTTGTAATGTATGCAAAGCAGGTAACGGCAACACTTCTTGCTGCATCCGATCCTGTTACGGTAGGTTCAATCACGGTTTCATTTACAGCACACTCCGACAAGCTCCAGAATCTGCACGATTTTGTTAATCTTCTCTATGACGGAATTTACAACGATAAAATCAAAGGCGCGGACGGAAAACCGCTCTCAAAGGCAACCTATTTATCATCGGTAGAGTATCAGATGGAAGAGAAGACCGCAAGCACGGACGAATCGGCAGCTGCAACAAAAGACTTTGAAATGGATCTTTCGGTAAGCTTCTTATGCATTCAGCCTGTTGCGGATCCCTTTGCGGTAAAAGCAGAATAATTAACCTTAATTTTGCTCAGTAAGGAATGAAAGGATGAAACGCTATGAATAAACATAACAGAAAAGCGTTAATGATGAAAAGGGCGTTGCTGCGGCTGAAAAGCGGCAGAGGAAGCGTTTTATTCTTCATTATCGCAATAATGTCGGTTATGATAGTGCTGGCATCGGCAGTATATTATTCGGCTGTTTCTGCAAGAAAACAGGTCGAGATAAGATATGGCGACGAGCAGTCCTATCAGAGTGCAATATCGCTTAATGATATTGTGACCGAGTATCTTAACACAAAAACGGAAGACGCATTTGTCGACGCTATTCTGGCTCTTGCACCCGGAAGTTCTCTTACTACACAGGGAACAGGTACAGACAGCTTTGCAAAACTTGCCGAGGGTCTTGGCGACTATAAGGTAACGGTAACAAAGATTTCAGGCGACAGCAGCGACGAAAAGCAGACGGTAAAAATCGAAACCGAAGTAATAGTTAACGGTGAATCTTCTGCTGTTACATCGGTCGGTGAGTTCACGCTTGTTTCAAAACCGTACTCATTTGACAGATTCTTCACGTCAACGGGATATGCGCCTAATGACGTTGTAATGTCCGGTATGACGGTAACTTCCACAATGTATCTTGATAATGAGTACAGCCAGATAGGTTCATTACAGTCAGGAAACTCCGGAATTAATATCAAGGCTGAGGTTATAAGCGCAGGTACGCTTGCTCTTAACAATGCGCCTATCAACGCAGACGGTGACAAGACGTTTGATATAACAGTCGGCAACAATCTTATTATGACGTATAACGGCGGTCAGGGCGCAATGAACCTGAACGGTGGTCGTATAAGAGTCGGAGGCAATCTCATACAGGGTACATCGTTCAACTATAAGAATGATACCGATGTTTATGTTGTCGGCGACTTAATAAGCGGACGACCCAGCGATGACAGCAACTGCGAGATTTATGTAAACGGCGATGCCGCATTTTTCGGAAATGAAACGTTTGCGGGCAAGGTTTATGTAAACGGTGATGTTTACATTGACAAAGAAGTAAACACGGGTGATAAGTTCCCCGGCGGAATAACGATCGGCGGTAATGTCTACCTCTGTTCAGGCTCAAGCTATTTCGGCGCACAGAAGACATGGATAAAGTCACACGGCATTGACGACAGCAGAATAAAGAATTATTCCGATGCTTCCATACGTTTTGAAGCAAAGAACGGCGAGAACGACAGCGCATATAATGCACTGCGTGCAAACATGGATAAGGCACGTTCACTTGCAGGCGGTACAGCGGCTTACAATTATATATGGCCATCTGACAGTCTTATCTGCGAATCGCTCCAGAACGTAAAGGATAAGATAAATGAAAAGGTCGGCAATCCCGAGTACACCAACTGGAATATGCTGAAGAAGTTTATCAATGATGACGGTACATATACTGTAGATCCGATAAACTACGAGTTCAACAATGCAACTGAACCTCAGGTAAAGGATGAAAGATTTAAAGGCACAGGCAGTACAAAGAATCAGTTAGTAGTGTCAGCTCAGAAATTCGGTCAGTATGTTATAATGGGCGATATGCGCATTACGGCAGAACCATGGAACGGATACAACATAGTATTCGATACCACTATGCCTAACGGCAAGGACATTGATATGTATGTATATCTTCCCGCAAACTGTCTGATGGAAAAAACGGGCGAGAACAGCTATAAATTCTCAAACAAGGATACCGACAAGAGCAAGTTCAACTGCTTCAGATGGAACAATCAGCCCGACGGTATGTTTGACGGTTGGTTCAGTGTTCTGACAAAGGGTAAAGGCAGTGTAATATTCATTGTAGGTGATGGCGTTACATATTTTGCTCAACAACGTCTTTTCATGGGACACTACAACCTGCTCAAAGAGATTCTGCCGAATTCAATATCGGCTGACGGAAAGGTTACGAATACCGATACCTTCAGTCAGTCTGCAATAGAGAAAATAATGCGCACAACAGATGCTAATGCAAAGCTACATACAGTATTTAAACAGGATGTTGTCAATAAGTACAAGGATTCCGGAGGACTTCATAACAATCTGTTTATGGTTGCGATAAACAAGAACAGTGATGTAAACTTTGATATGCCATATAATACATTCTGCGGTTTCGTATATGCGCCCTATATGACGTTCGGTGCAGGTAAGTCACCAGAAGGACATTTTGCGATGCTCGGTGGTCTTATCGTATCCGACTATGAAATGCCACAGACATCAAGAGTATATATGGCTACTATCCCCTATGACTACTACGACAGATTTGTCGACAGCACACTGAAAGATGACGAAAAAGAAGACGCACGCTTTGACTATATGGAAAAGCTCATTTCCAACTCCGGCGGTGAGATCGGTACACTCGGTTCGTCAAGCTCAAGGTCATGGAGAAAGTACGGTTATAACTGATGAAAGGAGCGGATAGTATGAAGTTGCTGAAACGACTGAAACGCAAAAAGGGTTTTACGCTTACAGAATGTCTTATCTCAATGCTGATATTCGCTCTTATGGCATCTATCGTTATGCAGATACTTGCTATCGCTATAGCGCAGTATAGAAGCAATGACAGCATTGACAAGGACATGGACACGCAGATAAGCGATCTTGTGCAGGAAAATGCTCTTGTCGAAAGGGAAACGACAAACCTTGTTATGAAATTTGTAAGCGGTACCGGCGGCACTAATAATATCACGATAAATGATATGAAGATCGAAAACGGTTCATCTGATGGCGCCGACGGCAGACTGCAGATCAATAAAATAGACGCCACAATAAACAACAACGGCGGAAACAAAGACAAGGATAAAAACAACGGCGGTATGGTTACCGATGATATCCACATATACGGAACCAAGGATGCTGACAGTATATACGCCGAAGAAAAGAGTGCGGTTCTTACAGGAGATACTTATCAGATACAGTTTGATTTCAAAATATCTACCGAAAAAAGTGTACTGAACGGTTCAGAAAGTAAGTCTATCAAAATAGCTCTTCCGTCATCGGCAAAAAACATAGTCGTAACTCCCGATGATAAAATGATTTACAGCATGGTTTCGGGAACAAATGTAAGATTTTCCGCAAAAAACAAAGACAATAAGGATACATCATATACAATGCATATTGTGTTCACGCTCGGAGCGGAAGAATTTGAAAAAGAATACAAGAGCTTTGCTAAATATTTCATTGACCCTGACAGCGAGCTTGAAGACAAGAGCAAGACTTTCGATGACAAGGCAACACCGGGCATCTATAATCACCCCACAGGTACTCCGATAAAGGAGGATAATCCGTGATGAAGATTAAAAGATTGCTTAAGAAAAAAGCATTCACTCTTATTGAGATGATTGTCGCAATGAGCATTATGGTTATACTTGTAGGTGCGGCAATGGCAATGTTCAATCCGGTAAAAAGTGTTATCAGTTCTTTAGGTAATGATATGGTCACCGACAATGTAACCGATACTATTACCAACTATCTGAGCGATAAGCTGAAAACTGCAACGACCTATAACATTGCCGGATACACAACAGATAATCTGAAGAAGAATTCCGACGACAGCAACGGCGTTACAAATCGTATAAACCTGATGATGGGAGATATGGACACGGGCGAAACAATGTACTGCATTATGCTCCGTGCGACATCAAAAGGCTATAAACTGTACGATTTCGGAAAAATAACAAACGCTAACAATTATCTTACAAAAATGAACGATGCGCTCAGCAGTTCGGAATATGCGGTTTTTGAAGATGAGTTCTACAATGATTCACGCTACAAGTTCACTTTCGCAACAACGTCATCCAACAGAGGAACATGGTGTCGTATGGGCGTAAACACATACGACCAGGACGGCGAGATAAAGGTAAGCGAACGTGTGCAGACGTTCAAATTACTCAATATGTCGCTTCTTAAAATAACGCCGTCAAGTGAGGCAGAACTAGAGAATTACGACTATTCGGATAATCTCAATATAGTTATTCTTTACAGAATAAAGGTGTATGGTTAATAAAAAAATCCCCCGCCATATCGGCGGGGGAAATATAAACGCTTAATTAAAGAAACCAATTCTAAGATTTATAGCAAAGGATAAAAGCCAAAACGCTTATTATCAGAGCATCGAAAGATAAGCCTTGATAATGGTTTCGCCGCAAAGCATACCGACTGCAAGTCCTACGCTCAGTGCAGGACCGAAGGCAATGCGGCGGCGCAGCTTTATCTTTGTTATCTTGCCGTTTTCCACGTTCGCACGGAATACATATTCCTTGCTGTCGGGAAGCTCGCCCATTACTTCATTCAGCTCATTGCCGAGTGACTGTGTTGCGGCTTTAAGCTCATCGCCCGAAAGATTCCACGCTTTTTCTTCAAAAAGCTCAGGGTCAATTTTGCACTTGCCGTGTTCAAATTCACCTATGATAACATCTTTCGAGTTATCGACAGCCTTACCTTCGCACCATGCTGACAGCTTTTCGCTGATTTTTGCGGAACGTTCCTTTGTGAACCGTGACGATACGCAAAGCACAATAAGCCCGTAGACAGCGCCCACCACAACACCTATAACGGCTGAGGGAACTATCTTCCAGCCAAGCACAAAACCCGATGCCGCCATAAGTTGAACATCGCCGCCGCCCATACCGCCGAATAAAGCGAGTATAGCAAACGGAACTGCGATAACGGCCGCACCTGCAAAATGCTCCCACCACGGCATATTAGGCTCGGTGAAGAACGTGGCGATACCGAGTACGGCAATCGAAATCGTACACCAGTACGGAATTTCCATATGATCAATGTCGATACAGCTGAGGACTATCAGCAGTGAGAAGAATACGATTGCGACCACCATCGGCAGACTTGCCGAAAATCTTATGTAGGCGAGCAGGAACATTATTCCCGTCAGAGCCTCGACAACAGTGTAACGTGCCGAGATAGGAGCCTTACACTTGCGGCACTTGCCGCCTAAGAATATCCAGCTGAATATCGGCACAAGGTCATACGGCTTTATACGTTCACCGCAAGAAAAGCAGTGAGAAGGGCCGTTTACGATCGACATGTGCAGGGGAGTGCGGTAGATTACCACATTCAGAAAACTGCCAATGACCGAGCCGAAGATAAACACAAGCACGCAAATTACGGTATCATACCATAGTATACCTGTCATATATATAACCATCCTTTCCTTTTTGGAACGCTGTAACAACGGTACAGATTTTAACAAATGGGGTTTGGGGCAACGCCCCAAGTGGGGTCGCAGGGGCGACAGCCCCCGTATTCTCCCCCTTTCCGGGGGAAAGGGGCAGTTAGGCAAGGATGCCGAAATAAGGACACACAAAGCTTTGCACGATGCAAAGCCACCAAAGTGTCCTAAAGGGGATAGGGATATTAAATCCGCTCTGCAATATAAAATTAGCTTTTGTTTCAATCTGAACGCTGTAAAACAGCGTATGGATATTTTACCACATATCGCCGCCTTTTTCAAGTACAGGCGGCAAGTATACCACTAATCACAGGGGGAACAGTTTAATGAAGAACATACCGATAGGACAGATTCTTGTTGAGAACGGATTTCTGAAAGAGGATCAGCTTGAAGAAGCCCTTGAAAAACAGCGTGGTGAACCCGGTAAAAAGCTCGGTGACGTATTGCTCGAACTGGGCTATGTTTCGGAAACACAGCTTGCGCAGGCATTGTCTATCCGTCTTAAAGTACCGTTCATCGATCTGACAACAACAAAGATCGATATCGAGGCGGTAAAGAAGATACCCGAGGCTATAGCAAAGAAGAACTGCTGCGTTGCATTCCAGATGAACGACTCACGCCTTACAGTCGCAACAGATGATCCTATCAACTTCTACATATTTGAGGAACTCAAGGTTATCTCCGGTATGGAGATACACGCAATGATAGCTACCCGTACAGCTATCAACGAAACGATAAACAAGGCTTATTCACAGCAGACCGTAAGCAACGTTATGGATAACCTCAACAAGGAGTATACAGGAAATTCCGACTCCGTTATCCAGGACGACCCCGAATCTGGCGAACGTATTGATAATGCGCCTATCGTTAAGCTGGTTAATACGATAGTAGAAACCTCATTCAGAATGAACGCATCGGATATCCATATAGAGCCTTTCAAGGACAGAACAAGAATAAGACTCAGAGTAGACGGCGAGCTTATCGAGCAGATGAAGGTAAAGCCTGCCGCACATAACTCGCTTATAACCCGTATAAAGATACTCGGCGGTATGAACATCGCCGAAAAGAGAATACCTCTTGACGGCCGTTTCGGTATGACCATCGACGGCGTAAACCTCGATGTCCGTGTATCTACCATACCTACCGTTTACGGTGAGAAGTGCGTTATCCGTCTGCTTTCAACGGCAGATGAAAAGACAAGAAAGATAACCGACCTCGGTATGACGCTGTACAACTATGAAATGTTCAAGCAGATTATACGTTGCCCGCACGGAGTTATGCTGGTTACGGGACCTACAGGTTCCGGTAAATCAACGACCCTTTACGCAACTCTCGGCGAGCTTTCAAAGCCCAACGTTAACATAGTTACCGTTGAGGACCCCTGCGAAAAGAAGATAGACGGCGTAAATCAGGTACAGATAAATGCAAAGGCAGGACTTACCTTTGCGGCGGCTTTGCGTTCTATCCTTCGTCAGGACCCGGATATCGTAATGGTCGGTGAGATCCGTGACGGTGAAACAGCAGATATCGCTATCCGTGCCGCTATCACAGGTCACTTGGTTCTTTCGACACTTCATACAAACGATGCCGCAAGTACAATCCTCCGTCTTGTCGATATGGGTGTTGCGCCTTACATGGTTGCGTCATCTCTTGTCGGAGTTATCGCCCAGCGACTTGTAAAACTGCTTTGCCCTGAGTGCAAGGAAAAGGTTACTCTTACCGATCCCGCAGACTTAAGACTTGTCGGCAAGACAGAGCCTGTTGAAGTATGCAAGGCGCATTACGGCGGCTGCCGCTCATGCCACAATACAGGTTATAAGGGCAGAACCGCTATCCATGAGATAATCGTAAGCTCAAACGATATCAAGGAGCTTATCTCAAGCGGCGCTACAGCTGAACAGATAGGCGCACAGGCTGAAAAGAACGGCACAAAACTTCTGCGTAGCAACGTTACCGATATGGTGCTTGCAGGTACAACAACGCTTGATGAGCTGGTAAAAGCCACCTACTCCGTTTAATGCGGAATCGGTGTTTGCAATATATCTTTTTAAAAGGAGAATACAAAGGTGGATATTAACAAAATACTTGACGAAGCAAGAAGGCTCGGCTGTTCGGACCTACATTTTACTGCGGGACTTCCTCCCGTTGTACGTCTGCACGGCAGTATCAAAAAACTCAGCGGTTACCCCGACTGCACAGAGCCTATCATAGTCAATATCATAAATCAGATAACCTCAATGAAGCACAAAGCTTCGATCCAGAAAGGTCTTGACACCGACTTCTCATATGTATCCGCATCGGGACACAGACACAGAGTAAATGTGTACAGACAGAGGGGCTATCACGCAATAGCAATGCGACTTCTGCGTAACGATATTCCTACGCTGCAGGATCTTATGCTGCCGGGACTTATGGGCGAGTTTGCACTCCGCCCGAGAGGTCTTGTGCTGGTAACAGGCCCTACAGGTTCAGGTAAGTCAACAACGCTTGCGGCTATGATAGACCATATCAACCGCAACAAGAACTGCCATATCATTACGGTAGAAGACCCTATCGAGTATCTTCACACACATAAGCAGTCAATGGTAAACCAGCGTGAGATCGGCGCCGATGTAGACAGCTTTGCAGGCTCACTGCGTGCCGCACTCCGTGAGGACCCCGATGTTATACTCGTCGGAGAAATGCGTGACTTTGAAACTATCAATGCCGCAGTAACCGCCGCAGAAACAGGTCACCTTGTGCTTTCAACACTGCATACGACAGGTGCCGCCGAAACCATCGACCGTATCATAGACGTTTATCCGCCTCACTCACAGGGTCAGATCAGAGCGCAGCTTGCAAACTCCCTCGTAGCCGTTATTTCACAGACGCTCGTTCCTACGGCTGACGGCAAGGGTCGTATCGCCGCTCTTGAGCTTATGAGCTGTACAGACGCTATCAGCTCGCTTATCCGTGAAGGTAAGATATTCCAGATTCCGAACTCCATCCAGACCTCTAAGGCTCTTGGTATGTTCTCGCTCGATCAGGATCTTGCAAGACTTGTCCGCACAGGCAAAATTACGGAAGAAGTTGCAAGAAGCCGTTGCCAGAACCCCGATGATCTCAAGAGATATATCGGAGCTTATTAAGCAAACAGCGGTCTATACCAAAATACAGCGATCGGTTTATAATGCCGCCGTACTCCCGGCGGCATTATTTATGCGCTTTTGAAAGGATTTTCATATGAAATTTGTAATACAGCGTGTGAGCCACGCAAGCGTCACCGTTGACGGCAAGGTGATTGGAAAAATCGGCAAGGGTTTTATGGTGCTTATAGGCATCTCGCAGACCGATACAAAGGAAATCGCAGACAAGCTGATACGCAAGATGACGGGGCTTCGCATCTTTGACGATGAGAACGGAAAGACAAACCTTGCCCCTGCCGATGTCGGCGGAAGTCTGCTTCTTATCTCACAGTTCACACTGTACGCAGATTGCCGCAAGGGCTACCGTCCCTCCTTTACAAGCGCCGGCTCACCCGATATGGCAAACGAACTGTACGAGTATATCGTCGAGCAATGCCGGAAGTGCGAAAGCATAGTTGATGTACAGACAGGCAGGTTCGGTGCTGATATGAAGGTTGAGCTTCTCAACGACGGCCCTTTTACTGTTATCCTTGACAGCAACGAGCTGATGTAATCACAGACAGCATATTAAAGCCAAACGTGATATCATAATGGTGAAAAATTACTGTAAATTACCCCACTACATTTTTCGTCAAATTGCACAACTGCGAAAAATATTTTGTTGCATTTTTGTTAAAATTCCAATCAAACTATAGACAAACCGGCGAAAAAGTGTTATAATCAAGTCACATTAAAAGGAAACGCCGCAGCATAAAGCACAGCGCTCCCGGAAAGGACTTAAGTATGAATGAAATAAAATTAGGTAAAAAAATCTCCGAAGGTAAAACCGTTGACGTATATGAGAGCGGCGACCTTGCAGTAAAGGTATTCAAACCCGATGCACCCAAAACAGTAGTTTTCTATGAGGCGTTCATGGATTCAAAGGTTGAAGAAACCGGACTTAACGTTCCCAAAATAAAGGAAGTTGAACTAATAGACGGCAAGTGGGCAATAGCTACAGAGCTTATCAAGGGCAAGACTCTTGCACAGATCATGGAGGAAGAGCCTGAGAACTGTGACGGCTATCTTGATGATATGGTAGAGCTTCAGCTCAGCATTCACGCTAAGAAGGTTACAGGTATTTCAAAGCTGAAGGATAAACTGAGAGAAGAAATCGAGGGCCTTGACGTTATCGATCATATCAAGAGATACGATCTTCTGACAAGACTTGACAGCACACCCAAGCACGTTAAGCTGTGCCACGGTAACTTCGGTCCCGAGAACATAGTTATAACAGACGACAACAAGGTTTATATAGTTGACTGGATAGGCGCTTCGGCAGGTAATGCCAGTGCAGATGTAGCCAAGACATACTTAAAGCTTGCTCTGACATCGACAGAAACAGCCGAGAAGTATCTCAACCTCTTCTGCAAGAAGACAAATACAGCAAAGACATATGTCCAGGAATGGTTACCCATCATGGCGGCATCAACGCTCGCAAAGGGTGTTACAAGCAAGGAAGAGAAGGATCTCCTCTTCACATGGCTTGACGTTGTGGACTATTCTTGATGACAGCTTAATAACGATAATAGCGCCCCGCTTTTGCGGGGCGTTTTTGTGTATGGCTATAATGTATTAGTAAAATTGTCGTAATATATACGGATCTGGACGGATGAATATTATATACAGGTTGAATAGTAGCAATATAGTTGACAATAACCGGTATCGATGATATAATGAAAATAATGTAAAGTATAAAGATACAGCTGTTATCCGTGGGAGAAATATTGATACCAGCGGCGGTATACATATTGATATCAAGGCACAGCTCACAGCGGCTGTGCCTTTTTGCGTTGAATTTTCACTTATAAGGAGAAATTTATATGAAAGTCAAAAAGTGGCTGTTGGCAATAGCGGCTTTCGCAGTTATGGCGATGGTGTGCGCTGTTGCGGCGGGAGCGGAAGCTTACGGAAATTTTGAGTACGGCGTGCTTGACGACGGTACGGTGGAGATCACCGGTTATAAAGGCAGTGAGCAAAAAGTTGATGTTCCGGAGAAAATCAACAAAAAGAGCGTAACAAGAATAGGCAATCTGGCTTTTAAAAATTGTACAAAGATTACAAGCATAGCGATGCCGGACAGTGTGGTGTATATAGGTCGCAGTGCTTTTTATAACTGTACTTCGCTTAAAAGTATAACAATACCGGATGGCGTGAAAGAAATAGGCTATGCCGCTTTTTCTGAATGTGCCGGTCTTGTCAGCGTAAAGATACCGGATAATGTAACGAAAATAGGGGATAGTGCATTCATTAACTGTGCAAATCTGACTAAAATAGATGTTACAGCAGGAAATAAATATTATTCTTCTGCAAACGGAGTTCTTTTTGATAAGAATAAATCAGAAATAATCTGTTACCCGGCAGGAATTAAAAATGTAGGCTATAGCATACCGGACGGTGTTACCGTTATCCAGGATCGTGCTTTTAATAAGTGCATAAGCCTTAATAGCATAACGATACCGAAAAGCGTGCAGGATATAGAAACATATTCTTTCTTCGGCTGTACAAGTCTTGAAGCAATAAATGTTGCGGCAAGTAATAAAAATTACGCCGATGTAAACGGGATCCTTTTCAGCAAGGATAAAACGAAAATACTATGTTATCCCGCAAACAAGAAGAATATGAGTTACAGTATACCGGTCAGTGTTAAGGTTGTTGGCGTTGCCGCATTCCGTGATTGCATATATCTTAAAGGTATAACGATACCCGACGGCGTTACAAATATTGAGCACCATGCTTTCAGTAATTGCAAAAGCCTTAAAAGTATCACAATACCTGACAGTATCACAGCAATTGAAATGGCAACTTTTATCGATTGTGCAAGTCTTACCGGTGTGAAGATACCCGACAGTGTGACAAGTATAGGTTTTGGTGCTTTCAGTAATTGCAAAAGCCTTACTAAAATTACGATACCCGCCCGTGTTAAAACTATCGCTGATAAGGCTTTAGGATATTGCTATGATGATAACGGCAATAAAAAGACAACCGCCTTAAAAATTTACTGTTACAGTGACACACAGGCGGAAGCCTATGCTAAAAGCGGAAAATTTAGTTATGTGCTTCTTGACAAGTTACCCGCACTTGCTAAGGTGACCGGCGTTAATATTGGCAAAAAAGCGGCTGACGCACTGAGAATCAACTGGACTAAAAACGCCTCCGCCGATGGTTACATTGTGGAAATGTATCAGGGCGGCAAATGGGTACGCATTGCTAAGATAGCGAATAACAGCACCACAACATTCAGAAAAACAGGACTTGAAGCTTCAACTGCTTACAAGTTCCGTGTCAAGGCATACAAGATGTATGACATAACTGCTGTTTACAGCGCATATTCAGCTACGCTCAGCGCAAACACTACCCCCTTTGATATGAGTGGCTACAAGGTCAGATCGTTGTCAAGTACAAGTGTAACGCTTCAGTGGAATAAGAACACATCGGCTACAGGCTACGAGTTACAGCGGCGGGATGGCAATAAGTGGACAACGCTTGCGAATATAGCCCAAAACAGTGCTACGACTTACACAGTGAGGAACTTAAAGGCAGGCACAGCAGGCTACAGATTCAGGATAAGAGCCTACAAAACTTACGGCAGTACTAAGCAGTACGGTTCGTGGAGCAATGAGGTCAAGGTAAATACCAATCCTTACGGTGTAGGCGGATTCAAAGTAAAATCGCTGTCAAGCACAAATGTAACATTCCGGTGGAACAAGGGTACAACCGCAAGCGGATATCAATTACAGCAGTATAAAAACGGCGGCTGGGTAACTATATACACAGGCACTAAGGCCACCGACACAAGCTATACCGTAAAGGGCTTGGCGGCAGGCACAGCAGGCTACAGATTCAGGATAAGAGCCTACAAAACTTATGGCAGTACTAAGCAGTACGGTTCGTGGAGCAATGAGGTCAAGGTAAATACCAATCCTTACGGTGTAGGCGGATTCAAAGTAAAATCGCTGTCAAGCACAAATGTAACATTCCGGTGGAACAAGGGTACAACCGCAAGCGGATATCAATTACAGCAGTATAAAAACGGCGGCTGGGTAACTATATACACAGGCACTAAGGCCACCGACACAAGCTATACCGTAAAGGGCTTGGCGGCAGGCACAGCAGGCTACAGATTCAGGATAAGAGCTTACAAAACTTACGGCAGTACTAAGCAGTACGGCTCGTGGAGCAGTGAGGTAAAGGTAAATACCAATCCTTACGGCGTAGGCGGATTCAAGTGTTCGTCAAAGTCGAGTACCTCAGTGACATTGAAGTGGAACAAGGGCACAACGGCAAGCGGTTACCAGTTACAGCAGTACAAGAGCGGCAAGTGGGTCACAATATCTGCGCCTGATAAGGCTACAACTGTAAGTTATACGGTCAATGGCTTAAAGGCTAACACAAGCTATAAGTTCAGAATAAGAGCGTATAAAACCTATGGCAGCACTAAGCAGTACGGTTCGTGGAGCAACGAACTGACAGTTGGAACGAAAAATTAAAATAAAAGCGTTTGCAGATCGGTTTTCGGAACTTCGCAAATAGTTTTCAAAAGCGTTCTTGCAGAATAATCGAAATCAACATAGCTGCATTTTACAGTGCGCCCCGCTTTTGCGGGGCGTTTTTGCGTATATCCGAAAATTCGGGAGAATATTCCTTGGAAAAATGCAGTAGAAAATTCACTTTCAATGTGATAAACTGATAGATAATGATAAAAGTATATCAGCATTTATCAATGAAAGGAAGAGATTTATGAAAATCGCAAAGTTTTTATTAGGCATTGCTACATTCACAGCAACAGCCGCAATATGCGCAGTGTGTGCCGGTGCCGCTACCTACGGCGATTATAAGTACACTTATAATGACGATGACACGCTGACAATCACGGCATATAACGGTTCGGAAACATCGGTCGATATCCCGTCGGAAATCAAAGGTTCAAGGGTTACAGCTATAGGTGATAAGGCTTTCTACTCCAACAAGACCATTCAGCAGGTAAATATTCCTGATACGGTATTGACCATCGGTGAACAGGTTTTCTATAATTGCGATTATCTGAATAACGTTAAACTGTCTGATAATCTGACAAGTCTGGGTTTTTACGCATTTGCAAGCTGTGACAGCTTATATAATATAACTATACCGGCTACCATTACAGAATTTGGAGATCAGGGAACTTTTTCTCAAAGTGGATTGACTACTGTTACATTTGAAGAAGGTATTACCAAAATAGGCAAAGATGCGTTTTATGGCGCTGATAAACTGAAGTATGTGAATATCCCCGATTCGGTTACAGTTATTGAAGAAAATGCATTCAGGGGCTGCGATGAACTGGAAGAGATAATCATACCCGGCAGCGTAAAGACAATATCGAAGTTTGCTTTCTATGATTGTGATAATCTTAAAACGGTAATTATGCTATATGGCGTTGAAGAAGAAATTTCAGCTTTCGCAAATTGCAAATCAATTGAAAAAATATCATATCCTGAAAGCATGAAAACCATATCTTCGGCAATTTACTGCAATAATTTAAAAACGGTAGCTCTTCCGAAAAGTCTGACGAATATAGAATCGTCGACTTACTTCGGAAATAAGACAGAAATATATTGTTATAAAGGCACGATAGCCGAAGATTTTGCCAAAAAGAATAAACTTGATTTTGACTATCTCTGCGAAAAACACTCATTCGGTATGTGGAAAACTGTAAAGGAGTCTACCTGCACCGAAATAGGCTATGAGTCAAGAATCTGCGCCGACTGCGGACTTGAAGAAACCAACGTGCTGAATAAGCACAAATTTGTTGATACGGTAATAGCGCCTACATATACATCGGACGGCTACACGCATCACGAATGCTCGGTATGCGGTTATTCTTACAACGACAGCTTTGTGGATATGCTCAAGGTTGATCCGCTTGGAAATGTAAAGAGAACAGGACGTACAAGCGAAAGCCTTACATTCGGCTGGAATGTATCCGATAATGCGGACGGCTATGTGGTTGAGCAGTTTATAGGCGGAAAGTGGGAAACCATAGACGACCTGGCTTATGACGTTACGGGTTATACAGCAAATGAGCTTGAACCATCAACCGTTTATCAGTTCAGATTTGCGGCATATCTTATGGTGGACGGAAAACCCGTATACAGCGAATACAGCAGAATATTCTCAGAAAGAACAGCACCGACAAAACCTGTATCTGTAAAGATCGCAAAGCGTACCGATAAATCGGTAACTCTCGGCTGGAACAAGAACAATACAGCTGACGGCTATGTGGTACAGGTTTACAAGAACGGAAAATGGACTACAGCGGTAAAGAATACAGGCATAAACAAGACAACCGCCGAGGTAAAGGGACTTAACCCGGGGGCAGAGTATAAACTCAGAGTGATGTGCTTTAAGGATGGCACGGAGGTTATTTACGGTGTACCTGCGGAGATAACAGTAAGCACTCTCCCGTCTGTAGTGGCAGGATTTAAAACAAAGTCAAAGTCCTACAACAGCATAACGCTCCAGTGGAACAAGAACACTTCTGCTACAGGCTATGAATTACAGAATTGGAACGGTAAGAAGTGGGTTGCACTCGCAAAGATTACAAAGAACAGCACAACTACTTACACTGTCAAGAGCTTAAAGGCTAGCGCAACTTATAAGTACAGAATCAGAGCCTACAAGACGATAGGCAAGGCTACGCAGTACAGCGGTTATAAGGAGCTTTCAGTCAACACAAATCCCTCGAATATGAGCGGATTCAAGGCTAAGTCAAAGTCTTATAACAGCATAACGCTCCAGTGGAACAAGAACACTT
>OBAM01000081.1_pt1 | contig 123040 bp, 119 predicted proteins | sample 1517751 | NCBI WGS metagenome assembly OBAM01 (sample SAMN04571703, study PRJEB22368) | human gut metagenome | biome: human gut; material: stool | host: Homo sapiens | place: Luxembourg | collected 2012-10-18
CAAATTCTGAAAATACAGGTGGGGCGAGGGTAGAAATATTTTTCCTGAGTAGTCAGGAAACAAGCTAAATAGACCGCAATTAAGCTATGTAAAAGAAATTTTACATGCTTTTATCTAATATGTAAAAGACAGAAAAGAGATATTGGCTGTTTGACATGTGAGTCATGCTGTGACAAAAAAGATAGCTGCTGTTAGATGGAAAATGCTAAGTCCTGTAATGCTTATGCTTGTAAGAATTGCAAATAATGCGAAAGGAAGGTTTCTATGACAGTAAAAGAAAAAGCAGAACTGATTGTAAAAGATATAAAGAAAGAACGGGGAACAAATCCGGTTGTCATTTTTAAGCAGATTGCAGAGAAGGAATATGTTAGTATTCATGGACCGGAACACCATATACTAGATGGTGCAAGTTTGCTTGTAGCCTACAAAAATGCAGGTGGAGAGATAGACTTAGAGCAGGCGTTGGACAGGCTGATGGCAGAGGGCCTTAGGATGCCGGGGGCAATGTGCGGTTTATGGGGAATATGCGGAGCAATCACATCTATAGGTGCTGCACTAGCAATCATTGACGGAACAGGTCCGCTTTCAACGGATGGAACATGGGGAAATCATATGCAGTTTACCTCGAAAGCAATTGGGGAATTAGGAACCATAAACGGACCAAGATGCTGCAAGAGAGATGCGATGATAGCATTTAAGAATGGTATTGATTATGTAAATGCTCATTATGGAGTAACATTGCAATACGAACAAATGCAATGTGGATTTACAGATTTTAATGAGCAATGTATAAAGGAGAGGTGTCCATTTTATGAGTAAGATAAAAGTAGCTTTTATTTGTGTCCATAATTCCTGCCGAAGTCAGATTGCTGAGGCTTTTGGAAGACATCTGGCATCAGATGTGTTTCAAAGTTATTCGGCGGGGACAGAAACAAAACCACAGATTAATCAGGATGCTGTCCGTATCATGAAGGAATTATATAATATAGATATGGAAGCAGAAGGACAGTTCAGTAAGCTGGTTAGTGATATTCCAGAACCGGATATTGCAATATCAATGGGATGTAATGTAGGGTGTCCATTTATAGGCAGACCATTTGATGATAATTGGGGACTTGAAGATCCAACTGGGAAAAGCGATGAGGAATTTAATATAGTCATTGAACAAATAAAGCATGATATTTTGGAGTTAAAAAGTCGATTGAACCATAATGAGATTTAATAAACTTTTTGTCTGACTGAGAAAATTAATAATAAACTTACACAGCACTTTAGCCAGAACAGGTTAGAGTGCTTTTTTCATACCATAAAAGGAGGCGGTTGAAGCACAACGCATACCGATCAGGGATTTACATGTAAGGAATTTAAGGATGGAGTAGTTATTTCGAGAACGATGTACTAGGAATTGATGAATTCACATGGCTGCCTGAGACGAAATCCGAAATTGACACCCCAATAACTAAATATTATAATATTCTATACGGCTTTAATAGTATTGTATTATATGCGCGATTAAGTGAAATACGTTAATGATAAGGAGAATGCAAATGGGGGCCTTAAAGTGCAAAATGTGCGGAAGTAATCTGGAGATAGAGGATTCGATTACTGTCTGTAAATGCGAAAAATGTGGAACGAGCCAGACAGTTCCGGATATAGAGGACGATAAAGAACTTAAGTTGTTTGAGCGTGCCGGGAGACTGCGTTTTAACTGCGATTTTGATAAAGCAGCAGGAATATATAATACAATAACTGACAGTTACCCGGAGGAAGCAGAAGGATACTGGGGATTAATCCTTTGCAAATATGGTATTGAATATGCAGATGATGCGAGCGGGAAAAAGATACCTGTTTGTCACAGAACTTCTTATAATAGTGTAATGGATGAAGAAGATTTTGAACTTGTAATGGAGAATTCGAATTCAGAGTCAAGAGCAATATACAGGGAAGAAGCTAAGATAATAGAGGAAACCCGTAAGGAATATATCAGGATTGCAGAAAGTGAACAGCCATACGATATATATATAAGCTACAGGGCGCAGGATGATAATGGAGATAAAACACCAGTTAGTGAAATAGCAGGACATTTATATAACAAGCTGACATCAGCCGGATACAGGGTATTTTTATCAGAAGCCGCACTTAAAGGAAAAAAGCAATCAGACTGTGAACCATACATATATTCAGCTCTTAATTCAGCAAATGTTATGCTTGCACTTGGTACATCATATGATGATTATAACGATGTCTGGGTTAAGAATGAATGGAACAGATATCTTGAGATAGCAGAAAAGAATAAGAATAAATGTCTTATTCCATGTTATAAAGATGTTGATGAATATGATATTCCTAAAGAATTTGCAGGTCTGAAGGTGTGCCAGCTTGGAAACGATGATACATTTAATAATATAATGGCTGAGATGGCAAATGTGGTGAAGCCGGAATCAGTTAACCAGCCAGCACCAGAACCAGAAAAGGCTGAACCAGCGGAAGAGATTGAACTTGAAGAAATAGAAATTATCGAACCGGTGGATATCAATAAGCTGCTTGATGAGGGATTTTCTGCAATTTCAGATAAGAACTGGAAAGAAGCCAATAAGCTTTTCTTTCAGGTTCTTGATGAAGAACCTGATAATTCAAAGGCATACTGGGGACAGCTTCTTGTGCAGCAGGAATGCACTAATGCAAGAGAAATGGCAGATAATCTGTACCTTCAGGTAATTGGAAATACATCAGATAATACATATGAACTGGAAATCAGAGACAGGCGTCAGGAGATAAAGGACAAGTATCCTGTTGCTAATCTGTTCTCAGAAGAAGAGTATGCGAATCTGTTTGATGTACATTTTAACTATCAGTCAGGTGTTGAGAATACAAAGAGTGCCATTGCAGCTAATAATGAGCATTACATATTAAGTGATAATGAGCTTTTCAAGAGGGCAAAGCAGAATGCCGATGCTGAGGTGGCAGCCGGAATAGAAGAATTTGTTGCTAATGTAAACAGGCATCTTGACGAGATATTAAAGAATGTCACAGAACAGGAACAACAGGAGATAGAGGCAGCCAGACAGCAGGAGACAGCATATTTTTCAAAGCTTGAGGATGCATTTAAGAAGGCAGACGATATGGCAAATGCTAATCTTTCCAACAGTGAAGCAGAATACCAGAAAGACCATGATTCGTGGGAGTATGAGAGAGATAATCTTGAGGAAGCCAGACAGCAGTGGGTTAAGGATGTTGAAGAGAAGCAGAAGGAACATGATGAGTGGCTGGCTGTAAATGGCGCAGCTATTGAAGAATGGAATGCCAAGAAGAAAGAATATAATGACAACAAGCAGAAACTTGAATATGAGTTAAAGAGACTTCAGGAAGATAAAGGATTTATAGAAGGTTTTATGGCTGGGGCAAAAGCAGCCAAGAAGGATAAGGAAATAATGAATGTAAGGATTGAATTATCACGGCTGGCGTTGCCTAAAGAACCGATAATGCCTAAAGAACCGGTTATTCCACCGGAACCGGCATTGAGAAGAGAGCCAGAAAAGCCTGATTATGACATAATGATTGGACGAAATGATGTGCTTGATACATTTAGAAGTCTTATGGCGTAGTGAGTATTTATAAGAAAGGGGATAAGTATGAAATATTCAAATGTTGTTGTTGCCGGAGGCGGAGTGCTTGGAAGCCAGATTGCTTTTCAGGCAGCATATTGTGGATTTAATGTAACTATCTGGTTAAGAAGCGAGGGGTCTATTGGAAGAACACAGCCTAAGATTGACCATCTTAAGCAGACTTATATCGAAGCTATTGAGAAGATGGCGGAGGATAAGAATGCATGGTGTGCAGGACTTGCGGATGAAGATACATTTGACAAGGAAGAGTGTCTTAAGAAGGTTGAAAATGCATATGCTAATCTCAAGCTTGAACTTGATATGGCTAAGGCTGTTGCAGATGCAGACCTTGTAATTGAGTCAATGGCTGAGAATGAGAAGGACAAGATTGCTTTCTATGAAAAGCTTTCACCGCTTCTTCCAGACAAGACTGTTGTTGTAACTAATTCATCAACACTTCTTCCTTCAATGTTTGCTAAATATACAGGCAGACCTGACAAATATCTGTCATTACATTTTGCTAATTCTATATGGAAGAATAATACTGCAGAGGTTATGACACAGGTACAGACTGATGAAAAATATTTTAACGAGGTTATGCAGTTTGCCAACGACATACGAATGATCGGACTTCCTGTAAGAAAGGAAAAGAGCGGATATCTGCTTAATTCTATGCTTGTTCCATTCCTTTTAAGCGGGCTTGATTTGTACGCAGCAGGAATATCTGATCCTGAAAGTATTGATATTGCATGGACAAGAGGAACTGGAGCACCTAAAGGACCATTCCAGATATTTGACACAGTAGGACTTAATACTGCCTACAATATTGTTCACCAGTACCAGAGCGTTCCGGGAATTTTCTCACCACTTCTTAAGAAGATGATGATGCCATATAATTTCAAGAAGATGGAAGCAATCCTTAAGAAATATATTGATGAGGGCAAGCTTGGAATGTCTTCTGGCGAAGGCTTTTACAAATATAATTAAGGACTGATGATATGACGACAAGGGAAGAAGCACTCGAATATGGACTTTCTTTTCCAGATACTTATCAGGAAGCACCGTTTCATGATCAGAACTGGCAGCTGGTAAGAGTTAAAGGATGCAAGAAAGCATTTTTATGGACATACGAGCGTGACGGATATATTAATCTTAATGTGAAAGTTTCACCTGAATGGCGGGATTTGTGGAGGAGTACATATTCTTCTGTAATTGCGGGCTGGCATCAGAATAAGGAACACTGGAATACGATTATTCTTGACGGGACTATTTCTGATGAAGATATTAAGCGTATGATTGCGGAAAGCTATGACCTTGTATCTTACAGCCCGACCAAGATGATATATGAAGCTGTTAAGAAGATTCCTAGAGGACAGGTTGCAACATATGGACAGATTGCAGAGCTTGCAGGCGATAAGAAGATGGCGCGTGCAGTTGGCAATGCACTTCATAAGAATCCGGATCCGTTACATATTCCGTGCTACAGAGTAGTTAATTCGAAGGGAGAGCTTGCCGGGGAATTCGCATTTGGAGGAGCCGGAAAGCAGGCGGAGCTGCTTATGGAGGATGGGATTGAGGTTGTTAATGGCAGGGTTGATCTGAAAAAATATGGAATGAAATTCTGAATTACTATAATGATATATGAAATAATGCCGATATATATTAGGCATGGAAGGCGCATTTATTCAATGGATTGAAGCTGTTGGATGAATGTGCCTTTTTGCGCGAGTAGCGATGATAATATGCATAAAAAGATAGCGGCTGTGCTTGCACGGGCTGCTGGCTTTTTGTGCATATTCGAGGAGCACCGCGACAACGCCGGAACAAAGTTCTGGCGTATGAGCTGCTCGCGCGAGTAGCGATGATAATTTGCCACTTGGACCTTTCTGGAAAGTGGCGCGGCTGCGACTGACTGAGCGGCTGCAGAAAGGAGAATACATGAATATTAACACACAAATGAGGTATGGTGCTTATTCAGAGTACAGTTCCAGAACAACCAAAACTGGCAAAGGTGACACCGGTTTTGAAGAATCTATGAAGCAGGATAATAATATCCAGTACAAGTCATTAGGAATTGGTTTCTTAAATGTTGGGGATACCGGCTACGGAATGAGGGCAACCCAGATTATTAATCCGGACAGTGAGGACACGATTATAAGAGTAAGCATTGCACTGGGTGGAAATGAATTTAAAAATTATGATGTTAATCTTTCTGAGATAGATCCATCTAATGCAAGTGCTGTGGAAATGTTTGCATATTGCCAGTATGCAGACTCAACCAGTGAAGGTTCATACAAATGGGGCAGCTGGAATGCCTTGAAACATTTGACAGATGATATGGCATATTCATACAATTCACTGGATGAAGCTTTAACTGAAAAGAAAAACTGGAATGCTGCACTGGCTGGTTCAGGTATTGAACTTGAAAATGAGGCAACGGGTGAAAGATATTCTGTAGCGGGTCTCATTGAAATGCTCAAACAGCAGTATGAGCTTACAGCAGACGATCTTGAGGAAAAGGACTGGCGGGATATGTCAGACAAGGAATGGGAAAAGCTTTTAAACAGTTTTGACCAGAATATTGATGCAATCAAGGATAAAATCAGAAAGCTTAAGGAAGTTCAGGATGAAGCAGCTTCTAAGGCAGCAGCTAATGCACCGGCAGGGCAGAAGGCAAATGCAGCTTCGAGCGCAGCGCAGAGTGCAGCAGCCAATGGATTTGCATCTGATGTAAAGACTGAGGATGAAGAATGGATAGAAGAAAACAGTTGGACATATGACATGAAAACAGAGGATCAGACAATTCTTCATAAAGCAGCTATTGCCAATGAAAAAGCACAGGACAGCCTTAGCAAGTCTCAGGAGCTTATGCTTACAGGAGACACAACAGAAGGTGTAAGCAAGACAGAAGGTGCAACAGAAAGTGCATCATGTGATGATGAATCAGGAGAGAAAGTGTGGACAGTTACTGCATATACCGAGCAGGGAATTATATGTAAGGAATTTAAGGACGGAGTAGGCACACTTTTGTGGCAGATTGATTTTAAAAATCCGACAGATTACAACAAGGTTATGGATTACCTCGATAACGAAAAAGAAGAGGATATATTAAAGTATGCCAGGGATAAGGAATTCTGGGAGAAGCTTATCTGGGGGTAAGATAAACTGAAATAAAAGCAAAATGGACTTTCTGCACGGTAAATCCGTGGGAAAGTCCATTTTATTATTACTTTATCACCAGCACCCTGTCGGTATCATAACCCTCAACTTTAACGAATTTCTTAGCAGTGAATGAATCAGCGGAGCATTTGCCAATGTGACTTTTTACGCCAGTGACAGGACTTATCCACCACATGTCTCGTCCCGGTTACATACAATACCATAGCTTACACCATCATGTACGCCGTACTTTCATAATGGATATATTATAGCATATTTTGTAAAAATGTTTTATAATAAAAATATCAAGTGCTTGAAACGGAGATTGTTATGTGGAAGATAAAACAGATATTTGACGGAGATTATGGGTGTGAAGAACTTGCAGAAGGGCAGACACCCAGGGTTTCTGTTATGCTTGTTGATGAAGCTGGCACTAAGAAATATATTACAGTAGAAGATAAATGGCTTACTGATAACGGACTTGATGAAGGTTCAGTGTGGCCGGAGGATACAGATGAATAGATTGACAAATGCTGCTAAATATGCAGCTGTTATAATGTCGCTGATAGTTACGGTGACGATGATGTCAGGCTGTAAAAAGAATAATATTGATGCTTCATCGAAATTGAATAAATCGGACATTGAAGAAACAAGTCAGGATATGACTGGAAGCGGAATCGAGGATTCAGATGCAGGCAGTCAGTCTGCTGAAGAGACAGCAGAAACAGAAAGCACAGAGCAGACAGAAAGCGATTTTGAAGAGAATACAGAACAGATTGAAACAGATGCAGGGCAGGAGGAGACGCAGAATCCATATATAAGAGAGAAAGAACCATATACCGGAGTTCCTGTATATGAGAATCTGGAACACATTTATATGAATACAACATGGGAATATGCGGACCATTCTGCTATAAGTGATGGTTATGCTGTTCTTTATAAAGCGTCAGGTCAGAGAAAGAATATTGTTGTCGGAGTTAATGCCGGGCATGGAACGGCAGGAGGTTCGGCGGTCAGAACATTGTGCCATCCGGACGGTTCTCCTAAGAGTACAGGAGGCAGTACGGCGGCTGGCGCTGCGACAGCAACGGCGGTGTCAGGCGGAATGACATTTTATGACGGGACACCAGAGAGCGAAGTAACACTTAAGATGGCAGAGATTTTAAGAGATAAACTTCTGTTAGAAGGATATGATGTGCTGATGATAAGGGATTCATCAGATGTACAGCTTGATAATGTGGCAAGAACTGTAATATGTAACAATGTTGCAGACTGTCATATATCATTGCACTGGGATGGTGATGGACTTTCATACGATAAGGGATGCTTTTATATAGCAGTTCCCGATGCAATTAAGAATATGAGTCCTGTGGCAGACCACTGGCAGCAGCATGATTCACTTGGGGCATCACTTGTTGACGGACTTCGTGGACAAGGTGCAAAGATTCATGGTTCTGGAAGCATGACGATAGATCTGACACAGACATCATACAGTACAGTTCCGTCAGTTGATATGGAACTTGGGAATGCAAGCTCAGACCATAGTGATGAAACATTAGAAATGCTTGCCAATGGAATTGTGAATGGTGTCAGCACATTTTTTGGAAACTGATAATTAAGAATTAAATTCGAAATATTTTAAGGAGAACAATAATGGATAAGAAAACACAGATTATAGCAGTAGCAGGAAAAGGTGGAGTTGGTAAGACTTCTTTAGCGGGAGTTATTGTAAAGCTTCTTGTTGAGGCACACCCAGATAAGAAGATACTTGCGATTGACGCTGACCCTGCGGTCGGACTTTCTACAGTGCTTAATGTTGAAGTGGAAAAGACTATAGATGATATAAGAAAAGAAGTAATCAAGAATGTTGAAGACGGAGATACCAAGACTGCTGTGGAGTTACTTGGAGAAGCCAAATACGAGATAATGGATGCAGTTGTTGAACAGGATGGATATGCATTTATCGCAATAGGAAGACCTGAGACAGCAGGCTGTTACTGCAAGATTAATTCATATCTTAAAGAAGTTATCACAATGCTTTCAGATAAGTTTGATTATGTTGTAATTGATGGAGAAGCAGGAATAGAGCAGATTAACAGAAGAGTTATGGAGAAGGTTACACATCTGCTGCTTGTTACTGACGCGAGCAAGAAGGGATGCCAGGTTGTGCAGACAATCAAGAAAGTTGCAGATGAGCTTGTAATGTATGACAGAATCGGAGTTATTGCTAACAGAATACCGGATATGGAGGTTGCGAAGCTTATGGATATCGGCGGCCTTGAACTGCTTTCAGTAATACAGAGCGATTCCAAGCTTGCACAGGCAGATGTTCTTGGCGAAAATGTATTCAATCTCCCTGATGATGCGATTATTGTTGAGGGTGCAAAGAAAGCCCTTGTTAATATGGGAATATTGTAAGAGGAGGCAAATGTGAAGGATTTAGCTAATCTGTATTATTTTGAGAAGCTTTTGGAGGACGTGAATAACGACCTTGTAAGGCAGGCACAGGCTAAAGGTGATATTGCAATCGGTGCAGTCTGTTTTCAGATACCGGAGCCGCTTATTAATCTGCCTGGCAGCTTTTCGGTAAGGCTGCGTGCACCCCGTACAGGTTCTATAGAGATGGGTACATATTACATGAGCAGTATGCTATGTGAGGGATGTCGTGCGATATTAGAGAGAGCAATTGAGGGTGGATTTAACTTTCTTGACTGTATAATTGCGCCGGATGCATGTGCGCAGATGAACAGGTGCGTAGAGAATATTGAGAGACAGCACCTTATAGAGAAGGAAAAATTCTTTGTGGAATATTCAGATGTTCCGATGAAGAATGATGAGACGGCGTTAAGACATTTTGTTAAGCAGATGAGACTTCATGTGCTTGAACCGCTTAATAATACATATGGAATAGACATATCAGATGATGCACTTAGAAAGTCAGTAGAATTGCAGAATAAGATAAGCCGGCTTATAAGAAGCATCGGTGATTACAGAAAAGAAGATAATCCAAGAATTACTGGGTATGAATTCGCGGTTCTGTGTCTTGCAACCTACTGCTGCCCGAAAGAGGCACTTATAGAAAAGCTCGAAGAAACACTTGAGGAGCTTAAGACGCGTGAACCTGATAAAAAATGTAATTACAGGGCAAGGGTTATAATGGTTGGTTCAGAGATTGATAACCCTGAGCTTATAAAGCTTGCGGAGGAAGCAGGCGCACTGGTTGTGGCTGACAGATTCTGTTTTGGTTCACTTCCGGGAAGAGATGAGATTATTCTTAACGATACAGAGGATGTTCTTACACAGATATGCAGACAGTATATGAAGTGGGGACAGTGTCCAAGATTCATGAATACAGAAAAGATTATTGAGAGACAGGAGTATGTTGACGCAATAGCTAAGGAGTATAAGGCGGATGGTCTTATATATCAGCAGATTAAATTCTGTGATTACTGGGGCTATGAGAGGGCTTCGGCATTCCATGTCATGAAAGAAAAATACGGCTATCCGGTTCTTTCAATTGACAGACCTTATGCTGTCGGAACTTCAGGACAGTTAAGAACGAGAATACAGGCATTTGTTGAGAGTCTTGAGATTAAGCGTATCAATGCAGGAAGGAAATTATAAATATGTCTAAGAATATAGGAAGCGAGCCGCTCGGCAGATTCTATACAGGCAAAAAGCCGAAGAGAAGAAGAGAATGGCGCGGATTGAAGGATACATGGTATGACTATGTAAGGTGGCTAGGATACTGGAAGACTTTAATCACATTTATAATAAAACCTAATAATATGAAGGGCTTCTTCAGATACCGCTGGATGATTAATTATCTTGCATTGCCTGATTTCATGGACAGGCATACCGAGGGCATGAGAGGAACTCAGCTTAGAATGGCGCATCAGGCACTGGGACTTATCGTTACTGATATATGCGGGATGCTTGGACAGATATTTAAGGCAGACCCGGCTATCGGCAATGATAAGAAGCTAAACAGCAAGATTGTCCTTTTTGATGAAAATATGATGAGTACCCTGATGGGCGGTTTTCCTAACCTTACATGGTTGTCAGTGGAAGTTCCTGCAGTGTATACAAGCTCGATGATGTCACAGGACGGAGTAAGCTATTATGTTGACGTTACACACCAGTATGGTGTGCCATCAGATGTCTGTCCTATGCCGGCGGCTGAGCTTGGTGTTGCATTGGCTGATGATTTCCCGCTTATAGGCTGCTGTGCCGTGCAGTGTAATACGACATGTGACGGAAGCCTTATGGGTAACGGGATTGAAGCAAGGTCATTTAAGATTCCTACATTTCAGCTTGCTGTGCCAATAAGACACAGACAGGAAAGTGTACAGGAGTATGCGGCAGAAGAAGTTGTCAATGCAATCCATTTCATAGAGGAACAGACTGGAGAGAAGTTCGACTGGGATGCATTCTTTAAGAGTATGAAGCGGTTTAATGCAGAGACAGAGGAATTCTTAGAGTGGATGGAGATTTCCAAGACAGATTATCCGCAGGTTATGGGTGTAACGCTTGCACTCTACAGGTATGGTGTATATCAGGCTGCCGGTGGAAGAAATCAGGCATTCCTTGATATGGATAAAAAGCTTACAAAGATGGCACTTGATGCATATAAGAATAAAGAGATGGCGGCGAAGGAGTACCGCCACAGAGCCATGACATGGGGCGTTCAGGCTGCATATTATACTGCACTCCCAATCTGGCTTCTTAACTGCTGGGGTGTTGTTACTATTGCAGATATGTTAAGCATGGTGTCTACAGAGATGGTTAATACAGAGGATAAGCATCAGGCAATGTTAGATCTTGCATATTTGTATGAGAATATGATTATGAGAAACCGCTCTAACGGCGGTTATGAGACAGGCGTAGAGGCACTCTGGCGTTTCTGCGAAATGTTTAATATTGATATAGTAATAATGTATGTTCATATGGGCTGCAAATCAATGTCGGGATATCACGGCATATTTGAGGAAGAAGCCAGAAAACACGGAATACATTTAATATGGGTAACGCACAATCTTATGTGTCCTGAGGATGGAACAAGAAGAGACATGAGAACGGAGATTAACAGATACATGAGAACTGTTTTCAGGGAAGAGCCGCTTGACCCGTCACTTGAGGATTTTGACGATTCTAAGAGCTGGTAAGAAGTGCGTATGCTGCATATGTGGCAGGAAAGGATAGCAGAATGAAATATTTCGGTGGTTGTGACGCAGGAAGTACATATACCAAATGCGTAATTATAGATGAGAATGGAAAAATCGCAGCTGCGGTTACTAAGAGAAGCAGGATTAATCCTGTGCTTAGTGCGAAGGATGCGCTTGACGAGGCTGTAAGCCAAGTTGACGATTTAAACAGCGCAGAGGAGCTTACATATCTGATTGGTACGGGTTACGGAAGAAACAAAGTACCGTTTGCAGATGAGAATATATCAGAGATAAGCTGTCATGCTATGGGAGTTCATGTGACTGACCCATCGGTTAAGGCGATTATTGATATCGGCGGTCAGGATGTTAAGGGAATTGCGATTGACACTGATGGAACCGTGCTTAATTTTGCGATGAATGACAAATGTGCAGCAGGAACGGGAAGATTTTTTGAATCTATGGCAAGAGCATTTGAGATGTCTTTAGATGAATTTTCTAAGCTGTCTCTTACAGCGAAGAACGTGATTCCAATAACAGCACAGTGTGCAGTATTTGCAGAGAGTGAGGTTATCTCGTTAGTAGGAGAGGGCAAGCCTATGGAAGAGATTGCAGCAGGAATACAGTTATCAGTTGCCAAGAGATGCTTTGTCATGGCTAAAAAAGCTGGTGCGGCTGACAGCGTTACACTTACAGGCGGATGTGCCAAGAATGAGGGATTGAAGAAGGCAATAGAAAAGGTGCTTAAGATTAATGTAGTTGACCTTCCGACAGACCCACAGCTTATGGGAGCGTTGGGGGCTGCGGAATATGCAAGACAGAAGGGAAGTAACATATGATATTATTAAAAGTGCTGGCTATTATAGCAATCGTGTTTGTTGCATTGTTTCTTCTGACTCTTGTTATATATTTCTTTAATCTTGATATGAAGTTGGCAGCAAGTCTTATAAAGCCGCTTACTGCATATTACAACTGGTCAAAGAACAGGCGAGAGAAAAAGAAAGAACAGAATACACAGAAAGAATGACAGGAAGGGCAGAAACAGCCGATGGATTTATATGATGGTGAGATAAAGAAGCTGACATCAATGCTTGAAAATCATGGAGCAAAGAGACTTCCATTACAGAAAGAATGGGAGATGACTGAGAAGGAGAATCTTATCCTTAAAAGCGAGATGGCTTATGAGCTTGGCGGTGGAAGCAGTCAGGCAGTAAGTGCCATTGCATTTACACAGGATAAAGAGCTTGTGCCGGAGGATGCAGTGTATCTCGTTGGAGATGATCTGTGTAATATCAGGAATGATATCTCATATGCAAGAATTACTGTAATCAGGCTGAACAGTGAATATATTAAGAATCATGATGATAATGCACTGTATGCTTCAATGAGGGCGACTGATTATGTAAGATATCATGCATTTCCTAAGGGATATATGATGAGAATATCAGCTGTCAGGGAAAGAGAACCAGTGAGAGTGAGTAAAGAAGCGGTTTCACATGGAATTAACTTTGCAGCAGTAGGGTTGGGACTTATCAATGCCTACAGGAAGCGTCCTGAAGTTGAGGCTGTAAGCATATATTTTGTTACAGACCAGAAGATTGATTATACATTTTTAAAGAATGAGGCTCACAGATGTGAACAGATAACAGATTCGTTAAACAACATATTTAACGGTCTTACAATGGATTGTTCAACTTGCTCAAGCAGGGAATTGTGTGATGAAATAGACGGACTCAGACAATTACATATGAGTATTTTGTGAAAATACCTTGAAAAAAATTAAAATTAGGAATAATATGTTAATTGAATGAAATAGGGAACAATTAAATACATTGTACAAATGATGCATATGGAAAGGCAGGTAGTTATAAGATGTTAAAGAAAATGAATAATATGAATATAAAGGGGCGTTTGAATTATGTATTTAGACTGATAATCATAGCGTTCTCCGTAGTTGCAGTTGTTATAAGTGCAATGATGATTTATATGTCTATGGATTACCGCAGGGTGCTGAAGCGTTACGCATTCCCTCAGGGAGATATTGCTACAGCTATGTCTGAGGCAGCAGAGATAAGAGGAGCTTCAAGGGGAGTTGTAGGATATGATTCAGTAAGTCTTATCAGCTCAATGAAAAAGCAGCATGATGAGCATGTCGAAGCATTTGAAGCCAAGCTTGAACAGATAAGACCTATAATGTCTAGTAAGGCTGGCAAGGAATGTATGGATAAGATTGATAAGGCGTGGGCTGAATATAAGGAAATTGATGAGAAAGTTATAAAGCTGGGAGCTACGACAGATTCTAATCAGTCACTGAAGGCTCAGTCGATGATGCTGAATGAGACGGCACCTAAGTATGAGGCACTTGATAATGCACTTAATGAACTTATGGACACTAATGTTGCTAAAGGTGATGCAGAAAAATTAAAGCTTGAAATATTTCTTATAATAGCGATTGTTGCTGCAATTGGAATTATAGCTGCGGTAGTTGTTGTTGCTTCTAAAGCAGCACATGCGATTGCAAAGAGTATAGAAGAGCCGTTAGATGGAATGATGGCCAGATTCGAGACATTTGCACAGGGAGATCTGGATTCACCATTCCCTGAAGTTGAGACTAAAGATGAGATATCCGATCTCATAGATAGTGCACATGCTATGGCAGAAAGATTACATAATATTATCAGTGATGCCGGAAAACTTATGGGAGAGATGGCAGATGGTAATTTCGCTATCGCAACCGAACATGAAGATCAGTATACAGGTGCATTCAATGCATTGTTACTTGGAATTCGTAACATGAACCGTCAGATGAATTCAACATTAAAGGGTGTTGAAGATGCTTCTAAACAGGTGGCAGAAGGTTCTGCTAATCTTTCAGATGCTGCACAGTCGCTTGCAGAAGGTGCAACAGATCAGGCTGCAACAGTCGAAGAGATGCAGGCAACCATTAATGATCTTAATGAAGGTATACAGAAGACAGCAGAACAGCTGGAAAATTCATATAAAGAAGCAGAGAGATATGCTGATACAGCAGAAAACAGCAGAGAAAGCATGGAAGCTCTTATGGGGGCAATGGCTCGTATCAGTGAGGCTTCTGAGAAGATTGGCAATATCATTTCAGAGATTGAAAGTATTGCAAGCCAGACTAACCTTCTTTCACTTAATGCTTCCATTGAGGCTGCAAGAGCAGGTGATGCAGGCAGAGGATTTGCAGTAGTTGCTGACCAGATTCGTACACTTGCAGAGCAGAGTGCTAAGTCAGCGGTAGATTCAAGAAATCTTATAGAAGCTTCTATCTACGAGGTTGGAGAGGGGAATAAGATTGCTACTAAGGCATCTGATTCACTTAAGGAAGTTGTTGATGGTGTTCAGTCTATCGCAGAGAGTGCCAAGAAGATGAGAGATGTATCTACAAGTCAGGCTGCAGGTATGGAGCAGGCGGATGTTGCAATTGCAAGAATTGCAGAAGTTGTACAGGCTAATTCAGCAACATCACAGGAGACATCAGCTACAAGTGAAGAGCTTACAGCACAGGCTACAACTCTTAGTGAGATGGTTGCACAGTTTAAGTTAAGAAATGACTGATAATTACAATTACATATGTAAAGATTATTTAAGGAGCTGTTATCGTAGTGATATCAGCTCCTTATTGTATATCATGTATTTGTTATCGGGTTTGAATAATTTAATTAAAAGAGTTCATTTACCATGTCTGCTGTGTATGAAACGCTTGTGGCATGCTCAACCTCGATCATATAAAGAGCATGTGCTGCTAAATGTTCTGCTGCCTGTTCAAGGTCTCTGATACCTGTAGTATCCTTGCAGTAATCAAGAACAGCGTCAAGTCCGTCATCAAACACCAGGCACTCATCCTCGTGAAGTCCGATTCTTTTAAGAACCTTTGGGAGTGAATATTTAAGGAAAATTGTCTTTTTCTCTTCTCTTGTGTAATCAGGAATATCAATTACTGCAAATCTTGAAAGAAGCGGTGCACTTATCTTATCCTTATCATTAGCTGTGGCGATAGGATATACGCCTGAAGTTGGGATGAGACACTCCATGTAATTATCAGTGAATCCAAGATTATCAAGGAGTGTAAGGAGTACATCCGCAGGGTTGGCGTTACCATTACTTGAAGTTGCCTTATCAAGCTCGTTGATAATGAATACAAGGTTAGATTCACCAGCCATGTTGAATGCTTCCATGATAATACCAGGCTTTGCATTGGAGTATATTCTTGAACTTCCTGTAAGCTGTTCTGCGTCATTGATTGAACTCATATCAAGAGTTGTCCAAGGCATTTTAAGAATCTTGGCAACAAGGTAGGCAATCTGTGATTTACCTGTTCCGGCAGGACCAACAAGAAGGATACCATATGCAGGAAGAGTGTGTGTTCTGTTAATCTGAATAACTGTCTCAATTATTCTTTGTTTAACACTTTCCATACCAAAAAGCTCTTCGTCAAGAATTCTTCTTGCTTCCACAGGGTCAATTGATTCGAAGTAATTGCTCTTCCACTTAATATTAAGCATGATAGAAAGTGCTCTCTGTGCATGTCTTTTCTCCTCAGGAGTTACCTCGCTTGAACGGGCAACAACAAGATTGCGTCTTGCCCATAAACGGATATTCTCAGGAAGCGTGCTTCCTGCACAGTTAAGAAAATCTGATATGCTTGTAAGGCTTGTAAGCTTCATATCATCAGCAGATTCATCAGGCTCTTCACTATTGTCTTCTGCAACGGCACTGCTCTCTAATAATCTTTCAATCATAAACTGAAGAAAACCGTCTTCAGCGGATAACTTGTTACCATTGCCAAATGCAACTTCCTGAATCTTGTATACATTATATCCTTCAGATGAGTTAGCACCTGTAAGCTTTACTTTAACTCTGTTCTCACCAAGCCATTTGATAAGGCTTGTAAATCTTGAATCAATCTTTAAGATATTGCTTGTAAAAGATTCACCGTTAATCTGGAAATCAAATGCAGTCTTTTTATAAGGGTTAGTGAATAAACCATAAGATGTCTCATCCCACTTCTTCTCAGAATTATCCAGAACAAGGATTGGGTTTTCTGGTGAAGCTGTAGAATTGTCTGATTTAAAAGTTGTATAAGTACACTCAAAACCGGCAGTGTTGCCAGAATTGGCATTAGCATCATAAACTAACATAAATTCCTCTTTCTGTGCTTTAAACACTTGTAATAATCTATCATATAATAACATATTCTGGGAAGTTGGCAAGGAGAGGATTGAATGTTTAATTGCAAATGTTTACTTAATTAACAGCCCTTATCTCGCCATCAGTAATAAGTGGATAACGAACCAGCTTATCACCGTCAAGGTTTTCCTTATGCATATCAACAGCACATATCTGATGGTTGTCATATGATGTGTAATAATATATGCCTTTAGTTGTATTGCAGCAGCAGGTATATATTGTTATCTCGTATTTGTCATCGTCTAGCTGACAGCAGCCACGCTGCTGGTCTACGCTGCCTAATATATGAAAGAACTGGCTTACGCTTGATTTCTCATCATTGCCTGAAACAGAATTCATCTTAGTAAAAGCAACTCTTACGAATCTTGATTGTGATGACAGATCCCCAGGAAGTCCGAGTGCACCCATACCACGGCTGTATCTGTTGAATTCAAGCTTGTCCGAAAAATTGCTCTCAGGCTGTTTTGCAGATAATCCCATGTAATTGTTAAGATTAAACATCTGTATGTTAAATGGCGGATTATTAGTAAGCACGCCAACAGGGTTGTCATATATGTGAAGTCCGTCTGACATGGATTCAACAGTTATGCAGCTTTCCTTGTCAGCAATAATCCAGTGAAGATTAGCACATGGAAACATTTCATTAAACTGAGTGTTGGTAAGATTAACAAATTGAAGTCTTTCTTTAGCTTCATCAACTGTCGCACACTGCGATAATATCCACGGAATGAATTCGAATACGGCAACATTTTCAATATTACTCTCTCCGTTAAGACCTCTTAGGTCCGGTTCGCTGTAAGCTGCATTGCCAACAAAGTTAAGACCGGCCATGCCAAGCCCTTTTTCGTTAAATGCTTCATAATATAAAGGATAATCGTCAGCCACATGTGCCATTCCAATCATCGCAAAGTGGTTATTCCTTACACCCATAAATCTGAAATTAATAGGATAATTTCTAGGTGTTACAGTCACCTCATCACCATAAGAAAATTCATAATCCAGTGTTCTTCCCATATAGAAATCTTTAGTTTTATAAGTAGCTGCTGTACACATAAGCCCTCCTGTATTTTTTAAGTTATAATAATATTCTGATATCTTTTTATAAAATAATACACCAATTATATTCTGCGGGCAATTCTGACAAAATAAATTATTTTAAGCTGATGTGTATAAGTGCGGTTGATATATTTTTTTAAGTAATAGTTTGGATGTAATAATAGTTATAACTATATTCGACATATTTCGACAAAAATAAAGAGTATTATTATTAAGCAACATAGGATTAGAACATTTTGGAGGATATAATGAAAAGGGTAATGTGTGTTTTGCTGATGATAGTATTCTGCGGAGCTTTTTTGATGTCATGTAGTATGCCATTAAAGAACTATAAGGAAGAAAAACAAAGAATTGTTGTACAGCTTGACCAGGATTACTGGCTTGCAAGTGTAGGAAGAATGTTGAAAGAACACTTCCCGGATGTCGAATTTGATTTTGTAATAAGCAGGGGAGGGGCACAGTATCTTAATGATGCAGCAGTAAATGATGACCTTGCAGATATAATAATAGATGCATCGTCATGGACACAGACTTCAACACTTGATGATGACTATGATATTAATCCAGAAGAATATCTATATGATTTTTCATGGACAGATATTACAAATATGTTTTACAAAGTATATCTTGATGGGTTTACCAATGAAGATGGTTCAGTAAACTGGCTTCCGGGTGCGGCAAGTGTTGAGGGAATACTGGCTAATACTGAACTTTTTGATGAGTATGGAATACAGCTTCCTTACAATTATGATACATTTGTTGAAGCGTGCAACAAGTTTGGAGAATATGGTATAAGGGGATTTGCAACAGATTACAAATATGATTACACAGATTCATATATGCTTCAGGCATGGTCGATACCATTGCTTCAGAGTTCAAAAGGAAGAATTTGGCGCAACGATGCATCAGAAGGAAATGTTGATTATCTGCCTGATGAATTGGGAACGCAGTTGTTTTCAAGACTTGAACAGGTATTTAAAGATACGGGTGTGCAGGTAGAAGATGTCAGTAGAGGATATTCAGTTACATTTGAAGATTATGTGTCAGGCAGGGTGGCAATGATACGCCAGAGCACCAATATTGCTGAATATCAGGCTGAAGGAATGACCAGTCTAATGTTGCTGCCATATTTTGGGGAGACAGAAAATGATAACTGGTATTTCAGTACACCAGGATATTCAGTAGCCATGAACGGAAAACTAAAGGGGGCAGGAAAGCGTGAAGAACTGGCACTTGATATAGTAAGATATCTTTTTAGCAGTGATGTGATGAATGCGATGGCAGACAGGATACAGTCATTTGTTGTATATAACAAGAATGTAAATGTAGATGTTCAGGATATTTTTTCTAATATAGTTCCATATATTGAGAGCAACCGTATGTATACCTATATAAGAAATGACAGTGTGAGTAAGGCAAGCTATTCTGCAGTACAGAAAATGCTTGTGGGTGAGGCTGATGCCAGACAGGCGGTAAAAATATTTAATGATAATTATAATTATGTTAAAGAAAAGGGTGAAATTGTAACCACATTTGACAGGGAATATGCGTGGCGTTCCACAGATACAGGAAGTGAGGCATTTTCGGTAAGAGTAAATATGTTGCGGAAGATATGTAATGTGGATATGCTGATTGCGCCTGCTGCCATGAATGCAGGTGATATATATAAGGGCGATTATACAGCAGCACAGCTTCAGGCACTTATTATGGGTGGTGGAGTGAAATTTTATACGAAACAGGAGGCAACGGGTGCTGAGATAAAAAATGTTGTCCGATGCCTTGTGGAAGGCTGCGGACGGGATGATGACCCGATATCATGGGACACACTTCCGGCATCAAGCGGATTTACAATGAAAATATCAAGGGATAATGATGGAAATATGCATCTTCTGGATATTCTTGTTGATGGAAAGCAGATATCTGACGAAAAAACATATTCTTTTTGTTATGTTGATGTTTCTGGTCATACTTTGTTGGAACGTGCATATAATTATGGTATATCAGAACATGGCGGAGTACATATGTACAAGCAGGAAGCTGACATAAAAGAAGGGGAAAAATATGACGGATACATAGCACGTACGACAGGTGTGTCAGAACAATGGACGAAGTATTTTACAGATGGAGGTAAACTATCTGCACCACAGGCATACATAGAAAAGAGCTGATTATCCGGGGGAAAGGAAAAAGGTCAGATGAAGAAGAATGAATATAGCAAATATTTTTTTGCAGCGGTTGGAGTGGCAATAGCTGTATTTGTATGTGTCGGTATTATACTTTTTAATTATTCAGTCAAGGTAAAAAGGGAATTGTATGAGACAAGTTCCAGAAACCTTAATGAAGTATATACTCAGGTGAGCGAGAAATTCATGCAGATAACACAGCAGCAGTGGAAGCTTCTGGGAATGACGGGGGATTTTATAAATGAGGCTGATGGAAATGAAGAAGATGTCAGGACTTTTCTGAATGAATGGAAGAATGAGTGGCATTATACCGAATTTTATTTTATAGACGATGACTGCAATTATTTGTCCTCGGCAGGCAAAAGAGGATATCTTGAACTTGGAAATACATGGAAGAGCCTTGTTGTAAACAGGGAGAGTGTTATAGTTGACGGTTCACTTCCTGGAAGTGATGAGGTTATGTTTTTTGCCATACCGGTAGAACCGGCGCATATTAACGACTTTTCATACAGTTCAATAGCTGTTTCGTACAACACGGAAAATATTAATAAAGAACTCGGAGTCAAAGCATTTGCAAAGGATACAAGCAGTTACATAGTGTATGCTAATGGCGATGTTGTATTAAAGTCAGATGGCAGCATGGATATAGGTGGTAATATATTTTATCATCTGAAAAATGCTGATTTTTATGGGAAATCACTTGATGGATTTATACAGAGTGTCAAAAATGGAGAATCCGGTGAAATGGAATTTACACTGGATAACAGCCAGTATTACCTTGTGTATGTTCCAGTTGGTTTCGATAACTGGGGACTAATATCAATGGTTCCTATAAGAATTGCAAATTCAAGCATTGTTGCAGTACAACAGAGAACCGTGTGGATGGCTATACAGATAGCAGGACTGCTATTAATAGTATCTGTTATCGTATTGTATACATATTACAGAAGATATGTCAGTGAAAAGAATCACGAAATATCAAGAAGAGATATTTTATTTTCTATTATGGCAAAAAATCTTGATGATGTATATATTATGCTTTCATGGGGCGATTGGCGTAAACTTTATGTAAGCAGAAATATTGAGAGAGTTCTGGGATTAAAAAATAATGAATATTCAGAACTTACAGATGAGTTTAAGAAACTTGATAAGAAGGGGGAAATCCCGGATTGGAATGATATTACCGGACTAGATATAGGAGAATCTGTAGTAAATGAATACTGGATAAAGCCAGCTGATTCAAATGAGTACAGATTATTTAAACAGGGCTGTTATCATATGGATAAGGATGGGGATGATGTCCTTGTCGTAATTATTTCTGACAGAACTTATGAGCAGCAGATAAGAGGACATATGGAGGATGCACTTCATACAGCAGAAGCTGCAAATCTTGCTAAAAGCCAGTTTCTTGCTAATATGAGCCATGATATAAGGACACCAATGAATGCCATTGTGGGATTTTCGCAGTTATTATTAAGACATGAAAAGAACCCTGATAAAGTAAAAAAATATACTGAGAAGATAGTGATATCAAGCCAGCACTTGTTAAACCTTATAAATGACGTTCTCGATATGAGTAAAATAGAATCAGGAAAGACTACTCTTAATTTAAGTGATGTAAATATTGCTGATATTGTTCAGGAAATAGATAACATTATAAGACCACAGGCAAAACAGAAAAAGCAGACACTTATAATCAGCTCAGATAATGTAGAATATGGCTGGATTAAAACAGATAAACTGCGTTTAAACCAGATACTCCTGAATATCTTATCAAATGCCGTAAAATATACGCCAGAGTATGGGATGATAACATTTGAAATAAGAGGGATGAATCATACAGGAAGTCAGTTTGCAAAGTATAAGTTTAAAATATCTGATAACGGAATAGGAATGAGCGATGGTTATATTAAAGAGATATTTAAACCTTTTACAAGAGAAGATAATAATGTGACTGATAATGTCCAGGGAACCGGACTGGGAATGGCTATAACAAAGAACCTTATTGACCTTATGGGAGGAACTATAAAGGTTAAAAGCAAGAAAGGTGAAGGAAGTACATTTGAAGTTACAATGGAATTCATGATTCCTGATGAGAAAGCTAATAAGGAATTCTGGGACAGGTACAATATAAAAAATGTTCTTGTTGTTGATGATGAAATTGATATATGTGAGAATATTGTTGCAACTATCAGTGGAACAGGAATAGCGGAAGAATATGCAATAGACGGGGCCACGGCGGTATCAATGGTTAAGAATGCTGACGAAAAAGGAACTCCATATGATATTGTAATTGCAGACTGGAAGATGCCGGATATGGATGGCGTTGATACAGTGAAGGCAATAAAGGAGGAGCAGCTTACTAAAGAGCCAGAGGTATTCATAAGTGCATATGAATGGGGAGAAATTAAGGATGTTGCAAGGGAAGCCGGAGTGACAGGCTTTATAAGCAAGCCGTTCTTCATAACTAATCTTCAGAGCGGTATAGAGTATGCCGCTAATATGACACATGAAGAGGTTAAACCAAACAGGGTGCTTGAGGGAAAGAATTTCCTTGTAGCAGAGGATAATGTTATAAATGCAGAAATGATTCGGGAATTCCTGAAATCAGAGGGAGCAACATGCGACTGTGCGAAGGATGGAATGGCGGCAGTGGATGTGTTCAGTCATTCAGCTAAAGGACAGTATGACATGATATTCATGGATGTACAGATGCCTAATATGGATGGTTATGAGGCAACAAGAACCATAAGGCAGCTTAAACATCCTGATGCAAAGGACATACCGATTGTTTCCATGACAGCCAATGCATTTTCAAATGATGTAAAGGCGGCATTCGATTCCGGCATGAATGCGCATATGGCTAAGCCTATTGATGCAGAGTGCATAAGAAGCGTGGTTGGAAATTTTACATAAATTTTACATAACTTACATAATACATTTTACAATGCTCATTTAGAATACACATGATGTGTGAAAAAGTCGAATGAAAAAGGAGCTTATGTAAAATGGATATTTTTGGTGTGTTAACGATGGTCGGAGGTCTGGCTTTATTCCTGTATGGAATGAATGTCATGGGCGATTCCCTAGCGAAGCTTTCCGGCGGTAAATTAGAACAGATACTTGAAAAACTTACTTCTAAAAGAATTATGGCAGTATTGCTTGGTATGGCTGTAACAGCAGTTATACAGTCATCATCTGCAACTACGGTAATGGTTGTAGGCTTTGTTAATTCAGGTATTATGCAGCTTTCACAGGCTGTAGGTATTATTATGGGTGCCAATATTGGTACAACAGTGACTTCATGGATGTTATCACTTACAGGTATAAGTGGAGCAGGATGGATTAATCTTTTAAAACCATCATCATTCTCACCTGTGCTTGCTGTTATTGGCATAATTATGACTATGACCTGCAAGGATAATTCTAAGAAAAAGGATATAGGTAATATTCTTCTTGGATTTGCAATTCTTATGTTCGGTATGGAAACTATGAGTGGCGCAGTTGCACCGCTGGCTGACAATGAGAAGTTTACGGGTATGCTTACACTGTTTTCTAATCCGTTATTCGGACTTCTTGCAGGTACAGTGCTTACAGCAGTTATACAGTCATCATCTGCATCGGTTGGTATACTGCAGGCGTTATGTGTAACAGGTGCGGTTAACTATGCAACAGCAATTCCTATTATTATGGGACAGAATATAGGTACATGTGTAACAGCACTTATATCTTCTGTAGGTGCAAAGAAGAATGCCAAGAGAGCATCAATGATACACCTTTATTTCAACATGATTGGTACAGTTATATTTATGGTTATATTTTACAGCCTGAATATGTTTGTTCATTTTGAATTCTTATCAACACCGGCAAATGCAGCAGGAATAGCAGTGATTCACAGTCTCTTTAATATTGGATGTGTAATTATACTTTTCCCATTTTCTAATCTGCTTGTGAAGCTTGCAACTCTTTCTATTCCAGATGGAAAACATGAGGAAGTTATTCAGACAGGTGTGGCAGCAGATCTTGCAGCACTTGATGAAAGATTTTTAGAGACTCCTGCAGTTGCGATGGAGTTATGTAGGAATACTGCCGTGAAGATGGCACATCTGTCACAGAGAGCGTTAGATAAGGCACTGGACATTATTAATAATTATTCAGATGCTGCATATGATGAGGTTGTGGTAATGGAAGAAGATGTCGATAAGTATGAGGATAAGCTTGGTTCATATCTTGTAAAGGTTGGTAACTGCGATTTATCAAGACATGATAATCATACATTTTCAATACTTCTTCACTGTATGAGTGATTTTGAAAGAATATCTGACCATGCGATTAATATTGCAAAATCTGCAAAAGAGATGAACAGCAAGGAGTCATCTTTTTCACAGAATGCAAGAAAAGAACTTGAAACATTTGCAAAAGCGGTACATGATATAGTTAGTAATACAGTACAGGTTTTTGAAAATCAGGATATTGAGGCAGCAAAGCATATTGAGCCGTTAGAACAGGTTATTGACGGTCTGAACTTAGAAATTAAGCAGCGTCATATTAACAGATTAAGAAAAGGCAAATGTACAATTGAAACAGGACTTATTCTCGAAGATATTATGACTAACTTCGAGAGGGTATCAGACCATTGCTCTAATATTGCCGTATGTATGATTGAGGTAAGAGATAATGGCTTTGAGACACATGGTTATCTGGAACATCTTACAAATGAAGATAATCCTGAGTTTGCAAAGGAATGCAGACAGTATTATAAACAGTATCAGCTTCCACAGTTGAAGAAAGCTGACTAGAACAGGAGATGGAAATATGGCTCTTATTTACATAGTTGAAGATGATGAAAGTATCAGAGAGATAGAGACAATCGCATTAAAGAACAGCGGACATATGGTAGGTGCATTTGGCAGCTCAAAGGAGTTTTTCAAGAAGCTTGAAGAAATTTTGCCAGATCTTGTATTGCTTGATGTTATGCTTCCTGATGAAAGCGGATATGACATTATCAAGAAGTTAAGGGCACATGCGGCAACTAAGAAACTGCCGGTTATTATGGTAACAGCCAAGACAACAGAGCTTGACATGATAAAGGGACTTGATGATGGTGCTGATGATTATATTAAGAAGCCTTTCTCTGTAATGGAACTTATTACAAGAGTTAAGGCACTGCTTAGAAGAACAGAGGCAGATGAAGCAGGCGTGCTTGATGTCGGGGAGATTGAACTCAATCATGAAAGACATACTGTGACAGTAGGCGGAAAGCCGGTTGAGCTTACATTTAAAGAGTACGAATTATTAAGATATCTTATGGCTAATAAGAATATAGTTCTTTCAAGGGATTCGATTGTTCTTAAAGTGTGGGGAACAGAATTTGAAGGTGAATCAAGAACTGTTGATATGCATATCAAGACTTTAAGACAGAAGTTAGGCGATGCAGGCTCACGCATAAGAACTGTAAGAAATGTAGGCTATGTAATTGAATAATTATTTGAAAAGATGGTGGAGATATGAAACAGAAGATTAATTTAAGACTTATAGGAACTGCCGTTATTGCGGTTCTGGCGACTGCCATCGGCATAACATTTATATATTATGGATTTTTTAAGAAGCAGGTTCAGGCAGGTCTGAGAACTAATGCGGAAGTACTTATGGATACAGGGGTTTTTGACAGGTCATCAGCAAATGTTGATGTTAAGCTGCCAATTAATAACTTAAGAGTTACGTGGATTGATTCAGATGGAGCGGTGCTTTTTGATAATGACAATGATATTCAGGGAATGCCTAACCATAATGACAGACCTGAGGTTCAGGAAGCATTTCAGACAGGACACGGTCAGTGTGTGAGAAAATCTGATACAATGAATATGAATACTTTCTATTATGCTTTAAAGCAGAAGGACGGGACCGTTATAAGAGTGTCTTGTGACGCGAGCAGTATGCTGAGTGTATTCGGAAATGTGTTTCCTGCTGTATTAGGAATTCTTGCAGCGATTATAGCAGTATGTATTGTTATATCACATTTGCTTACCAAGACACTTATTGAACCAATTGAGAGAATGGCTAAGAATATCGATTCTGTACAGGATAAGCCTGTATACAAAGAGATTGCACCTTTTGCGGAGAAGATAAGGGTGCAGCACGAGAATATCCTTGCTGCTGCGAGAAGCAGACAGGATTTTACTGCAAATGTGTCACACGAGTTAAAGACACCGCTTACTGCAATATCAGGATATGCCGAGCTCATTGAGAATGAAATGGTAAGTCATGAACAGGGTATACATTTTGCACACGAAATAAAACGGAATTCTGAAAGACTTTTATCACTTATTAATGATATTATCAGGCTTTCAGAGTTAGACCATAGTGAGATGCCAAGGCAGTATGATAATTTTGATCTGTATGAGTTTGTCAAGGACTGTGCAGAATCTCTTCAGGTTAATGCACAGAAACAGGGAATACATTTTTCATACAGAGGTTCTTCATGTGTGATTCGCGGTAATAAGGATATGATAAGGGAACTTATTGATAATCTTGTACAGAATGCAATTAGATATAATAAAGAAGGCGGACATGTGGAAGTATTTGCCGGAGTTGTGGATGGCAAGCCGCAGTTAAAGGTTACTGATGATGGAATAGGAATTCCTAAGGACCAGCAGGACAGAGTATTTGAGAGATTTTACAGGGTAGACAAGAGCCGTTCAAAGGAAACTGGCGGAACGGGACTTGGTCTTGCTATTGTAAAGCATATTGTTGAACTTCATGACGCAAGGATTTATCTGGAAAGTGAAGTGGATAAGGGAACTGAAATCAGGATTGAATTCTGAAAAAATGGATGATATACAGCTTATAAAATTGTATATCATCCATTTTTTCTTTTACAAGTGGATTGAATTGTTATATTATTAATAGATGATGAATATAATATTTTTATGAGGAAAATTATGAAGAATAGGAATATAAAGATAAAACGTACGCCGGTTATTGTATTGGTAGGAATAGTTTTAGTGTTGGTACTGGTTATTGTTCTGATGATATCATTTAATAAATCTGATGATAAGAAAGAGCAATCTGCTGATGTTAATGTCAGTAAAATTAATTTAAAGCCATCACAGGAGCAGGATGAGTATATATCAAAGGAAGAGACATCGGTTGAGATTCTCTTTGAAAATACTGCTATTCCTGTAGGAACAAGCCTTAAAGTTACTGCAATAGTATCTCCGGATGACAATGAGAAATCACTTATATGGACAAGCAGTAATGAAGAAGTCTTTTCTGTTGATAAAGACGGGCTGGTGACTGTAAATGGTGTTGGAACTGCAACGCTTACAGCGACTGTTGGAAGTGTATCAGATGCTGTGGTTATAGAGGGAATCTCAAATGTTTCCAAGGGATCTGATAATGGGTTCATTGTGTATACAGGAAATAACCATTACACAGGCAGCAATTCATCCGGAAGTACGTCTGGACAGGCAGGTCAAGGAACATCTGGAAGTCAGAGTCAGCAAGGAAGCAGCAAAACAGGTAGTGGAAGCACAGATAGTAATCAGACGGCTGGCAATTCATCAGAAAATAATCAGCCGGATACAGACAGGACAGATAGCAGTGAGAACGATGGCAGCCAATCAGGTCAAAATGATAATGATAATCAGGGCAATGCTCAGGGAAATAATGATTCAGAAAACAGCCAGAATAATTCCAGTAATGGAGGCAATTCAGGTGATATAGGTGATATACTTTCAGACATAGGGTTTGAACAGACTGCATCAAATGTATATGTATGCAGGGAAGATGGAGTATATTATGGAGAAATTATCACTCAGAGCAATGTTACAATTATATATATAAAGCAGAGAAATGCTGCATTTGACTCAAGAATACAGAGTGTGGTTGAAAATCTTCTGCCGGGTAATTCTTCCTATGTATGGAACAGTTATATATCAGCTTCAACAGATAGAACATTTACAGTAGATAATAGAATGGTACGAATTGTTGTTGCAACTGGTGGCGGCCACTCTCAAATTGTAATATACAATTAAGAGAAAATATGTTATATTTAATCATATGTAATTAAAAACATTAAATTGGTGAGGTGAAACAATTGCTTAATGAAAATAAAATTAAGATGATGACCAAAATGGCAATATATGAAAAGAATGAAGGAAAAAGCATGTTAAAAACAGCCAAGTACTTTAAGGGTGATTACATAGCTTTTGGAATCCTTAAAACTGTTATTGCAACAACTTTTGCAGGAATAATACTGTTAACTATGTATTTTTTGTGTAATGCGGAAGGATTAATACAGCAGATAAATAATCTGGATTATGTTGGGCTTGCCAAGAAAATATCTTTATACTATGTGTTAATGCTTATAGTATTCTGTGTTATTTCTGGAATTGTGTATTATTACAGATATGAACATACAAGAAAGGGACTTAAGAGATATTTTTCAAGGCTTAATAAGCTGGAAAGATTTTATACAGGACAGAAAAAGAAATAATTAGTGGGAGGCTTCAATGGCATTTTTATTAGAATTCAAGGAGAAATTTAAAATATTTTATAACAAATACAATACATATATTGTACCAGCTGCAAGATTTATTATTGCGCTTATATCATTTTTGCTGATTAATGCAAGCATTGGTTATATGGACAAGTTAAAGAATCCATTATTTGCAATATTACTTTCTGTTGTATGTGCATTTTTACCAGGTGGTTTTACACTTGTAATACTTTCAGTGTTTATGCTGTTTCATCTGTATGCAATATCAGCAGAGTTTGCGTTGCTTACATTATGCATAGTATTGCTTATGTACCTTTTGTATTTCAGATTTGCACCAAAGACAGCTTATATACTTATTATTACAGCTATTCTTTGCTGGATGAAGATTCCATTTGCAGTACCTGTTGTTATTGGCCTTTGTTCATCAGCACTTTCTATTATTCCAGTTGGATTTGGAATAATAATTTATTATATAATAAGAACAGCAAGTGATTATGAGGCAGCAATTTCTAATCAGTCACTTACAGACAGCATGAAGCAGATAACTTATCTTGTAGAAAGCCTTATTAAGAATAAGCAGATGCTTGTAATGGTAATAGCAGCAGTAATAACAATTCTTGTTGTTTATATCATAAGAAGACAGAAGATTAATCATGCATGGGAAATTGCTGTTGTTGCAGGCAGTGTTACAGAATTCCTTATGCTTGTTGTGCTTCAAGTTGCACTTAAATCAGATTTCAGCATTATCCTTATGATACTTGGTGTTATTCTTGGTGCTGCTGTTGCATATGTATGCAATGTTGTGTTCTTTGCACTGGACTACAAGAGAACAGAATATGTACAGTATGAAGATGATGAATATTATTATTATGTCAAAGCTGTACCTAAGCTTAATGTGGCAAGTGAAGATGTAAGAATTAAGCACATTAATGCAAAGAAAACAAAGAAAACTTCAGATATAAGAGATATGAAGAAACCATCTTCACATAAGACAGAATCAGGATATCAGGCAGCATCAGCTGAAGAAGAGGATGATATTCTTTTCTATGATAATGATGATAAGTAAAATGATATTATTGTAAAATTATAAAATGGAGGCGGTAGAGTGAATAATTTTATACAGGATTATCTGGTTAAATTATATATTCCACATATTACGTGGACTGATATTATAGAAATTGTCATAATTGCCTTCGTTTTATATAATGTAATGGTCTGGATTAAGAATACTAAAGCATGGGTTCTGCTAAGAGGAATTATAGTTGTTGCTATATTTGCCATGATAGCATATCTTCTTAATCTTAAGACTATTTTATGGATTGCCGGCAAAACGATTAGTGTTGGTATTATTGCACTTGTTATTATTTTCCAGCCGGAATTAAGACGGGCTCTGGAACAGCTCGGAAGAAAGAAAATTGTGTTTGGCTTGTTCAGGTTTAGTGATGGAAAAGACAAGGGTGAAAGATTCAGCAGTAAGACGGCAGAAGAAATAGTAAGAGCCTGCTATGAAATGGGTGCTGCATATACTGGAGCACTGATTGTAATAGAACAGGATATGGTACTTGAAGAGTATGAAAAAACCGGAATAGCTGTAGATGGTATAGTTACAAGCCAGTTATTGATTAATATATTTGAACATAACACACCATTGCATGATGGTGCTGTTATTGTAAGAGGTGACAGGGTTGTAGCCGCAACATGTTATCTGCCGCTTTCAGATAACAGCAGTCTCAATAAATCACTTGGAACAAGACACAGAGCTGGTGTAGGAATAAGTGAAGTGACAGACAGCATGACTATAATTGTATCGGAGGAAACAGGTAAGGTTTCAGTTGCAGTAGGTGGAGAACTGATTCATGATATTGATGCAGATTCTTTGAGAAATAAACTGGAATATCTTCGCAGGAGAACAATAGATGTGAAGTCATTCAAGATATGGAGAGGAAGGCTGAAGCATGAAGGAAAAGATATTTAAGAATCTGAGTCTAAAGATATTATCAGTTGTGTTTGCAGTGGTTTTATGGACAATAATAGTTAATATATATGATCCTACTACAAGCTACACATTCAGTAATGTATCAGTACAGCTTATTAACACAGAAAGTCTTACAGATAAAAATTATAGTTATGAGATTGTTGATGGTGGTAAAATATCTGTATATGTCAGCGGTCCTAAGAGCGTTGTAACTAATATTAAAGCAAGCGATATTGTGGCAACTGCTGATTTAAGCAAGATTAGTGCATTTGCAGATTATGTAGATATACATGTTTCCGTTGTTCGGAATGGGCAGACACTTAATAATGTTGAAGCTGCGCCAAAAACATCTGCGGTTAGATTAAGCATTGAAAACCGGGATACCAAAACTATCAATGTAAATACTGAGGTGACAGGAAAACCTGCGGATGGATATGCATTAGTAAAACAGACTCTTAATCCAACATCAATTAAAGTGACAGGTCCATCTTCAATTATTGATACAATAGACCATGCAGGTATAACTTTTGATGTAACCGGCGCAACGGATGAGGTTCATGGAGATGCTGATATACATTTGTATGATGAAGAAGAAAACGAGATAAAAGATGTATCGGTTGATTTATCGCAGTCATCAGTAAGCTATACGGCACAGGTAGTAAGAATAAAAACAGTTGCTGTTGAGGCTGGATATTCAGGAACGCCTAAGGATGGATATACTATCTCATCTGTAACTTTAAACCAGAATTATGTACAGGTATATGGAGATGAAAATGCTCTTAATAATCTTGAAAAGATAGTAATACCATCTAATAATATTAATGTGGATGAACTTGATAAAGACAGAATATATAAGTTCTCTCTTGAAAATTATATTGATAAGTCATTACACATACTTAAAAATTCGAGGGTTGAGGTTACTGTTAAGGTTGGAACTACTACAACAAAGAGTATAACACTTAATACATCTGATATCAGGGTGATCGGATTAGATACAAGTATGACATATGGCTTTGCAGATAAAACTTACAATATAGAGATAGAGGGAAACACAGATTTGGTGTCAACAATTGATACATCCAAGATTAGTGTTAGTGCGGATTTATCCACATATAAATCATCAGGTACTGTTGATATTAAATTATCAGTCAGTTTGCCTGAGGGGATTTCTTTGAAAAATGATGTAACAGTTAAAGCAGAGTTAAAAAATAATAATACTGAAACAAGTTCAAGTGAGGCTACAACGGCTACTACAAAAACAACAGAGAGGTGATTCATATGGTAAGTGAAAAAATACTAGTTGGAAGTGCATTAGGAATACATCTTCGACCTGCCGGAGCAATGTGTGATACAGCAGTTAAATTTGATTCACACATAACATTTACATTTAAGAATAAGGTTGTTAATGCAAAAAGTGTTATATCTATTCTTGCGTCAGGCGTTGGCTGTGGCGATGAGATAACTCTTATGGCAGAGGGACCTGATGAAGAAGAAGCATTGAAAGCAGTTTCTGAAAGCTTTAGAAAAGCTTTACAGGACTAATATAAATTAAGAAAAGAGGTAAAGGGTATGGGTTATATGGAAACTTACAAAGCGTGGTGTGAGAATGAATATTTTGATGAAGCAACACGTGCAGAACTCAAATCAATCGCAGGAGATGAGAAAGAGATTGAAGACAGATTCTATAAGGATCTTGAGTTCGGAACAGGCGGACTTAGAGGCGTTATTGGCAATGGTACTAATAGAATGAATGTATACATTGTAAGAAAGGCAACTCAGGGCTTAGCTAATTTTATCATTAAGGAAGGAACACAGGATAAGGGTGTTGCAATTTCACATGATAACAGAAGAATGTCAAGAGAATTTGCAGAAGAGGCTGCTCTTTGCCTTGCAGCTAATGGTATTAAGGTATACATATTCCCTTCATTAAGACCAACACCAGAGCTTTCATTTGCAGTAAGAGAGCTCCACTGTACAGCAGGTATTATGGTTACAGCAAGCCACAATCCACCTGAATATAACGGATATAAGGTATACTGGGATGACGGATGCCAGATAACAGCACCTAAGGATACACAGATTATCAATGAGGTTAAGGCTGTTACTGATTTTAATGATGTTAAGACTATTGATGAAGAAGAGGCTAGAGTAAGAGGTCTGTATAACATTATTGGATATGATATGGATGATGCATTTATTGCAGCATTAAAGAAGCAGAGCCTTAACGGAGATATCATTAAGCAGGTTGCTGATGATATTAAGATTGTATACTCTCCATTCAATGGTACAGGTAATGTTCCTGTAAGAAGAATTTTAAGAGAGTTAGGTTTCAAGAATGTATATGTTGTTCCAGAACAGGAAAAACCAGATCCTGACTTTACAACACTCGAGTACCCTAATCCTGAAGACCCTAAGGCATTCACATATGCATTAAGACTTGCCAAGGAAGTTGATGCAGATATTATTCTTGCAACTGATCCTGATGCTGACAGACTTGGTGTATATTCTAAGGATACTAAGTCAGGTGAGTACAAGTCATTTACAGGTAATATGTCTGGTATGCTTATTGCAGAATATCTTCTTTCACAGAGAAAGGAGAAGGGACTTCTTCATGAGAATGGTGCATTTGTAAAGACAATCGTATCTACTAACTTAGCAGACCTTATTGCTAAGGAATATAACTTAAAGCTTATTGAAGTACTTACAGGATTTAAGTATATCGGTGAGCAGATTAAGTTCTTTGAACAGAATAATTCATATGAATATGAATTTGGTTTTGAGGAAAGCTATGGATGCTTAGTTGGAACACATGCAAGAGATAAGGATGCTATCGTAGCTGTTATGGCATTATGTGAAGCAGCAGCTTACTATAAGTCTAAGGGCATTACTTTATGGGATCAGATGATTAACATTTTTGATAAGTACGGCTACTTCAAGGAAGGACAGAAGGCTGTAACTATGAAGGGCGCAGAAGGTGCTGTCCAGATTGCTAAGATGATGGATGATTTAAGAAATAATCCACCTAAGAAGTTCGGAGCATGGGATGTTGTAGAATTCAGGGATTACAAGAAGGATGAGTGTACAGTTATTGCTACAGGAGAGAAGAAGCCAACAGGACTTCCAGAATCTAATGTACTTTACTTTGAACTTAATGATCATGCATGGTGCTGTGCAAGACCTTCAGGAACAGAGCCTAAGATTAAGTTCTACATGGGCGTTAAGGGAACAGGTCTTGAAGACGCTGACAAGAAGCTTGAAGAACTTACTAAGGCTGTATCAGATGCAGTAGGACTTTAATCAGTTCAAATTTAATTAACAACTAAAACACAATATGAACACATTTCGTTGTTATATTACATGTATTGACAGTGAGATGTGTTCATTTGTTATGTATGGAATCTTCATTGTCATAATACAATGGTAAAAGGAGAGAATGATTATGTATAACGACAATAATGAGAATGATTCACAGTACCGTTACAGTGGCAGTGATATACCATATAACAATACTAATAACAGCAGTACAATTAATAACAATAACAACAATACAACTAACAGTGGCTATAATAACAGCAGTGCATTTTCAAGTACACCATATCAGGAGACTAAGCCTAAAAAGCACAAGAAAGGCTTTGCAAAGAAGGCTGTAAGTTTAGTTCTTTCAGCAGTACTTTTTGGCGCAATAGCCGGTTCGGTTATGTTTGGCGTTAATTATGCAGGCGGAAAGATTGCTGGCAGTAATAAGTCTGATGCTACAGGTGTTAATATACCAACAGTAAGTAATAATATTTCTAATGTTGCTAAGACAGATTCTTCGCTTACAGAAGATACTAATCTTTCAGCATCAGATAAGATGGATGTAGAGGCGGTTGCTACAGCAGCCCTTCCTGCAATGGTTCAGCTCAATGGTACAACAACAGTTAAAAATTCAAGTTATTTTGGATATGGACAGAGCTATGAAGCAACATCAAGTGGTACGGGTATTATTGTAGGCAAGAGTGATACTGAATTACTTATTGTAACTAATGCACATGTTGTTGATAATATTGATAATCTTAAATGTGTATTCTCTGATGGCACAAGTGCAAGCTGTTCTGTTAAGGGTTCTAAGTCAGATCAGGATATTGCGGTAGCCGCAGTATCATTAAGTGATATTTCATCTGATACAGCGTCTAATATTGCAATTGCAGAGCTTGAGGATTCATCAGATATTAATGTAGGACAGCAGGTTGTTGCCATTGGTAATGCATTAGGTGAAGGCCAGTCAGTTACAACCGGTATAATTAGTGCAAAGGACCGTTCAATTACAGTCAACAATGTAACATTTACAGGACTTCTTATGACAGATGCAGCGATTAACTCTGGTAACAGTGGTGGAGCTCTTCTTAATTCAGAAGGAAAGGTTATCGCTATTAACTTTGCAAAAACAAGCAGTGATGGTGTAGAAGGTATGGCTTATTCAATTCCTGTCTCTAATGTTAAGGATATTATCGATTCATTAATGACTAAGCAGACAAGAAACAAGGTTTCATCAGATAAGGCAGCATACCTTGGAATTGCAGCAGTAGATATTACAAGTAATTATGCATCATATTATGGATACCCTGTAGGTATTCTTATAAGAACTGTAGCTGATGATTCAGCAGCAGACAAGGCAGGATTAGAGACATATGACATAATTGTCGGATTTGATGACCAGACAGTTACTACTATGTCAGGACTTACTAACATGCTTCAGTACTATGAGGCAGGTGAAAAGGTAACTATAGATTATTATCATATGGAAGGAAGCGAATACGTTCTTAAGAGCACAGAGGTAACACTTGGTTCTAAGAAGGCATCTTAAGGATATATTCCAAATAGATATTTATGGATAATACCAATGAGAATATAACAGAGGATAAGAATATTAATAACAATAATAACTCTGATGAATATGAGAAGATATGTTTTGTGTGCAGAAGACCGGAATCAAGAGCCGGCAAGATGATTGTTATGCCTAATAACATATATATCTGTCAGGACTGTATGCAGAGAACATTTGACTCAATTAACAGCAGCGGTATCAATTATGAAGATATGATGAAAATGTCAAACATGCCTGGAATGGGCATGTTTGGCAATTTTGGCGCTATGGATTCAGATCCGGTTCCTGAAAAGCAGAAGCTTAAGAAAAAGAAAGAGGATAAGAAGGAATTTCCTGCTCTTGACATTTCAAAGCTGCCTGCTCCACATGAGATTAAGAGAAAGTTAGATGAATATGTTATCGGTCAGGATTATGCCAAGAAGGTAATGTCTGTTGCTGTATATAATCATTATAAGAGAGTATCGGCAGATGACAGAATGCTTGGTGATGTTGAGATTGAGAAATCCAACATGCTTATGATTGGACCTACAGGAAGCGGTAAGACATATCTTGTTAAGACACTTGCGAGAATATTACAGGTGCCTCTTGCTATTACAGATGCAACAACACTTACTGAGGCAGGATATATCGGCGATGATATAGAGTCAGTTGTTTCTAAGCTTTTACTTGCAGCAGATAACGATGTTGAGAAAGCTGAACACGGAATTATATTTATTGATGAGATAGATAAGATTGCCAAGAAGAAAGAGACAAGAAGCAGGGACGTAAGCGGTGAATCAGTACAGCAGGGAATGTTAAAGCTGTTAGAAGGCAGCGAGATTGAAGTTCCAGTTGGTGCAACAAGTAAAAATGCTATGGTTCCGCAGGTAACTGTTAATACCAAGAATATTCTTTTTATCTGCGGCGGTGCATTCCCAGATCTTGAAGAGATTATTAAATTCAGACTTAATAAGTCATCTTCGATGGGATTTAATGCAGATCTTAAAGATAAGTATGATGATGAGAAGAATATCATGTCATATGTAACAGTTGATGATCTGAGAGAATATGGAATGATTCCTGAATTCTTAGGAAGACTGCCTATCATATATTCACTTGACAGATTAGACGAGGATATGCTTGTTAATATTCTTAAAGAGCCTAAGAATGCAATATTAAAGCAGTATCAGAAGCTGTTAGAGCTTGATGAGGTGAAGCTTGAATTCACTGACGACGCGTTAAGAAGCATAGCAAGAAAGGCTATGGAAAAGGATACAGGTGCAAGGGCGCTCCGTTCAATTATTGAAGATTTTATGCTTGATATAATGTATGAGATACCTAAAGACAGCAATATTGGTTCAGTGAAAATAACTGAAGATGTTGTTGAGAAGAAGGGTGCTCCGTTAATAACTATGAGAGCATAGAATTTAGCAGAATAATGCATAACATTTTCGAATACATATAGCATGTACTTATTATTGTTTTATGTTAAGGAGATGTTATGGCATGTGATTATGATATAACAAAGGAAAATATATACGATTATATAATCGAAGATACCCCAGGGGCTAAAGAAGCAATAGAGGCACTTTCAGGGATATGTTCACAGAGAGCTGATTCACAATGGATAATAGCTCATGGGGAACTGCCAGAAAACCGTCAGCTTAATATAAGCTCTCTGGGGTATTTTACTATTCCGAAATTATATGGACTTATGGAGGCAGATGTCGATATAAGTGCACTTGATGAGATAGGGGCTTTAAGGGTTTTAGGGCAGGAAAACCTTCAGGCTGACGGAAGTAATGTGCTTATCGGGTATGTTGATACAGGAATAGATTATCTTAATGATGTGTTTAAAGATGAACTTGGCAGAACGCGGATTCAGGCTATATGGGACCAGACAGATAAGACTGGCGAAGATGGTGTCAACATGTATGCACATTTTGGCAGGGTGTATGAAAAAGATGACATAGACAGGGCAATAGAGGCTGACAATAATGGAGGAAATCCATATTCATATGTTGCGCAAAGAGACACGATAGGACATGGCACACTGCTGGCTTCCATATCAGCAGGCTCTTATGTTAATGGATATGTAGGAGTTGCACCGAAATCAGAACTTCTGGTAGTTAAGTTAAAGGAAAGCAAACAGTATCTTAAGGATTTCTTTCTTATAAAAGATGATGTACCGGCTTTCGAGGAAGGTGACATTATGCTTGCCATGAGATTTCTTGCTGACTATGCAGTAAGACTTGGAAAGCCGCTTATAATAATATTCGGGCTTGGAAGTGCTAATGGTTCAAGAACAGGCGCAGCGCCTCTTGCAGAGATGATGGAGAGTCTTACCAAAAGACCTAATATATCGGTTGTAACCTGCATGGGCAATGAAGCTAATAATAAATGTCATTACAAGGGAACTGTGACATCAGCTCTTGTGCCTGATGTTATGGAGGTAAATGTTGACGGAACAGGCAAGGGCTTTACAATGGAAATATGGGCTGAGAGTCTTGATATACTGTCTGTATCTATTGAATCCCCGTCAGGGGAATTTGTTCCAAGAATACCTGCAAGAATGGGTGCAAGTATGGAGTATACATTTCTTTATGAGGGAAGTACGGTTACGGTAGATTATCAGATAACTGAAAATGTGGCTGGAATGGAGGTTATATTTATAAGGCTCAGTACTCCGGTTGAGGGTACATGGAAATTCTATATATATAGTCTTACTAATATAAGAGGAAGTTATAATGCATGGCTTCCATTAAAGCAGTTTTCCGGACAGGATATATATTTTTTAAAATCCGACCCGGATACAACACTTACAGTTCCAGCGGCAGCTGACGGTGTTATAAGTGTAGGGGCATATAATCATTATACAGGGGCTGCTTATTATGAAAGTGGGCGTGGATATAGCGCTGACGGCAGGATTAAACCTGATTTTGTTGCACCGGGTGTGGGTGTGTATGGAATGGCTCCATCTGGAGGCGTTAAGGTTACTGGAACAAGCTATGCAGCGGCTTATGCCGGGGGCTGTGTTGCACTTTTATATTCATATCAGATAAATGTAAAGAATAGTCAGATGATTAATCATAACGATATTAAAGCACAGCTTATAAGAGGTGCAGTACGCTCAGAATATATGGTATATCCTAACCCTGTAGCTGGTTATGGAAAACTGAATATATATACAACATTTAACATGATGAGAATATCTTAGGTTGAAATCACTGGTGTTATATGCTAAATTGTTCATACATGACGAAAAGAGGAGATAGAGAAGTATGAAATATAAGGCATTGGCACTGGATTTGGACGGAACATTAACTAATAGAGAGAAGAAAGTTCCAGCGGGCAACAAAGAAGCGATTGCGAAAGCAATAGATGCAGGCGTTAAGGTTATTCTTGCATCAGGAAGACCGCTTTTTGGAATAACACCAATAGCCAGAGAGCTTGAGCTTGACAAGAAAGGCGGTTATATACTGGCATATAATGGCGGCTGTATAGTTGACTGCAAGACGGGAAAGCAGATGTCTGCGACAATAATGCCACAGGACTGTATAGCAGATATATGCAGTCTTGCAAGAGCCAACGGTGTGTATGCTCTGACATATGCTGATACGCAGATAGCTGCTGAGAGTGATTCTGATGAATATGTAAAGAAAGAAGCAATATGCAACAGCACTACAATCAAGAAAGTAGATGATTTGCGCAAATTTGTGGATTATCCTGTAGAGAAATTTCTCGTTGTAGGAGAGCATGAAAAGCTTCTTCCTGTGCAGAAAGCCTTGTTAGATAAGCATGAGGGAGTAATCAATGCATTTTTTTCAGAGAGCTATTTCTTAGAGGTAGTACCTGCAGGAGTTGCAAAGGATGCATCTTTGGATAAGCTGCTCACACTGCTTGATATAACAAGTGAAGAACTCGTTGCATGCGGTGATGGAATGAATGATATTCCAATGTTAAAGTATGCAGGTCTTGCAGCGGTTATGGAGAATGCATATCCTGAAGTTAAAAAATATGCAGATGTCAATGCACCATCTAACGATGACTGTGGTGTGGCATATGTTATAGATAATTATATTTTGTAAAAAATCCCCCTGGTAGTACATATTACTACCGGGGGGATTGTCTTTTAATTGTTTGACTGATTCTGGCTTTCAACATATTCGTCAACATCGAATACTTCACCATTCTGTATCATGCTCATAAGTTTAATAGCAGTATTAATACTGTCTGCATAAGGATATACAACAGAAGCACCTCTGAGACCTGTTATTTCAAGGTAAGCAGCAGACTGTCCTGCAGGAGGCTCGGTTGTACCATTAATACTGTATGTCTGTATATTCCATGATTTGCTGTCACTTAACTGCATCTTTACAATATCAGATATTGTAGAAGTAGGGATATTAGTAAGGAACATATCACTGACAGCATCAAGAACAGCGGAATACTTAGTAAGTATTGCTGGTGATGTTGCTTTCTGTAAAATTGCCTTTATAGCAGCAGTCTGATTACGTCCTCTCTGGAAATCTCCGGCAAGGAATGCGTGTCTTTCTCTTGAGAATGCAACCGCCATCTCTCCATCACATTCATTCTCTCCCTTTACAAAATGATATGGTATAGGAGAAGCATCCTGACCACATGTAAATTCTATTTCAGAATCAATAGTAATTCCACCAAGGGCATCAACTACAGCAACACATCCAGAGAAATTAATCTTAACATAGTAATCAATATTTACACCATATAAATCTTCAAGTGTTTCCATAGAGGCTTCTACACCATAATTACCGGCATGGGTAAGTTTATCATAACCCTTTCTTCCATCAGGACCTGTAATCTTGATATATGAATCTCTTGGAGTGGTTACAAGAAGAATCTGCCTTGTTTCCGGATTAACAACAGCAAGAATATTAACATCACTAAGACCGCGGTCTGAAAGCTCTGAATCGGCACCGTCGTCACTGGAAATACCGGATACATATATTACAAAAGGATCTTTTTTAACATTAACAGTTGATTTCTGCGTCTGGACTAATTTCTTATATTCATATTTTTTAATGATTTTAATCTGGTCTGCAAAATCTTCGTACTGGGTAGAAATAACGCCGATCATGGAATCGTTCATTACAAGAACCTGAACATCTTTATTGGTGTAAAATGCATCAACTAAATCATCCCATGATTTATATTCAGTCATCTCAATATCATTCCTGTTAATGTCAGATTTCAGTGAGTTAAATGCTGTCTTTACATTTTCATTACTTGCAGAAGAATTATAAGCAAACTTATAATTGGCTATATCATTAATTGAATTAGCCTTATCTGTAGAAAGAACACAAATATCAACTACATCAGTGTTGATTTCGGGAATATTCAGCTTGGTAAGAACGGAATCTAATTTAGCTGATACAAGGTATATAAATAAGATTACTCCCGATAATATAACAGACAGAATCTTTCCTATAATATGTGCTTTAGTAAACTGTGATGTGAAATTGTATAAAAATATCAATATTAAAAATGCATTAACCGCAATAAGATATTTTAAAGGTAATATATCAAGTTTAAATATATTAAACATTAAAAGCACAGTGAAAACCAACTGGACTAATATAAGAATTAAACCTATAAGTGTTCCCCAGCCTCTTCTTTTCCGGCGTCTCTCTTTTTTAGATAAAGTCTCTTTCTTCTTAAAAAGATACTTCATATCGCCTTTACTTCGTGAAAAAAAATTAGACATAGTAAGCTCCTTAATCTTTTTAGGATTTAAAAAATAACGAATATATTCTACCATGAAATCAGCTAAAAGTAAAACTTAATTATCTTAAGTCTGCAAAACAAAATACTTTAAGAATGGGCTAATTTTAATTAATATTATTACAAATAACTTAAAGTTAATAGGCAAATGCTATAAAAAACTTGCGGAAATTAATCAAAACGCATATAATAACGTCTGTATTGATGTACAGCAATGTACAATCTTAAATAATAATTCAAAGGAGTGTTTTAAGGTTATGGGGTATGTTGATGAAGTATTAGACATCGTGTCTAAGAAGAATGCAGATCAGCCTGAATTTTTACAGGCAGTTACAGAGGTTCTTGAGTCTTTAAGACCAGTTGTTGATGCTAACGAGGAAGTTTACAGAAAGAACGCTATTCTTGAAAGAATTACAGAGCCAGATCGTCAGATTATGTTCAGAGTTCCTTGGGTAGATGACAAGGGACAGGTACAGGTAAACAGAGGTTTCCGTGTACAGTTCAATAACGCTATTGGACCATACAAGGGTGGTTTAAGATTACATCCTTCAGTAAACTTAGGTATTATCAAGTTCTTAGGTTTCGAACAGGTATTCAAGAACTCACTTACAACTCTTCCAATCGGTGGTGGTAAGGGTGGTTCTGATTTTGATCCTAAGGGCAAGTCAGACAGAGAAATCATGGCATTCTGCCAGAGCTTTATGACAGAACTTTCTAAATATATCGGCGCTGATGTTGATGTTCCAGCTGGTGATATCGGAACAGGCGCAAGAGAGATCGGTTTCATGTTCGGTCAGTACAAGAGAATCCGTGGTATGTTCGAAGGCGTACTTACAGGTAAGGGACTTACATATGGTGGATCACTTGCAAGAACAGAAGCTACAGGATATGGTTTATTATACCTTACAAATGCTTTATGGAAAGACAACGGAATGTCACTTGAGGGCAAGACAGCAGCTGTATCTGGTTCAGGTAATGTTGCTATCTACGCTATCCAGAAGGCACAGCAGTTAGGTGTTAAGGTTGTTACATGCTCAGATTCAACAGGATGGATTTATGATCCAGAGGGAATCGATGTTGCACTTCTTAAGGAGGTTAAGGAAGTTAAGAGAGCACGTCTTACAGAATATGCAGCTGCTAAGCCATCAGCTCAGTACTTTGCTAAGCAGAATGGTGAGCACGGAGTATGGCAGTACAAGGTAGATCTTGCTCTTCCATGCGCTACACAGAACGAGTTAGACATCGAGGATGCTAAGATGCTCGTTGCTAACGGTGTTGTATCTGTAACAGAAGGTGCTAACATGCCTACAACATTAGAAGCTACTAAGTACCTTCAGGAGAATGGTGTTCTCTTCGTAGGTGGTAAGGCTGCTAACGCTGGCGGTGTTGCTACATCTGCTCTTGAGATGAGCCAGAACTCAGAGAGACTTTCATGGACATTCGAAGAAGTTGATGGAAAGCTTAAGGGAATCATGGAGACAATCTACGCTAACATTTCAGATGCTGCTAAGAGATATGATATGACTGTTGGTGGAAAGACAGACTATGTTGCTGGTGCTAACATCGCTGGTTTTGAGAAGGTTGTTGACGCTATGCTTGCTCAGGGCGTTTGCTAATTACAATCCGTAATATATAAGATTAATACAGGACGGCTTCAGGGAATTAACCCTGAAGCCGTTTTTTCATAAAAATCCAAATAATATTCTTGTGAATAAAAACGGACAAAATAGCAATACTACATTAATGTAAAAATATTTATGGAGGTTGATATTATGTCAAAGAACACATCTAAAAATTCAACAAACTCAAAGAATTCAACTAATTCCAGCAATTCAACAAATTCAAGAAATTCTTACAATGAGACTAATTCTACAAACAGCAAGAATGAGTCATCTAAGAATTCTAAGAATAAGACATCAGGTTCTGATGAGTCTGACTGCTATTAGTCAGGATATCGGCCGCTTCTGCGGCCCTACATAACAAAATGGTAATAAAACAATATAATGAAAGTATAATATAATAAAACCTAGATTATGCAGGTAAAATATGTCGTGTGAAATGGTCAGTTCCAGAAAAATTGATTATTATGTAAATGACCCATATGTAACGATAATTGATATAAGAGAAGAAGACAAATTCTTGCATGCAAGAATAAGAGGTGCTATACATTTTGAGTATAATAAGCTGATGGAAAATATAAATAATATATTCAGATATGGAAAAGTGTCTTATGAATTTCGAAGACTGTTCAGTAACAAAGACAGAATTTATATTTTTTATTGTGATAAAGGGGCTGCAAGCCTTGTGGTATGTGAAAAAATGTCAAGACTCGGATATAACTGTAAGACGGTTGTTGGGGGATTTGATGCTTACAGGGGAAACTGCGTAACGAATTAACGGATTGACACTCATTTGCATAGGCATTAATATATATATAAATGTACTTTTGGAGGATATATGAACACATACGAATTAATTGCTCCCTGCCATTTTGGTCTGGAATCAGTATTAAAAAGAGAAATATATGATCTTGGATATGATATTTCATCAGTAGAAGATGGAAAAGTCACATTTGTGGGTGATTCTGAGGCCATATGCCGCGCTAATATCAATTTAAGGACTACAGAACGAATTCTTATTAAAGTGGGGCAGTTTAAGGCTGAGACATTTACAGAGCTGTTTGATAATACCAAGGCTCTTGACTGGGAGAATTTTATACCTAAGAACGGTAAATTCTGGGTAACTAAGGCTAATTCAGTGAACAGCAAGCTTTTCAGCAGTTCAGATATTCAGTCTATTGTGAAGAAGGCTATTGTTGAAAGACTCAAGGAACATTACAGAATTGGCTGGTTTGAAGAAGACGGAGATTCATATCCTATAAGAGTTACTATTATGAAGGATGTTGTTACTATCGCACTTGATACATCTGGTGATTCTCTTCATAAGAGAGGATACAGACCGGCAGCCGGAAAAGCGCCGATATCAGAAACACTTGCAGCGGCGCTTATTATGCTTACGCCGTGGAGAGGCGACAGAATTCTTGTTGATCCATTCTGCGGAAGTGGCACATTTCCAATTGAAGCAGCTATGATAGCAGCTAATATTGCACCGGGAATGAACCGTAAGTTTACAGCACAGAAGTGGACTAACATAATTGACAAACAGTTGTGGTATGATGCTGTTGATGAAGCTGAGGATATGATTAATCTTGATGTTGAAACAGATATTCAGGGTTTTGATATTGATGCAGATGTTATAAGGAAGGCAAGAAGCAATGCGGAGAATGCCGGAGTAGAGAAGTTAATACATTTTCAGGAAAGAAGCGTGGCAGACTTAAGCCATCATAAGAAATACGGTTTTATTATAACTAATCCGCCTTATGGTGAAAGACTTGAGGATAAGGAGACACTTCCAGGAATATATTCTGCATTTGGACGACAGTTTGCAAAGTTAGATTCATGGTCAGCTTATATGATTACTTCATATGAGGATGCTGTCAAATATTTTGGCAGAAAGCCGGATAAGAATAGAAAGATATATAATGGAATGTTAAAGACATATTTTTACTCATTCCAGGGACCAAAGCCGCCTAAGAAAGAGAAGGGACAGGAAAGATAATTATGACTACTATTATTTTAGCGTCTAATAATAAGGACAAGGTTAAGGAAGTTAAAGAGATTCTTAAAGGGTATAATGTTATCTCTCTTAAGGATGCTGGAATTGACCTTGATGTAGAGGAAAATGGCACTACATTTGAAGAAAATGCGCTGATAAAGGCGAGAGCTGTCTGCAAGCTTACAGGGAAGCTTACTATGGCAGACGATTCAGGGCTTGAGATTGATTATCTTAATAAGGAGCCGGGCGTGTATTCTGCCAGATATATGGGACATGATACATCATATGATATTAAAAATACTTCTCTTATTAAACGACTTGAGGGTGTTGAAGGGCAGGACAGAAGCGGCAGGTTTGTATGTGCTATAGCAGTGTGTTTTCCTGATGGAAGGGAAATTGTTAAGAGAGGCACAATGGAGGGACTTATAAGCAAGGAAATCGTTGGAGAAAATGGTTTTGGCTATGACCCTATAGTCTATCTGCCTGAATATGGTAAAACATCAGCACAGCTTGATCCTGAAGAGAAGAATAAGATAAGCCACAGAGGTAAGGCACTTGAACTTATAAAGAAAGAACTGGATGAGTGCCTCTAATTGGCTCATTCTGGAGGTTTTATGCAGAGGATAATGATTGTTAGTGATTCACACAGAAGACACGGTAATCTGGCTGAGGCAATATATAATGAAGGTCAGCTGGATCTGCTAATTCATCTTGGTGATATTGAAGGAGAAGAAGATATTATACAGGAACTTGCCGGGTGCGAGACTATAATGGTGCCGGGGAATAATGACTTTTTTTCACCGCTTCCAAGAGAACGTGAGATAGAGCTTGCTGGGAAAAAGGTGCTTTTGACACATGGCCATTATTATTATGTTTCTCTTGATTTGCAGACTCTCAGGGAGGAGTGCATAGCAAGGGGGATTGACATTGTTATGTTTGGACATACCCACAGACCATTGATTCAGATAGAAGATGAACTGACATTTATTAATCCTGGAAGCATATCTTATCCTCGTCAGGCAGATAAAAGATGTTCATATATTATGCTTGAAATTGACGATAATGGAGAGATGACATTTGATTTGAAGTATGTGTAAACTCAGCAAATATGCGGGTTCACAGACCTGAAGAAAAAACATTGAAAAATTTTGAAAATTTTTCAAAAAAAGTGTTGACAGATAGGACACCTTATAATATAATCATTCTTGCGTTGCGGAACAGAGCAAACGCAAGAAACAAAAACGGGGTGTGGCTCAGCTTGGCTAGAGCGCTTGATTTGGGATCAAGAGGTCGCAGGTTCGAATCCTGTCACCCCGACTTTACAACTTAATAATTATGCGGGTGTAGTTCAATGGTAGAACACTAGCCTTCCAAGCTAGATACGTGGGTTCGATTCCCATCACCCGCTTTGTGTGTTCGTAGCTCAGCTGGATAGAGCAACGGCCTTCTAAGCCGTGGGTCGAGGGTTCGAATCCCCCCGGGCACACTTTTTTTTATGAGTCATGGCCAGTAGCTTATGACTTTTGCATTATGGTGGGTATAGCACAGCTGGTCAGCGCGTCAGATTGTGGCTCTGAAGGTCCAGGGTTCGAATCCCTGTACCCACCCTTTTTTTATTTCTTGGGCTATCGCCAAGCGGTAAGGCACAGGGTTTTGATCCCTGCATCACGCTGGTTCGAATCCAGCTAGCCCAGCTCGGTAGTTATAATCCGAGGCTGGATGTTTGATATAGATTGTTACTCATAATTGTATACATTGAGGGCTCATAGCTCAGTTGGTAGAGCACTAGACTTTTAATCTAGGTGTCCCGGGTTCGAACCCCGGTGGGCTCATTAAGATGGGAATGGTTGAAAAACCATTCCCATTTTTTTTTTCGTGCCTAGTGACTAGGAGGGAACGGGCGTCTTGTGAAGAAATTCATTCTTTATTATTTCCTTACATTAATTATTGTGATTTTGAAAACCCGCATAAACACTGGGAATGTTTGTGGGCAGGTTGGGCACTTTTGTGGCACTTGGTGTCGGTGGGAGAGGAATGATTTGTATTGTGTTTTTATTATAGAGAATATTGTGTTAAAATAAATATATATGTTGGAATGACAGATATATGTTTAGTTAAATACATAATAGGAGATAATAATGGAGAAAAAATATGTTTTTGAAAATCGTGAGCAATTAATAGAACTATTAAGTCTTTGCATTGAATTAGTAAACAAGCATTTTTACAGATATAGAGTTTATTATGATGAATTAATTTCGATGGCAAAAGATAAAATAAAAGAAATATCTAATAAAGATGTATCCCAAATAGATGATAAAGATATAGAGACTGAAATTCTAAATGTAATGGAACATCCAAACTATATTACTAATCACAATAAATATAAAATAGATTACATAGAATATAAATCAATGGAAGATAAAATTTTAAATGTTGCAGCGCAATTGTTAAATCTACTTGGTGACCGTACAAAAAAGGGTGGTGTTTCATATTGGAGATTTAGATATGAATATAAGAAATTAAAAGATGAAAAACAAGTGGATTTGCCAGAGTTAGAAATATTATCACAAGATTTTAATGAAATATTAAATCGTATGTATAGTAGTAGAAATTATCAACATCATATGACAGATGCTAAATTTATTGAGTGGGGAAATTATCGAAAGAAGCAGATTAAGGATAATCCTGGAGTTTTTGTAAAATGGCCAGATGCTGCGATATATTCAGAGAGATATGAGTATGTGAGTGTAGAATGGCTATGGCAGTTGGTGCATTCACAAATTGAATTTAAAAAAGATGTACGGGAAATTTTACAGCAAATGAAAAAAGATTATTCTCATATATATGGAGAAAGAATGAGGGTCGAAATGCCTTGGAAAGATGAATTGACTAGTGAAATATTCGAAGTGTCTATAAACGGAATTAACAGACATAATGGATAATGTGATAATAAATAACGACTGTAAATCACCAACTTACAATCATATACTTGAGAAAGTAAAAAATTACTGTAGGAGAATTGAAGGAGAAACTATAAACAAAAGCAAGATGAATTTTATGTTTGTGCTTAGAGATGTGCTAAGTAGTCTCGGTAAATGTCAGTATTTTTCATATGTTTGAAATAGAGGTGTGTTGCATAAACACACAATAGGAATTTATAATGCAGGAGTTTAATGAATATGAATAATAGGCAAGTGCGTAAATTTTATGAAGGTAAAGATAGTATTCCCTGTCCTTTGACAGAGCAGTTAGTAGAGGCAGGTTTTAAGCAGAAATCGGGTGGATATATAAAATATGCGAAAGAATGCAATATAGATAATCCTACGCAATATTGGCATTTGATAGAGTCTTGGTCTAAGCGTTCAACAGAAGATGCTCATTTTACGAGAGCAATACAATGCGGAGAATTATTATTTTGGATGGCAGAGGTTTCACAAGCGGTAGAATATGATGAGTTGGTCAATTTGAAGAATTTGATAATTAGTGAATATCTGGATAGAAGAACTGAGGGAAATAGAAAGATACAAGAAGTTTGTTTTGAAAGAATAGTGGATATTGTTGAAAATAATAATTTGAAATAAGTGAGGCATATCAACCGATTAAAGGTAGGACTCTCAAATATGGTTCGTAATAGCGGTTTTGAAAACATGAACGAGTTCCTGCTGACATTCAGAGAATGCAGGAATGCTTATACGGATTATCAGAGACAATACGAAAGCTGGAAGAATGCCTGCAGAAAACCGGATACACCTACGCATAAGGATGAAAAACTGTCGGATAAACTTGCAAGACTACAAAGGGAAGCCACTGAAAACCAGAACAGTATCAGCAGGCAGACAAAGGACAGAGGGGGAAGATAATATGCTTTTTGTTTTATATTCTTTTGATGGAATTACGATAGAATATTGGAACTTAGCATGATATAATAATAGAAAATTTTTAGGAAGAGGTGAGAACGATATGAAAATTATCCGAGATAACTACTCAGTACAGTTGATGTAAACTGTTGGCAGATTGTGCTGAGGTTAAAAGAAACTTGCCAGTAGTCGTTGACTGTACTGCCCTGATGCTTGAAATACAATATGTAAAGGAGTACAGTTATGCGTTATATAAAAGAAATATTAAAGAAAAACAGCATATGGGTATTGGTCTACATTGGACTAGGTATATTTAATTCATTTGTGGCTAATTACAAGGTTGACTATTTTCAAAAGGTTATTGATGGATTGGCTGATAGAACACTTGCATTTGCAGGAGTTGCAACATATGGTTTTATTTTGCTGGTAAATTACTGTATGAATTATCTGGATAATTACCCTGAAAAGAAGTTGGAACATGGTATTTATCTGGATTTTAAGCTTTTGTCACTTAGAAAAATAAGTACAATTGATTATACGGAATATCAGAAAATAGGAACGGGCAAACTTGTTCAAAGGATTGAGAATGGTTCAGCAGCAGGAAGAAATGTATTATTCAATTTCTGGTTGTGTTTGATTCGGGACTTACTTCCTACCATTAGTTTTAGTATATACTTTATTTGGGAAATAGATGAAAAAGTCACTTATGTACTGTTTGTAGGCTATGCGGTTATTTTTATAATAACTAACATTCTATTGAAATTTCTTTACAAAATAAAAGAAAAGATTTTGAATAGTGAAGAACTATTAAATCACTATTTGGTCAGAGGCTATATGGAAATGTTGGTATTTCGTATGAGCAAACAGTTCCCGAGTGAAATAAAGAAGACTTGTAATGCAAAAGAGGATATTGTTTCATCAAAAGTAAAAATGAATATGATTCATGAAGCATTCTTCACAATATTTGCACTACTTGTGGCAATGTTAGATATTGGTATTCTTTTTTATGCATGGAAAACGAAAAACCTTACAGTAGGTTCTGTGGTTGCACTAATTGCACTGATTGAAAATGCTTATACGCCAATTGCCATTTTTAATGTACTTTATGTCCAATATAAATTAGACAAGGCGTCGTATAAGAGATTTGAGGAATTTTTAGGCTTAAAAGACGATGTTCAATTAAGAAACGGTAACGCAATAAATACAAATGTTGGAAAAATTGCAATAAGAAATTTATCATTCCAATATGAGGAACGAAAAATTATAGATGGCTTGAGCCTGTCAATACAAAAGGGAGAAAAAATAGCTTTTGTAGGAGAAAGTGGTTCCGGAAAATCGACCTTGATTAGGATATTATTAGGGTTGCTAAAATATAATCAAGGAGAAGTTCGCTTAGGAGACATGGAGTTAAAAGAAATTTGTCTTAATAATCTGTATGATAGAGTTAGTTATCTATCACAGGATGCCCCTGTTTTTGACGGAACAATAAAAGAAAATCTGGTATTTGAGAAACAAGTATCAGAAGAACAAATGCTGGAGGCATTGAGTGAAGTGCAACTATCTCATTTAGTTGAAAATCTTGCGGAAGGTTTAAATACTGAAATTGGTGAGAAAGGTACTTGTTTATCGGGTGGAGAAAAACAAAGACTTGCATTAGCTCGCTTGTGGTTTGAAGACTCCGAACTTGTCATTTTGGATGAAGCAACATCTGCAATGGATAATTTAACAGAAGAAAATGTAATGAAATCAGTTATGCAAAAAATGAAAGATAAAACTGTCATTGCCATTGCACATAGATTAAATTCCATTGCAGGTTTTGACAGAATTATTCTCTTTAAAGAAGGGAGGATTGTTGGACAAGGTACTTTTGAAGAACTACTACATACAGATTCTTATTTTATGGACTTGTATAATGCGAATGTGAAATAATTTTTTTTAGGTCGAAACTTGTAAAAATACAAAGGGACTGTTGCTCTTGTACTTTTTTAATTGTTAGAGGAGCAGTCCCTTAGTGTACTTAAAGTTCAATAGAGTCTTCTGTGTCTACCCATATCTGCATAGTTCCATCCAGATATAGTTTTGCATATTCAAGAGGTTCATCAATAGCAAGAGCATTTAATGCACACTGAGAGCATGGTATAGTTTTAATACCATCTTCAGCCTTATCGCAGTCAATACGAAGCATATAACCAGTATGGGTGTAGATGTCTATGCTGTTCCGGTACATATTGTATTCTGCGTAAATAATATTCATATCGTGTCTCCTTCAAATCAATTAATGAAATTAAAAAAATCAGAAGCATTTCAATCAGTTCACCATGTCAGTTTCATTTTGTGTTATACTGTGTTATATGATTTTGTTGCCCTTGCGTTTTCCCTTACTAGAGTCCGTAAACACTGGTGGGAGGATATAACACAAGGGAATATATAAGGGAAAGCTCACCTGTCACAAATTTAGTGTTTTCAATAGTTTGTGAGAAATTTGATAACAAAATATAACAGTTATTAAATTCCTTAGAATAGGTGAAATCTCAATCGGAATTTTAAGGAGCAAAGATATGAATACTATTGTACAGCTGTTTCCTCTTGAATGTAGCGATAGAGAACAGTTTATTTTGGATAATCAGGAAGCCTTTAATTATGGTGCGATGGAAGAATTCGGACTTAGAGATGACCACTTTGAGGAAGAGGATCAAATCATATCACGGGATACGATTGAGCAGTCCATTGACGGCGGAGAAGCCTACCGTATCGTACTGGATGGTCAAAAAGTCGGCGGCATAGTGATAAAAGTTGACGGCGAAAAAGGTGACCTTGATCTTCTTTTTGTTTCTCCGGCTGTCCATAGCAAAGGTATCGGATATGCTGCTTGGTGTGCTGTTGAAAAACTGTACCCGGAAGTGAAGGTGTGGGAAACGGTCACTCCGTATTTTGAGCAGCGCAACATTCATTTTTATGTCAATCGCTGCGGCTTCCACATTGTAGAGTTTTTTAATAAATATCACCAAGATCCGAATGATCCGGAAATGTGCTCCGAAGAACTGGACGAGCAGTTCCCGGACGGAATGTTCCGGTTTGAAAAGGTCATTCGGTAAATTCAAGTTTGTATAACAGGAAAATTTAAATTTAACGCTTGAAAAAAGGAGAAATAAACATGGCAAAGAAAGAAGAAAGATTTGAAGTTACATTTAGAGACGGAAGTCAGCTTAAGGATGAAGGAGTTCGCCAAATCCTTGTAGATAAGGAGACTGGGGTTAACTATCTTTGTTGGAAATCTGGATATGGAGCGGCTATTACACCTCTTTTGGATTCAGAAGGAAAAGTCATAGTTACAAAGTAAAATCGGAAGTTGGAGGATACACGCATGAAAATTGTAATCATTAATGGAAGTGCCAGAAAAGGAAACACGCTGACAGCAATCAATGCATTTATAAAAGGAGCATCAGAAAAGAATGAAATTGAAATCATTGAACCTGACAAACTCAACATTGCACCATGCAAGGGATGTGGTGTCTGTCAATGCTCTAAGGGATGCGTCGATAAGGATGATACAAATCCTACAATTGATAAAATTGCTGCCGCAGATATGATTCTTTTTGCTACACCAGTTTATTGGTGGGGAATGTCAGCACAATTGAAACTTATCATTGATAAGTGCTACTGCCGTGGATTGCAGTTAAAAAATAAAAAAGTTGGCACGATTGTTGTAGGCGGTTCTCCCGTAGACAGTATCCAGTATGAGCTGATTGATAAGCAGTTTGACTGTATGGCAAAATATCTTTCATGGGATATGCTTTTCAAAAAATCATATTACGCAACAGCCAGAGATGAACTTGAAAAAAATAAGGATTCCATGAACCAACTTGAGTGGATCGGAAAAAATTTATAAAGCACACACCAAATTCAAGTTTGTAGAATAAAGAAAATCGGGATTTTTAGAACAAAATATTTTATAAGATTAATGAGATTTTAAAAAGGAGGATTGGACATGAAAATTTTGAAAAGTATTCTTAATTATATTCCATTAGCCACGTTTATCATATTTGTGGTTACTGATGGTATTTTTTCTCTAACATCAGCATTAATTTTTGTTATTTCAACGATTGGTCTATTAATTGGAAAAGAAAAAACAGAGATGAAGAATTGAGAAATTTCCAGTTTATAGATTACATCTTATAAATCACCTGTAAATCACCAACTTTAAACTATATATAATAACTTTGATAAAAAGAAACAGAGCAAGTACTTGAGTATAGAAACTTAAGTGCTTGCGCTTATTTTATTTATAGACGGTTTTATGGATGACAAAATGAATGATGTAATTGATGAAGTGCAGAAAAGACTTGGAGAAGTAGAATGATTGTAAATGGAAGTTCTAACTTGGTTGAGTTTTATGTTAAAATGGGTAAAATGAATTGTAATTTATAGAGAAAAGCACATGTCAAAGAATCTTTGCGTAACTATATATGCAATGTAATGTGATGATTGCTTTATTTTGAACATTATTTTTCGGATAATATTATTGAAAGGAGGTCGTAATATTATGAATATAGGAAATCAAATTTTGAACATTCGGAAAGAAAATCAATTAACACAAGAGGAGTTTGGCAATTTGATATTTCTCTTGACACATTACTAAAGGAGGATTCAAAAATGGTACAATCTATGGATAAAGAAAGAGCAATGGGCATAATAAAACACGAAAAATCAAAGAGTGACAAAAAGGTAGTTCAATATATTAAAGAACATGATTAAATGAATTTAATAAGGGTGGTCATGTTGTGCAGCATGTGTGAGAATAAAAGGAGATGACAGCATTATGAACAAGGCATATGAGCGAGAAACAGAAATGTGGAATCAGGTATTTAAGGAATGTACACCTGTGGATTTAAGAACTTTAGATTTACAAGTTGAAACAATGTTTGACGAAGCGTTAAAGCTGTTTGCACAAAAAACAACAAATGTATTAGATTTTGGCTGTGGTACAGGAGATATTTCTTTTCAATATTTGCAGTATCAGCCTACACACAAAGTTTTAGGAATTGATGCTTCAAAAACGGGCATAGAATTTGCAACTGAAACAGCAAGATTAAGTGATTATAAAACGGCAACTTTTCTTGAAGGTACAGACCATACGGTAAAGCAATTAGAAGAAAATTCATTTGATGGAGTGATATTATCAAATGTGTTGGATGTAATGCCCAAAGATGTGTCAAAGGAGGTAGTTGAAGATTTAGAACGGGTATTGAAGCCTGGTGGATATTGGTTTATTAAAATGAATCCGTATTATTCAAAAGAAGAACTGGAAAGTTTCGGATATGAGAATATGGGAAATAACATTTATGAAGAGAATCATATTATGAGACTAAGACAGGCTACAACAAATTACTGGAAAGAAAGATTTGCACGTTTTGGAAAGGAAATTATTTATCTGGAATTTGAGTATCCGTGGCAGGAGGGAATGAATCGTCTGTTTGTTTACCAGAGTTAAAAGAATCTGGATGTGCCACATTTGCAATAATAAGAAGTTTGCGTTATAATACTGTTTAAACAAGTCGTGAAATTTAGTATTGATTTAGGAGATATCGCTTATGAGAGTATTTTATAGGCTTATTATTACTGCTGTAATTTTAATGATTGGGGCGTGTGCTTTAAAGGTATATAAAAAAGAGGGTGCACTGGCAAGAGTTGTGTTTTTATATGAGCTTGGTGCATTTATGTGTGGGATAATATTTTTAGTGTATACATATGTTCCAGGGACTACCATTACAGTGTTGTGTAAGGGACTTATTATGGCGAGCTTTGACTGGCTGCTTGTACTTCTTATGTATTATACCCAGTATTATACAGGCATGTTTAAGGGCGTTATGGGTGTAAAAGTTTTTATGATTGCCTATTCGCTGTTTGAGACCGTTGCATTTTTGATTAATGCATGGACGAGATGGATATTTGATATAACAGATATATCGGGTGACCAGATAATTGTTCAGTTTGCAAAAGGTAATGTTCTGGGCAGGTTACATTATGTATTTGCTTATGGCATTATGTTGCTGCTTATTTTAAGTTATATAGTAATGGTTGAGAGAATGTCAAGATTCTACAGATTCAGGTATTTTGCTATTCTCATATTATTATTAGCTGCATTTTTGCTTGATATAATGACTACATGGTCTGATTCAATATATGACATGTCAATGGTTGCATTTGGTATCATGTCTGTACTTATATATTATCTGACATACAGTTATGTTCCTAATGAGCTTATTGAGAATACATTTTCACTTATAATCAGGGATATGAATAGTGGAATTATATGCTTTGATAATGCCGGAAGATGTATATACTGTAATGGTATTGTTAAAGAAATGTATTCTATTACTGATAATATTAATGAAGTCGAGCATAATTATGCAAGCTGGCTTCAGACTCAGACAGAGCATGATAATAAGAAATTCAGGCAGACAATCAGCGTGGGGAATGAGAGAAGAAGCTTTGATATTTCATATAATCGTGTATATGATGATAAGCATAATTTTATATGTGATTATTTCATATTTAATGATCGTACTGAAGCTGTTGAGCTTTTAGAATATGAAAAGTTCAGAGCTACACATGATAATCTCACGGGACTTCTTAATAAGGAGCAGTTCTATGAGGAAACTGCCAATGTAGTGCGAAACGACAGGAATCACAAATATTGCCTGGTGTGCAGTAATATTAAAGATTTTAAGCTTGTTAATGAGCTTTTTGGAATCGAAAAAGGTGATGAGATTATTAAAATGCAGGCGGGGCTTATCAAGGCTTCATCTGAAAGTGGCTATATATGTGGAAGAATCCAGAATGACAGATTTGCTGTGTGTATGCCGAAGGACAGTTTTAAGAATGAAATAATGCAGAATAGTATTGTAAGCATGCAGGACAGATTCAACAATGCATCATTTAAGATAAGGGTTGTAGTTGGTGTTTATGATATTGAAGATGTTGATGAGCCTGTAAGTAATATGTGTGATAAAGCATTTATTGCGAGCGAGACTATTAAGAATAATTATGAAGCTAATATTGCATACTATGATGATAAGCTGTTAAAGAGAACTCTTGAAGAAAGAAGAGTTATTGGAGAATTTGAGGGTGCACTTGAAAGAAAAGAATTTAAAATGTTTCTTCAGCCACAGGTTAATACTCATGGTAAGGTTTATGGAGCAGAGGCGCTTGTGCGCTGGCAGCATCCTGATAGAGGGTTACTGTCGCCATTCTTCTTCATTGATATTCTGGAGACGACAGGTCTTATATATAAGCTTGATATGTATATGTGGGAATGTGCAGCAGCTAAATTAAGTGAATGGAAGAAGAAGGGTGATACGGTTCATTATATTTCTGTAAATATATCTACTAAGGATTTTTATCTTATAGATGTATATGAGGTTATTACATCGATTGTTAAGAAATATGATATTGAACCTAAGATGTTAAAGTTAGAGATTACCGAGACAGCACTTATGTCTGATCTTAAGAAGAATATGGAGGTAATTAAGAACCTCAGGGGTTATGGATTTAAGATAGAGATTGATGATTTTGGAAGTGGATATTCTTCGCTGAATATGTTAAAAGATATAAGTGCAGATGTTCTTAAGATTGATATGGCATTCCTTCGTGCTACAGAGAATGAGGTTAAGGGACAGGATATTCTGGAGACTATTATTTCTCTTGGTGGAAGGCTTGGAATGGAGGTAATTACTGAAGGAGTAGAGACAGACAAACAGCTTCTTATGCTGACAGAGATGGGGTGTCATATATTCCAGGGATATTATTTCTCAAAGCCTATACCAGTCGAAGAATTTGAACAAAAATATATGAATGAATAATGGGAGGAAGTTATGAGCGAGAATTGTTCAGGAAGCTGCTCAAGCTGCAGTTCAGACTGCGAATCAAGAAAAGGACCACAGATATTAAGAAATGCCAATAATGGCAAAGTTAAGAAGGTTATAGCTGTTGTCAGTGGCAAGGGAGGTGTTGGTAAATCACTTGTCACATCAATGCTGGCAGTCAAAGCCAATAAGGAAGGAAAGAAAGCGGCAATACTTGATGCAGATATTACAGGACCATCTATTCCTAAGTCTTTTGGACTTACTGAAAGGGTAACATGTAATGAAGATGGAACTGTAATGTATCCTGAGACTTCAAAGAATGGTATTAAGGTTATGTCACTTAATCTTCTTATGGAAAAGGAGACTGATCCGGTTATATGGAGAGGACCTGTTATTGCGGGTGTTGTTAAGCAGTTCTGGGAAGATGTTGACTGGGATGAGACAGACTGTATGTTTGTTGACTGTCCTCCGGGAACAGGAGATGTACCTCTTACTGTTTTCCAGTCTATGCCGATAGACGGAATTATTATTGTAACTTCACCACAGGATCTTGTTTCAATGATTGTGGAGAAGGCAATTAATATGGCTAAGCTTATGAATATTCCGGTTCTTGGAATTGTCGAGAATATGTCTTATTTCAAATGTCCAGATTGCGGTAATATTCATTATATATACGGAAAGAGTAAGATTGATGAAGTGGCAGCAGCTAACGACATCAAGACTGTTGCAAAGCTTCCAATGGACGCAAAGGTAGCTGGACTTGTCGATTCAGGAAAGGCTGAGGAACTTGATGTGTCTGCATTAGATGGAATATTTGATGCAATTATGGCTTAACAGAGAAGAATAATGAAAAGATTGATTTTATTTAAAGGCGGAGTAGAAACATTAGAATTCTTTACAGAGCAGATGGCTGCTGTATGGGAGAAGATGGGCTGCTCCGTTTTCTGGTATAATTTAATGTTACAGCAGGCCAGTTCTTCTGCACTGGTGGAATTTTTCAAGGCTCACAGCTCAGACGAGTGGTATATGTTTACATTTAACTTTGAAGGAATAGCAGGAGAAGCCGGTCTGTATCGTGATGATGGCTGGAATTTCTGGGACTGGGCAGGTGTTAAGGTTGTAAATGTGGTTGTAGATCACCCGCTTTATTACAACAAATATATCCGAAAGCACCCTGAAAAGTATATCCAGCTTGATATTGATGAAATGCATGTCGCATACATGAAAAGGTTTTTCCCGGAAGTACATACTGAATATATGCTTACAGCCGGAACAGAGCTTAATTATAACAGATGTATAATGCCTGATAAGAATTACCTGTCAATGAAGGAAAGACCGATAGATATTATATTTACAGGTAATTACACTCCGAAAAGAATACTAAGGAAACATCTGGATAACATGGATGATGAGTATATAGATTTCTATGAGGGTGTGCTGTCATATCTGATAGACAATCCGTCAGAGACGATTGATGCGGCGGCGGAAAATGCGTTACGCAGGGAATTCCCTGATATTACAGATGAACAGCTTGTCGACTGCATGCCTAATATGATGTATGCAGACCTTGCTGTAAGATTTCACTACAGGGAGCTTGCAATAAGGGCACTGGCTGATTCAGGACTTAAGATTCATACTTATGGCGAAGGTTATAATTATATCGAATGTAACCACCATGAGAATATAATTGAGCATGGAGGTGTTGATTCCAAGGTGTGTCTTGATATGATTAGTCAGGCAAAGATTTCTCTTAATGTAATGCCATGGTTTAAGATGGGCGCACACGACAGAGTGTTTAATACTATGCTTAATGGAGGTGTTGCACTTACTGATACTTCGCTGTTTTATGAGAACACATTTGCAGATGGTGAAGATGTGTTGTTCTATTCACTTGAGGATTTAAGAGACTATGAAAAGTCGGGATATGATGAGTGTATTGCGGCACGAATTACGGATAAGGTTAAATGTGTATTAGCTGATACGAAACATTTGCAGGAAATCGCTGACAGCGGGTATGAATGCTGTAAGGGCAGACATAGCTGGATTGAGAGGGCTGTAGTGATTGAGAAGTATTTTCTTTAAAGGGAATTATATGTTTTTGGTATTTTTACTCCCAATTGCTTTAACTTACTCCCAAATTGCTTTATAATTGGGAGAAAGTTGAAGAGATTGGGAGAATATAATAAGTATAGTGAGGACACTTTTTCTGTACTCCATGCCATAAATCACTAGAATATATGACTCAATTACAGTATTATTATAATTAACAGATACAGACAGGTTATTTAATGATAGGAGTATATTATGGCAAATTCACAAAAAGGCAAGATTGATATGACCACAGGTCGTATTATGAGAAATATTATACTGTTTGCGATACCGATTATTATTGGAAATGTTTTGCAGCAGTTATATACTACGGTTGATGCACTTGTAATAGGTAAATACTGTGGTGATACATCTTTAGCTGCGGTAGGAACGAGTTCACAGCCGGTTGAAGTATTATTATGTGTTTTTTTAGGAATAGGAACAGGTGTATCTATTCTTATTTCACAATATACCGGGGCCAAGGAATCGGAAAAAGTTGTTTCAGTATGTGGAACTTCAATAACATTTATATATATTATAGGTATTCCGATTGGAATTCTTGGATGGTTTGCAGCACCGTATATTCTGGAATTCATGAAAGTGCCGCAGGATGTGTGGGGTGCCGCATTAATCTATACAAGGGTTGTATTCTTAGGTACACTTGGTAATCTGGGGTATAATATGAATGCCGGAATTTTAAGAGGACTTGGAGACAGCAAGGCTTCACTATGGTTTCTGGTTGTATCATGTGTTTCTAATATAGTATTTGATTTATTGTTTGTTGCAGGTTTTGGAATGGATGTAGCTGGGGCAGCACTTTCTACAAGTATTGCCATGTTTATTTCATGGATTGTAAGTATTGTTTATATAAGAAAGAAGTTTCCAGAGATACAGTTTACATTTTTGCCGAGAAGATTCTCTGGAACAATGATGAAAGACATTCTGGCTATTGGCTTACCTGTTGGTCTTAACAATTCACTATATTCATTAGGACATGTTGCATTACAGACCTTTAATAACTCACAGGGTGCTATATTTATGGCAGGAGGTGCAGTAGCAGGAAGAATTACAGGATGCTCTAACATAGCAATTACCGGATTATCTTCGGCGGCCACTACATTTTCAGGACAGAATTATGGTGCTAAGAAATACTCAAGAATTAAAGAGGGACACTGGAGAGTTCCATTGTGTTCAGGTCTGATTACATTAAGTTTTGGATTGTTCTTTATAATGATACATAAACCTATAATCCGTTTCTTTTCATCAGATGAAATGGTATTGATGTATGCGAGCAGGCATGTTATTGTCATGCTGCTTTCCCAGTGGTTTTATGCTATTTTTAACTGTATAATATCTATTGTAAACGGAACCGGAAAGGTGCGTTATACTACAATTGTCAACATTCTTATGCTTTGGGCAGTCAGAATTCCGAGTGCCTATATTATTAACAGATACTTTGATGGAACATGGGTAATGTTGTGCTTCCCAATTTCTTTCAGCTTTGGAATGTTTGCAATGATAGGTTATTATCTGTTCTCGCCAGCATGGAAGGAAGTAATGAGACTGGCTGAAAAAAATTCATAATGCCGGTAAAATATAAACCCCTGTATCAACATGCATGGAATTGTTGATACAGGGGTATTAATTTAACAAAATGTTATTTCAGAATAATTACTGAAGGAGTGTAAGAACACCCTGATTAGCCTGGTTAGCCTGTGCAAGCATAGACTGTCCGGCCTGAGCTAAGATGTTATTCTTGCTGTAGTTAACCATCTCTTCAGCCATATCTGTATCACGGATACGAGATTCAGCTGTCTGCATATTCTCTGAAGCTGTGTCAAGATTGTTGATTGTGTGCTCAAGTCTGTTCTGAACGGCACCCATCTTACCTCTGGCTGCTGAAACCTTCTTGATAGCGGCGTCAATTGTAGTTGTAGCTGTCTTAGCACTGTTCTGAGTGCTGAGGTCAACAGATTTTCCACCAACACCAAGAGCATCTGCACTCATATCATCAAGTGTGAAGTTCATTGTCTGACCTTCATTAGCACCAATCTGGAGAACAATTCCCTGACCTGCTGCACTTGAAGATGGCTTTAAGTTAAGAGTAGTTGTGGCAGCTGCATCTGCTTCGGCATCAATGCCAGTCTTGGCTTTAATTAATGCAGCCATAGCGGCTGTGTCTTCATCGGCAATACCCTGTGCGGCGTCTGCAAGTGTTACATAGTTTACATCCTTATAATCATCACCAAGTTTTGAAGGATCAGTAACATATGCAAATTTCTCACCATTCACTGTGAATATCTTATCTTCAATATTGCCTGTTCCATCATAGGCACCAATATTATCTGATAATTGCTGATAAGAATCAACACCACCTGTTTTAGTTGTAGATTTTGCAGCGGCACCATTCTGAGAAACTAATACTGCAGAAGAAGTAGCACCTTTTTCTTTAGCAGTAAATACAAGTTTACCATTTGTATCTGCAGTTACATCATATGAATTTCCTAATTCAGTAGCATTTAATGCTTCGGCAAATGCTGCACCAGATTTAGGTGCGGTAGCAGAAGCGTTGCCGTTTGCTTCTGCAGTTGTTAAATCTTTTCCATTGACAGAATACTTACCAGATGTTTTATCGTAATGTACTGTAACATTGGTTGTTGAAGCATTACCATTGTTATCTAATATAGTTACTGAAAATGTTGAATCAGCATTATCACCAATTGCAGTAACAGGACCCTCTGTAGTATTAACCTGAGCTGTAGCATCTACAGTTGTGAGATTATTCTCGGCAGTCTTGCTTACTGATGCATTAACTTTGCTGCTAGACATAGAGCCATCAAGTAACTTCATTGTGTTGAACTCTGTTGTATCAGAGATTCTTGTTAACTCGCTCTGAAGCTGCTCGATTTCGTTCTGTACAGCCTCTCTGTCGTCATCTGTCTCAGTGCCATTAGCAGCCTGAACTGCAAGCTCTCTCATTCTCTGAAGGATAGAGTGCTGCTCGTTTAAAGCACCTTCTGCTGTCTGGATAAGTGAAATACCATCCTGTGCATTAGTTGAAGCCTGGTTAAGACCTCTGATCTGGCTTCTCATCTTTTCTGAGATTGAAAGTCCTGCGGCATCATCAGCTGCACGGTTAATTCTGTAACCTGAAGATAACTTTTCTGTTGATTTAGACTGAGCTGAAGCAACTCCGCTGAGCATTCTGTTAGCATTCATAGCTGACATATTGTGTTGTACTACCATAGTATATACCTCCGTGTATAAATAATATTTTTATGGAAGGGAATCCGTTCCCATTCCATTAGTTAATTAAATAGAAATGTGCTTGACATAACTATTTGATTAGTGTTTATAATAAACAGAATTACCATGCTAATCCTGAGTATTATTTTTTTTAGTATTCTTATCCTCTTTGATAAGATGGCGGATTTTGGAGACTGTCTCCTGCGAGAGCTTAGGTTCTGCATAGTAAGACGGAGCAGAATGCGGATAAGTATTTTCTGAGCTGTCTTTTTTTCTGGAAAGAACCTTACTTCTTACAATGTTAAGTTCTCTGGGGGCATCAATAAGAAGATGAATGTTGCCATCTGTTCCGCCCGAATACACTACCCGGATATCATTTCCAATATTAATAAATTCACCGGGTTTGATTGTGAGCTTTAACATTTCAAAACCTCCTTGCTTTCCATGACCATGCAACAAAATGTTTCAAATTGTTGCATCCCAACAATTACATGGAGGTAAATAATATGGGAACATCTCAACCAATCAGAAGCTTGGATGAACTGACAGCTTTTCGTAGTTATTATTTAAATAAGGAGGTTAATCTTCGTAATTACATGCTGATATGTATGGGACTAAATACTGCATTAAGAATTAGTGATATGTTGCAGTTAAAATGGGGGAATGTGTATGACTTTGATAGGAAACATTATGTGAAACATATTGTTGTATGTGAGGGAAAAACAGGAAAGGAGACAAGAATAGCAATTAATAATAATCTTATAGATGCATTTGAAATGTACATGGGAAGTTTAAAGAGTGTTTCAGGTAATGATTATATTTTTACTGGAAAAACAAAGGGAACGCATTTGTCACGTTCACAGGCATTCAGAATAATTACACATGTAGCGGAAGCCCTTAATATGGAGAATGGAATAAGTTGTCATTCCTTAAGAAAAACTTTTGGATATTATGCATGGAAATATGGAACGCCTCCGGCAATGTTAATGGAAATATATAATCATTCGTCATATGAAATTACTAAAAGATATCTGGGAATCAAACAGGATGACAGAGATAATGTTTTTTTGAAAGTGAATTTATAAATATATTAATAATTAATTTTAAATTAAATTGAAATTTAGACTAAAGAATTTGATGTCGATGTCGATATAACATATGAAGTTAATAAATAATGATTAATATGGGATGCAACAATTTGAAACATTTTGTTGCATCCTTTTAGTTTTATTATTCTTCTTTTTTAAGATATAATACTAGAAAAGAATTTAGTTTCAATATTGACGCATATTCATGAATATGATAATATAGCACATGTTCGCGGATATGGCGGAATTGGCAGACGCGCTAGATTTAGGTTCTAGTGTCAACAGACGTGCAGGTTCAACTCCTGTTATCCGCATATTTTTTAAGGCTGATGCACTTCTTTGTGTGTCAGCTTTTTTTGATTTGGAAAATATCAGATTGTGGTGTACAATAAAGAAAACATGTCCGGAAAGGAGGCCAATATGGCAGAGTATGTATTAGAAAACAACATTTTAAAAGTTACGGTGGATTCTAAGGGGTGTGAAATAAGAGATGTAATATGTAAAACTGACAATACACACAGAATGTGGAATGCCAATCCCGAAGGATGGAAAAGAGTTGCACCTGTTCTTTTCCCGCTTATTGGCAAATACAAGGATAACCAAAGCATTTATAATGGAAAAGTATATGAAATGGGTCAGCATGGATTTGCAAGAGATATGGAGTTCACACTTGTTAAGCATACTGATGATATGCTGGTTATGAGACTTGAATCCGATGAAAACACTAAAGAAAAATATCCTTTTAATTTTGCATTGGAGCTGGAGTATCACCTTATTGACAATGAAATTAAAGAAGTGTACAGAGTAATCAATAAAGATAATGTAATGATGCATTTCAGCATAGGTGGTCATCCGGCTTTTGTAACACCAGAGAATGATGCAAGCATGACTGGTTGTAAGATAAGATTTGATGCAGACAGAATTACATATCATCTGATAGGAGATTATCAATTAATGGCTAGGGATGAGTATGAGCTGCCATTAATTAATCATGAATATACAATACAAGAGGACAGCTTTGAAAAAGATGCATTTATAATTGAGGGTGGTCAGGCAGGAACGGTAAGTCTTGTTAAAAATGAAAAGCCTTTTGTTACAGTTAAGTTTGATACGCCTGTATTTGGTCTGTGGTCATGCAAATCAAAAAATGTTCCATTTGTATGTATAGAGCCGTGGTATGGAAGAACAGATGCCATAGATTTTACAGGGGAGCTTAAGGACAGGGAATACAGTAATCATCTTGATGCCGGAGAAGTTTTCGAGAAGTCATTTTCAATCTTTTTTTATTAATATCATTATTAACATAAAAACAGCGCTGTATGCCATTGTATGCAATATAGCGCTGTTTTTTATGCAAAGTGATTACTTTAAAAACATATGTATTAAACTGTTATTTGTTTTTGTGTATGGCTGGTAGCGCATAGGCAGGTCAAGCCAGCATTTTTTATCTACAATGCTCTTATAGTGTGAAAATGTATCAAATCCGGCTTTTCCGTGATATGAGCCCATGCCGCTTTCACCGAATCCGCCAAAGCCCATATTGGAAGTTGCAAGGTGAATGATTGTATCATTGATACAGCCACCACCGTAATTGCATCTTGAGGTTACATAACGGGCTTCTTTCTTATTCTTAGTGAATATATACAGAGCAAGCGGGTGCATGTGTGCATTAACAGTGTTTACTGCCTCCTCGACAGAGTGAAAGGTAAGTATAGGCATAAGCGGACCAAAAATTTCTTCCTGCATCACAGCGTCGTCAAATGTAACATTATCCATTATCGTAGGTTCAATACGCAGAGAATCTGCATCTGATGCACCACCAAGAACGACTTTGCTATTATCGATAAGACCTGATATTCTGTTAAAATGCTTTTCATTAACAATTTTGCCATAATCATTGTTGTTAAGTGGAGAATCTGTAAACTGGCGCTTTGTTTCGTGGATAAGTTCTTTCACAAGCTGGTCTTTGATACTGTCCTGAACATATATGTAATCAGGCGCAACACATGTCTGCCCACAGTTTAAGAATTTGCCGAATACAATTCTTCTGGCAGCGAGCTTTAAGTCCGCAGATTCTGTTACTATACATGGGCTTTTTCCGCCAAGCTCAAGTGTTACCGGGGTTAAGTATTCAGCGGCTTTGCGCATAACTTCTTTGCCGACAGCCTGGCTTCCTGTAAAGAATATGTAATCAAAATGTTCATTAAGCAGACAGTTATTTTCAGCTCTTCCGCCAGTTACAACAGATACATAAGCAGGGTCAAATACTTCTTTTATTATAAGGCACATAACATCGCTGACATAAGGTGAGTATGCACTTGGTTTAAGAATCGCAGTGTTTCCTGCGGCAATTGCATCAACAAGGGGTTCCATTGTCAGAAGAAATGGATAATTCCAAGGACTCATAATAAGGACAACTCCGCGTGGTGACGGCTTCTTAAAGCTTCTGGAATGAAATTGCGCAAGGGGTGTTGGAACATTTTTCTCTCTGCTGAATTTCCTAATATGTTTTAGCATATAAGATATCTCGCTGAGAGTAAGTCCTACTTCACACATGTAACTCTCAAACTGGCTTTTGCCGAGGTCTTTATAGAGGGCATCATATATTTCATTTTCATGTTTCTTAATTGCTGAATATAGTTTTTTTAAGGCATCAATTCTTACATTTACATCAAGTGTTGTACCTGTAAGAAAGAAATGTCGCTGCGATTGTACAAGTTTATTGATTTGTGTAGCTTCCATATTATACCTCATTTTCATGTGTATTATCTTTCATAAGTTTATAGTAGAACTGTTCGAGTGTCTTAGCGTCCATAAGAACCGGAACAGGGTAGAGAGGATTAGCCTCTTTGTCGGCATACCCTGCAAGCTTAGGAATATCCTTCTCTTTAATCTCAGGAATTGTATCGCCAATGTTAAATCTTGCTTTCATATCTTTGACTGCCTGTATAAATGCTTTGGCAGCAGTCTCATCTGGCACATCCTTATCTGCAACACCAGCGGCAATTGCAAGGTCATGCAGCTTCGTATAGATGGATTCTCCATAGCTTTCAAGAACCATTGGGAGAATTACGGCATTTGCAAGTCCATGAGGAACATTATATTCGCCACCGAGAGAATGTGCAACTGCATGGACATATCCTACATATGATTTAGTGAATGCACATCCGGCATAATAAGCGGCTTTAAGCATATTCTTTCTTGCTGTTGTATCAGAACCGTTAGTGTATGCTTTGTCAAGATTGTTAAATATTAACTCAGTAGCCATAAGTGCATCTTTTCTTGTACCCGGAGTTGTTGAGTTTCCGATGTAGGCTTCAACGGCATGTGTAAGTGCATCCATTCCGGTAGTTGCGGTAATTGAAGCAGGAAGTGTAAGGGTTACCTTCGGGTCAAGGACTGCATATCTTGGAATAAGCGGAAAGTCGTTGATAGCATATTTGTGGCGGGTTGTGGCGTCTACAATTACGGCTGCAAGAGTAGTTTCACTTCCAGTTCCTGCTGTTGTAGGAATTGCAACCAGCAGAGGAAGCTTTGCATGGACCTTAAGGATTCCTCCAAGCTTAGACAGATGTGTCTTAGGTCTTGCAATTCTTACACCAACAGCTTTGGCACAGTCCATGCTTGAACCGCCACCAAAGCCGATTATGCAGTCACATTTGTTATCTTTATATATGGCAAGTGCCTCTTCCACGGTATCAGTTGTAGGGTTAGCTACAGTTTTATCGTAAACATGGTATTCAATGCCGGCATTGTCGAATACATCTGTAAGCATAGAAAGAATGCCAAGCTTTGCAATTCCAGGATCAGTAATAATTATAGGACATGATTTCTTCTTTTTGTTAAGTACAGATGGAATGTCAGATAATGCACTTACAATTTTAGGCTTCCTGTATGGAAGAAATGGCAGTGCAATCTTGAATACAGTCTGAAAACTTCTGCAGTATATTTTCTTGAAAATGTTCATTGTACACCTCTTTTGATTTTAAAATATTTTGACCACCAAATTATAATGCGATAGCGAGTTATTTACAAGTAAATATGTATAAATGATTTATATACAAAACTTAATAAATAATTAAAATAATTTACCACTTTACAATTCTTTTTATATTTGGTATATTATATTTAATATAAAAATAAAAAAGCAAGTTGTATAATTAAAATAAAACGATTATAATATGATAAAGAGAGGGTATATATGGATATAGAAAAAATAAGAGAAGTATGTACATTAAGGAAGATAAAGTGGTCAGTACATGTTGCAGCAAGAATGGCTGAGAGGGATATTAAGAGGAGTGATGTTATCAATTGTATAATGAATGGGGAGATTATTGAACATTATATTAATGATTATCCTTATCCTAGCTGTCTGATATTTGGGTATACATTAAGAAACAGAGTTATACATGTTGTATTAGGTTATGATGGAGAGAATGTGTATATAGTAACAGCATATTACCCTAATACGGATAAGTTTGAAGCAGATTTAAAGACAAGAAAGGAGCAATAGTATGTGTTTTTATTGTAAATGTAAAACAACAAAACCATCGGTTACAACACATGTTGTTACTTTTGATAATTGTGTAATTATAATTAAGAATGTTCCTTGTGAGGAATGTGAGGAATGTGGAGAAAAGTATTTTTCAGATGAAGTCATGTCCCGTTTGGAAAAGATTGTAGAAAAGGCAAGAGAGATTGCCAGTGAGGTATATGTCACTGATTATAATAATAAAGTTGCATAAGGTGCTAAGTTTTATATAAAGCACCTTATGCATAAGAATTAGTCAGGAATCTGCAGGCCGGTTCCATCCATATGAAAATTCTCAGTATTAATAAGCTGTGATATAGGAACGATTTCGTAGCCTTGGGACTGCAGCCCGGTTATTACAGATTCGAGAGCTTCGGCTGTATATTTAGCACCGTTGTGCATAAGAATTATGGAACCGTTCTTAAGAGCTTTATGTGTTGTCACGGTCTTAATTATGTTGTCTGTTCCATAGTCCTTCCAGTCAAGGGAATCTACATCCCATTCTATAGGATAGAAGTTACAACCATAGACTGTATCAATAAGTGTTGAATTATAATCACCGTATGGCGGGCGGAACAGGAAGCTCGTATATCCGGTGATTTCTTTTATTTTATTGGCAACAGACATGATTTCATCTTTCTGCTCATTTACAGAAAGTTTACTCATTTCTTTATGGTTCTGGCTGTGGTTGCCGAGGTCGTGACCGCGGTTATAGATTTCAAGAACCTTATCGGGGTAGCTGTCCACCCAACCTCCGGTCATGAAAAATGTGGTTTTGATATTATATTTATCAAGAATGTCAAGAATTTTTATAGTATCTTCATCGCCCCATGCGGCGTCAAATGATATGGAAACATATTTTTTGGAGGTATCAAGATTAGTCTTTTTACTAAGGTCAACACAGTATATAGGAAGTTTACGGCTGCCTATGCTGCAATTGCCCATGATTGCTCCGCCGCCAATTCCATTTCCCTGATTGGATGAGTTGTATGGCGGTAATCTGTCGGTATTGGGAGTGTTGTCAGAAGTATGTTGGGTGTCTGATGATTCCGATGTTTCGTTATTGGTTTTAGTTGTTTTTACAATTGAATCTGATGATGTTTTTTTATGTCTTGCGGTTATTATGCCACAGATTACTAAAATGATTATAACGCAGTATATGAATATAATGCGCATTTGTTTATTAGAAAAAAGAGACATACTGATACCTCGGATAATGCTTAGTATCAATATATCTCTTTACATTTTAAAAAATTACTGCTTTTTTCATTACTTAGCAGAAGAACTGCTTTCTGTTGCAGATGTATCTTTAACAAGACCATCAGGATGGAGTGAAACATTTAATTCACTTGTGCTTTCATCGTAATCATCGCCAAGAATCTGCTTAACGAGAGTCTGGCAGTATGAAAGGCTGAAATCAGAGCAGCCGGAATCGTTGCGGATTGCGTTGCCTGATGCAAGTGATTCTGTGTAATCACTTAATTTATATGTAGTGATTGCTTTCTGGCCGAAAAGCTTCTGTGTTATAACAGGTGTAAGATTATAATTCTTAACATAACAGCCTGTTTCATCTTTAACAAGTGTCATCTTAGCCATACCGCCTATCATACGAGGCTTCTGGTCCTGATTAGAAACGAAGTTACCAAGTGAATAGTATACAAGCATTTCATGCCCCTTAGTATCAGATACTACCTCGACAGGCTCAAGGACATGAGGATGTGTACCGATAACAACATCAACACCAAGGCTTAAGAAAAGCTGTGTCCAGTAATTCTGGTTAGAATCTGGTGTGTAGACATATTCAGTACCCCAGTGTGGAAGTACAATAACCATATCAGCAAGCTGTTTAGCCTTAGTTACATCTGCTGTAATCTTATCCTTATCAAGCATGTTTACAATATAAGGCTTGGAATCAGGAATAGGAATCCCATTAGTTCCGTATGTGTAGTTAAGAAATGCTATCTTGAAGCCTTCTTTTTCATAAACATATATATTTTCATAGTCTTCCTCTGTTTCGTTGATACCAAGAACAGTAGTATCAGGATGATAAGTCTTCCAGAATGAAAGGCAGTTCTCAACCCCCTTAAGCCCCTTGTCTAATGTGTGGTTGGTAGCATGAAGGATAATATTGAATCCTGCTTTAACTTCTGCATCACCAAGTGCCCATGGTGAGTTAAATGTTGGATATCCTGTGTAAGCAAAATCAGAACCGCCGAGGATTGTTTCCTGATTAACGATTTTTATGTCTGCAGAGCTGATATCCTTAGCTATGTTAGTGTAGAGGTGGTCGAAGTTGTAAGTTTCATCATCCATAAGACCACTTTTTACTACACCTTCATGCATAAGCATATCACCAATCATCATAAGGTTGACTTCGATAGTCGGAACTTTGGTTGTAGTTTCTTCCTCTGTTGTGGGTTCAGCAGTAGTCTCATTATTCTGGCTATCGGCAACAGAAGGATTTTTTTCTTTTTTGTGACTGCCAATAACAGCGGATACGATACCTATAGTTACAACAAAGAGTACAGCAGCAATGATAGCAATGAGTTTTACATTAAGCTCAGAGCGTCTGCGTCTCTTAAGAGGTACATTTGTTTTCTTAGCCATAATTTATCTCCCTTAAATTTATTAATATATGTCTTAAAAAGACGAAATATGCATAACTATGGTACATTAAGAAATAAAATTTTTCAAGAAAAATATTAGTATTCTACACAAAGAGATTAAAATGTAGTATATTTATAAAAGTTGGCAATAAGCCACAATAAGAAATATATAATTATAACGGAGGTTTCTTATGAGCAGATACACTAAGGACGATATATTCAGAATGGTTGAAGAAGAGGATGTAGAGTTTATACGTCTTCAGTTTACAGATATTTTTGGAACACTTAAGAATATTGCAATTACTTCAAGCCAGCTTGAGAAGGCACTTGATAACAAATGCATGTTTGACGGTTCTTCTGTTGAAGGCTTTGTAAGAATTGAAGAGTCAGATATGTATCTGTATCCTGACTACGATACATTTGAAATATTCCCATGGAGACCACAGCAGGGAAAGGTTGCAAGACTTATCTGTGATGTGCATACACCAGATGGCAAGCCTTTTGAGGGCGACCCAAGATGGATACTTAAGAAAACTATTAAAGAAGCGAATGAAATGGGATACCGCTTTGATGTCGGTCCTGAATGTGAATTCTTCTTATTCCATACAGATGACAACGGACTTCCTACAACTTTAAGCCATGAAAAAGCTGGATATTTTGACCTCGGACCTAATGACCTGGGCGAGAATATAAGAAGAGACATGGTTCTTACTCTTGAGGATATGGGATTTGAGATTGAGGCTTCACATCATGAGGTTGCTCCTGCACAGCATGAGATTGATTTTAAATATGATGAGGCTTTAAAGACAGCAGATAATATACAGACATTTAAGATGACAGTTAAGACAATTGCCAAAAGACATGGACTTTATGCAACATTTATGCCAAAGCCAAAGTTTGGTATCAGCGGTTCTGGAATGCATATTAATATGTCACTTGCAACTGAAGAGGGTAAGAATATATTTGCAGATGAGAATGGAAAGATTGGTTTATCAGATGATGCATATCATTTTATTGCTGGTATTATGAAGCACGCAAGAGGTATGTCAGCAATAACTAATCCGCTTGTTAATTCATATAAAAGACTTGTTCCGGGATATGAAGCACCTGTATATATAGCATGGTCAGCAAAGAACAGAAGTCCGCTTATAAGAATACCTGCATCAAGAGGGAATGGGACGAGAGTTGAGTTAAGAAATCCGGATCCTACAGCTAATCCATATCTCGTTCTGGCACTCTGCCTTGCAGCAGGACTTGATGGTATTAAGAACAAGATAGAAGTGCCTGAGAGTGTTGACTGCAATATATATGAGATGACACCTGGCGAGAGAAGGGCAGCAGGAATAGAGAATATGCCGGCAGACCTTAAGGAAGCTGTTGACTGTCTTGTGGCAGATGAGTTTTTATGCAGCGTACTTGGAGAACATATTACAACCAAATATGTTGAAGCTAAGATGAAAGAATGGGAAAACTACACAACAAGAGTCTCACAGTGGGAAATTGATGAATATCTCTACAAGTATTGATTAAACATGGTAAAGCGTATGCTAAGTAGAAAAGGAGTTAATTGATGTCCACATTGATTGTAGCATTTCCTAAGTTAGAGGAGGCTAAAGCAGTAAGGAATCTTTTGATTCACAGAGGCTTCGATGTCGCTGTACCATGTACAAGTGGGGCACAGGCAATTAATCAGGCTGATACTTTGTCTGATGGAATCATAATATGCGGATATAAGCTGTCAGATAATATGGTTTATACTGAATTATATGAATATAAGCCAAAGAGCTTTGAGATGTTGTTAGTTGCGTCCCAGAACAGATGGGAAGATTGTCAGGACAATGGAATTGTATGTGCGGCAATGCCAATAAAGGTTAATGACCTTGTGTCAACTATAGAGATGATGCTTCAGGCACAGATAAGGCGCAGAAGGAAATTAAGGTCACAGCCAAGAAAGAGAAGTCCGGAAGAACAGAAGATAATTGATGATGCAAAGCATCTGCTTATGGAAAGAAATAATATGTCAGAGCAGGAAGCATTCAGATATATCCAGAAATGCAGCATGGACAGTGGCAATACAATGGTAGAGTCAGCAACTATGGTGATGGGAATATATCAGGATGTATAACAAATGTGTTTCATTACTACATTTATAATATGAAAAGGAGACCAGGTATGAAGTTTACTAAAATGCATGGAGCAGGCAACGACTACATATACGTAGACTGCACACAGTCGGTAATTGATAATCCGTCACAGGTCGCAATTGATTTAAGTGACAGACATTTTGGAATAGGTTCAGACGGACTTATTCTTATTAAGAAGTCAGATAAAGCTGATTTCTTTATGGAGATGTACAACGCAGATGGTTCGCAGGGACAGATGTGTGGCAATGGAATAAGATGTGTTGGAAAGTTCGTATATGACAACGGACTTACAGATAAAACAACAGTTACTATTGATACACTTGCAGGTGTGAAGATACTTGAGCTTAAAACCGGTGCAGATGGCAAGGTTGAGACGGCAAGGGTTAACATGGGCGCACCAATTCTTGAAGCAGCACAGATTCCTGTTGATACGAAGGAACTTAAAGAATATAAAGGCTGTGAGATAGAGACAATTGCCGGACAGGTTGTTAAGACACCTGTTGTGGATGAGACTATTGTTGTAGAAGGTAAGGAGTACAAGGTAACAGCAGTTTCAATGGGTAATCCTCATGCTATTGTTTATCTTGATAAAGATATTGATATTAAGAAATTTGAGATTGAAAAAATCGGACCTTTCTTTGAAAATCACAAAGCATTTCCAGAGAGAATTAATACTGAATTCATTCAGGTTGTAGATAAGAATAATCTTAATATGCGTGTGTGGGAGAGAGGTTCCGGGGAGACACTTGCCTGTGGTACAGGTGCATGTGCGAGCCTTGTTGCAACTGTTCTTAACGGAATGTGCGACACAACAGCAACACTTCATCTTCTTGGCGGTGACTTAAAGATTACATGGGATAAAGATGAGAATACCGTATATCTTGAAGGCCCGGCCAAAACAGTATTTACAGGGGAGGTAGATATTTAATATGATGACAGATATGACAATGGATAATTTTCTTGCGGTTTTATCTTCAAGTGAGCCGGTGCCGGGTGGCGGCGGAGCATGCGGATATGTGGCAGCAGTAGGTATGAGCCTTGGTAATATGGTGCTGGCACTTACTACCGGAAAGAAGAAATACGCAGAGTATCAGGAAGAGATTGAAGAACTTATTGTTAAAGCTACAGATCTTACAAAGAGACTTGCAGAGTGCATGGATAAGGATGCAGAGAGCTTTAAGCCTCTTGCAGCAGCTTATGGTCTTCCTAAGGATACAGAAGAACAGATTAAGGAAAGAGAAGCAATTATGGCAAAGGCACTTGTTACAGCCTCAGAAGCCCCTCTGTCAATGATGGAGCTTATACTTGAAGCCATGAAGCTTATCGACCGTATATCTGTAATTGGAAGCAGAATTGCAATCAGTGATGCAGGTGTCGGCATAACAATGTGTGAGGCTGCAATGAAGGGTGCTTCACTTAATGTATTTATCAATACAAAGCTTATGAAGGACAGAGAACTTGCTGAAGATATGAACTTTAGGGCAGATAAGATGCTTGCTGAAGCAGCACAGATTGAAGAAGAAACATTTGGAAGAGTTATGGACGCTGTAAGACCATAGAACAGGATTGCAAAATAAGGAGGAAAATTCCTCTCCTCGCTGGGGGAGACAATGTGCTTAAAAAGCACATGGATTTTGCTTCGCAAAACAAGGAGGCAAATTCCTCTCCTCACCATAGGGCTCGGATTTTGCTTCGCAAAACAAGGAGGAATATATGGAGACACTTAAGGGATTACCGGTTGCTAATGCTATTAATGAGAAGATTATTGAAGAGATGAAGGACTGGAAGGGCGCAATTCCACATCTTGCAATTGTGCGTGTTGGTGAAAGACCAGATGATATGTCATATGAGCGTGGCGCTACCAAGAAGATGGAAAAAGTAGGATTCAGATGTACTTCATATACATTTCCTGCTGATATTGATAATGATACTTTCCAGAAAGAATTTGACAAGATTAATGAAGATGAGGATATTGACGGAATTCTTCTTTTAAGACCTTTGCCAAAGCATATTGATGAGAAGGCAATTGAGAACAGAATTGCCAGTGTGAAAGATCTGGACGGAATATCACCTATGAATCTTGCAAAGGTATATGCAGGGGATCCGACAGGATATGGTCCATGTACAGCAGAAGCTGTAATTGAGATGTTAGATTATGCAGGAGTTGACTTAAAGGGTAAGAGAGCAGTAGTTATCGGAAGAAGTCTTGTTATCGGTAAGCCGGTTGCGATGATGCTTATGAAGAAGAATGCAACAGTAACAGTGTGTCATACTAAGACAGTTGATATGCCGGGAGTATGTAAGGGCGCTGAGGTGCTTGTTGCGGCAGCAGGCGTTGCAAAGATGGTTGACAAATCATTTGTTGCAGATGGTGCAGTTGTAATTGACGTTGGAATAAATGTTGATGAAGACGGCAATCTGTGTGGTGATGTTGATTTTGAAGATGTTGCAGAGAACGCTTCTGTATGTACACCGGTTCCTGGAGGAGTAGGTTCGGTAACAACATCAGTTCTTGCAAAACATCTGCTTAAGGCAGCTAAGGCAAGAAGAGCATAAAAAAGTCCTTGCTTTATTGTACATAAGAATGTATTATAATTTGCGGTATGAATTGGTAGCACCAATTTGCACCGCAAATTTTTATTTATGGAGAAATGTTATGAAATTATTGAGACAGTTTCTTATAATACTGGCTATTTCATTTGTCGGAGAAGCACTTAAATATCTGCTTCCGCTGCCGGTTCCAGCCAGTATATATGGAATGGTGATACTTTTTGTTGGACTTCTTACCGGACTTATAAAGCTTAGATGGGTAAAAGACGCAGGAAAATTTCTTATAGCTGTAATGCCTGTTATGTTCATTCCGGCAGGAGTAGGACTGATGTCTTCATGGGGGGTATTAAAACCTATGCTCGTGCCGGTGCTTGTTGTTACGGTTGTTGCTATAATTACGGTTATGGCGGTTACAGGTCAGGCTTCACAGATAATCATACGTGCTGACAGGAAGAGAGAATTACGCAAAGCACAAAGAAATGAGGTTAATACTAATGAATGATTTTTTCAGAGAATCACTTTTTTCCGGAGTCACATTAAGTCTTTTATCATACTTTATTGGTTCTGTGCTTAAGAAAAAATTCAAGCTTGGAATATTCAATCCACTGCTTATATCAATAATAATAACAATAATAGTACTTGCAGTATCAGGTGTTGATTATGATGTATATAATCAGGGTGCCAGGTATCTTAACTGGTTTCTTACACCGGCAACTGTATGTCTTGCAATTCCGCTGTATGAGCAGTGGAGTCTTCTTAAGAAGAATTACAAGGCAGTTGTTGTAGGAATAGCATCAGGTGTGCTTACAAGTTTAACAACGGTACTTGTGTTATCTAAAATTATGAATCTGAGTCATGCAGAATATGTTACTCTTCTTCCGAAGTCAATAACTACTGCTATTGGTATGGGAGTTTCTGAGGAACTTGGAGGTTATGTAACAATCACAGTTGCAGTTATTGTTGTAACAGGAGTTCTTGGAAATATATTTGGTGAGCTTATATGTAAAATATTCAGAATAAAAGAACCGATTGCCAAAGGACTTGCGTTAGGATCTGCTGCACATGCGATAGGAACAGCCAAGGCTATGGAAATGGGCGAAATTGAAGGTGCAATGAGCAGTCTTTCGATAGCAGTTGCAGGTATACTTACAGTTGCACTTTCATCAGTATTTGCTGGATTTATGTAAAATTAGGAGGCGTTAAACATGATAATCACGATTGCAAGACAATGTGGATGTATGGGTGACCAGATAGGAAAAGCACTGGCAGAGAAATATTTTATACCATTTTATGATAAGGATGCTGTGTGCAGACTTGCGAAAGAAAAAGGCTTGTATGAGAAGTATCCATATTTTTATGGAGAAATGCCTCTTGATATGATGCTGTATGCTGATACAATGGCAGGTGATGATACAACAGATAATGGAAAAACTCCACGCAAGGCTATGGCTGACATAATCGGTAATGAAAATTGCGTAGTTGTCGGCAGATGCGGAAATAATGCATTCAGACACAGAGAAGATGTTATATCAGTATTTCTCACAGGAAACAAAGAAAAAAGAGCAGAACTTATAGAAAAGAAGCACAATGTCAGCCCTAAGAAAGCAGCTAAGATAGTTGAAGATACAGACCTTAGAAGACGCTCATATCACAATTATTATACAGGTGAAGAATGGGGAAATGCAGAATATTACGATATATGCATAGATGTTTCAAAGGTTGGGGAAGATGGTGCACTAAGACTTATAGAAGCCTATATTAATGAGACAGGGGTGTTATAAGCTGAAACAGGATAATATGAATCAGAAGAAAATATCGCAGGAATACGAAAAGGCAATTCAATATATTTATGAGCTTATGAAAAGCGGGGAGCTTACAATAGGAAGCAGGCTGCCTACTGAACGTGCACTTGCGGAAACGCTTGGCATAGGACGCAATTCAACAAGAGAAGCATTAAGTATTATGCATGGAATGGGACTTATAGAACGCCGTCAGGGTTCTGGTAATTATATATCAGAGAATGTCGGTCAGTCTATAAAGCAGACTATATTAATGATGATTGCATTAAAGACTATTACTAAGCGTGAAGTATGCGAATTCCGCCGCATGATGGAAAAGTCAGTGTGTAATGCAGTAATACATACAGGTCTTACGAAAGAACAACGGGAGCGGTTGGAAAGCATGGTTAATCAGATGAGCATGGTAACAGGTGAAAACCTTGTTGATACTGATAAAGCATTTCACGAGGAACTGATTGCAGATACCGGAAACAACCTGTGGATTACACTGATGGAAGCTGTTGTTGAAGTCTACCGCGAATGGATAGATTATGTCATAAAGCATGCAGATGGAATTAAGAAAAAGAAACTTTTAAAGACACATGAAATGATATATGATAGCCTTATAAAGAAGGATATTGAGACACTTAATGCAGCGATTGATGAGCATTACGATATAATTGAGGAGCTGCTGGGATAAAGAAGCCATAACAAGGAGGATATATGAAATACAAAATCGTTGTATTTGATCTGGACGGAACGATACTTAATACATTGGAAGACCTTGCAGATAGTACTAATTATGCACTTTCAGTATTTGATATGCCTGAGAGGACGATTGAAGAAATCAGACATTTTGTTGGCAATGGGATAAGAAAGCTGATGGAAAGAGCTGTACCACAGGGAACACCAGAAAGCATGATAGTTAAGGTGCATGAAACATTTACAGAGCATTACAAGAATCACTGTGCCGATAAGACAAGACCTTATGATGGAATAAAAGAACTTATTGAGAATATAAGAAATGCCGGTGTGTACACTGCGGTTGTATCTAACAAGGCTGATTATGGAGTGCAGATTTTATGCAAAGATTATTTTCCGGGACTATTTGATTATGCGGTTGGAGAGAGAGAAGGCATAAGAAGAAAACCATATCCGGACAGCGTTAATGAAGTATTAAGACAGTTTGATGTTGACAGAACACAGGCTGTATATGTCGGGGATTCAGAAGTAGATGTCCAGACAGCGGCTAATGCAGGAATGGATGTATGTATGGTTGGCTGGGGATTCAGAGATGAAGAGTTCTTAAAGGATAATGGGGCTGAGTTTGTTGTACACAGCCCCGAAGAAGCATGGGAATTCATTAATAAGTAATATACTTATACCACGTTATGAAGCAAGGCGGACTGCAATTCACAAAGCTGGGGGTTCTTGGATTTAAGAATCAGTTCTACCAGACCTTCGGTGATAAGCATTGCACCGTCCTTGTTAAAATGTGTATTCTCAGAAACAGTATCTGGCTTGGTGAGTTCTTTTAAGAAATCGTCAGGCCATTTTCCTTTATTGATACCTTTCTTGATAGAGGTATATCTATGTATATTATCATGTCCGATTTTTTCAAAAAGTTCAACTGAATAAGAAAACAGATCAAGTACAGGAGTGCCGGTTTCTTCACCAATCTGGCGCATAGCTCTTATATAGCTGAAATTATTACCGCCGTGGCAGCCGGGAGCGTCCATGATTGTTCCGTCATCATTAAAAAATGTTCTTGCAGGCGCAGTAACTAATACAGGAGATGCATCATGCTTTCTTGCCATATCAATGAACTGGCTGATGAACCATTTGTAACTGCCCATAGAAGCGTCTTTTGAGTATGGATAGTAAGTGTCATATGGATAAGACTGGTTTATGGCAAGAACACTGTTAAGAACAGCCTGTTTATCAGTTATCGAATCATCGTTATTAAGTGCCTCAATATATTCAGGAGGTATGTAATCTTTGGAAACCTTAACTCCTGCTATAACAGGAAATTGACCTGATTCATCTGGTACGCCAAGCGGAGTCTGACGGTTAAACATAGATTTGTAATCCTTTGAATCGTCATCATTATGACAGAACTCTATAAAAAGATAGTCTCCGGACTGAATATGTCTGTCAATCTCTTCAAATCTTCCTTCATTAATAAAAAGTCTTGAACTTCTGCCACCCTTGGCATAGTTAAATACATTTACATCAGACTTAAAGAAGCGTGGCAGGAACTGTCCCCAGCCTGCAATAAATTCTTCCTCAGTATAATTTTGTACAATAGAGTCTCCAGCAAGATAAATGTTCATACATACCTCCTTGTTTTGCGAAGCAAAATGCGACTGCCCATGCAGGAGCAGAGGTATTGCCTCCTTGTTTTGCAAAGTAAAATGCTTTCAATAAGTTAATTATAGCCTTAAATGTTTTGACAAACTACATTTGTTTTGTGAATATACTCATTAAAAACAGATATTTAATGTTTCAGGTGGACAGCATTGCACAGCTTAAAGAAAAGGTGTTATAATACAAGGCAAATATAAGCACGAGGAGATTGATATATATGTACGAATTTACAGAAGACTGTATGATACACATTGATAATATTGATGAAGAACATAGAAAACTGTTCCAGATGCTTAATGAAGCATTTGCACTGGTAAAAGAAACAGATAATGCTGCGTCAATTGCGAAGAATCTTATAGATAATCTTAAGGATTATGCTATTACACATTTTGCTCATGAAGAAGAATACATGAAGAGTATTCATGACCCGGAGCTGCCAATACAGCAGAGAGAACACAAAGCATTTGCAGAAAAGATTAATACATTTAAGTTAGATGAATCTTCACCGGAGGCAGCAACAAATTCTCTTAATGAGCTGCTGCTTTATCTTACCAGATGGCTTTACAGCCACATCTTGAGCAGCGACATGATGATTGGAAAGATGGCACCAGAAACTAATGTTGATGACGCATTTGCATTTACAGACAAATATATAACAGGAATTGAGCTTGTTGATGAGGAGCATAAGCATCTTTTTGATATTATCAGGGACACTAATGATGTGATACATGCAGAGCTGCTTCATGACAAATATGATGAAATTATGAGACTTCTGGCAGAACTTAAGGATTATACAGAGTCGCATTTCAGTGATGAGGAAGAACTGATGAAGAAAATCGGATATCCTGAAATTGAAGCACAGAAAAGGGCACATGCGGCATTTGTCGAAAAGCTTGTAAATATTGATTTCAGGGAGCTTGAGGCAATGGATGATAATCAGGAGGAATATCTTATGGATCTTATAGGATTCCTGCTTGGCTGGCTGTCTAACCATATACTTGCTTCGGATAAGAAGATTGGGGAATATGTGAAAGAACATTCGATAGAAATTCAATAAAAATCAAATAAAAAGTATTGATGTATATGCTATAAAAGCATATAATACAATTGAGAACAGAAATGTTCTTCTTCGTCATTAATGATGAGTCCTGTGACGGTTCTGACAGGACGGTAAAATAAAAAGTGACCGAATGATGAAGCTAATTACGAGAGGCTGTATAGTCTCTCGTTTCTTTTTACTCAGTCGAGTGGCTATTTCCAGAGGAGACAATTGAATGAAATTAACACAGAATGATTATCAGATTCTTAGGTTGACGGAACATTTTTATAATGCATATCCTGATCCGCCATATAGAGAAGTATGGAAGAAGAACCAGAGAGCATATAATTGCTTATTATTTCAGACTCATTATGACTTTTTTATATGCATTCCATATAGAACAGAAATACATCATCCATATGCTTTTCATTTTTCAAAAACCAAAAGATCTAAAGCACATAAATCGGGATTGGACTATAGTAAAATAATAATTATAACTAAGACAAATTATTTGGATTCTACAGATGCTATCGTTGATAAAGATGAGTATAATGAGACGATGATAAATTTAGAACGAATAAAAAAAGATGCACTTTATTATGTAGAAGAATATATGGAATGTATGAATGGGAAAAGAAAGCTACATAAAAAAATGTTTGATAGAAAATATGGATTTTCAACATTACAATATTTTCATAAAGAGTTAGTGATAGAAGGCTTGAAACAGACATAAATGGATTTATTATGAATATGGCAGTCTGCTTTTCAGATTGATAAAAAGACACGATATACTATAAAAATATTTACAATGGTGGGGGGGGAAGTGCTATAATTCTCACGATAATTCTATGTAAGAATTGTACAATATGAGAATGAGGAGAGGATTAAAATGCAGACAAGAAAAATAGCATATGCAGTAATGGGAGCATTGATGATTACATCAGTATTAGCAGGATGTGGAAAGAAGGAGAATACAACAACTGCTGGTAATGAAGGAAACTCACAGGTTAGCCAGACGCAGGAAAGCAGTTCTAAGAGTGAAGAAAAATCAACTAGTCAGAGTAATGATTTATTGGAGAGTCAAACGGATATTTTTACAGGATATAAAGCACAAATACCTAAGGGATATTATAAAACTGGAAGTACAGGAAAAATAATATTTAATGCAGCAGATAAAACAGATTTGTATATATCAAGAGTGTTGGAAGCAAACAGTGTAGAACCACTCTCTGGGATAAATAAAGAAAAAATATCGGAATACATATCAGAATTATTATGGATTGACGATGGTATTTCTGAACATATTACGGGGTATACAAAAGATGTTCCTGTAATAGTTACCTCCGTTGCTGATACAGAAGTTAATGGAATAAAGATGAAGAGATTTGAAGGTAAACTCACATTAGCAAAGTCAAGCAGTGATACGAATACAACATGGGATTGCTATATATATGGATATGTATTTGAAACTAAGAGAAATACCATAGCATTTTATGGACTTGAGCAGGAACAGTCACAGCCAGCAGATAAGATTGCTCTAATAAAGAAGAATATGGATGCAATGGTTCAGACAATACAGATTAATAAGTAATCAAGAATAATGAGGGAGGTGCAATAGCTTATGGCAATATCGGGAATATAAAGCTACTATTGCACTGCCCATATTCTCACTTTGCAACAGTTGAGGTCAAGCCACTTATGATGGCATTACCATTCATGGCAGAAACAACAACAAGTCAGCTATCAGGAACAAAATGGTATACCGTTAAGTATAAGGGAACAGCAGGATATTGATAATAAATCAATAAATAATAATGGTTAAAGGAGAATAATGAAATGAAAAAGTTAACATGTGCAGTAATGGGAGCATTGATGATTACATCAGTATTAGCAGGATGTGGAAAGAAGGAGAATACAACGACTGCTGGTAATGAAGGGAACTCACAGGTTAGCCAGACGCAGGAAAATAGTTCTAAGAGTGAAGAAAAGTCAACTAGTCAGAGTAATGACCAGTTAGAAAGTCAAATTAGTATATTTAATGGATTTACAGCGCAGATACCTAAAGGATATTCGTTTACTGGAACAGCAGGGGTAATAATATTTAATCCCAAAGATAAGACAGACCTTTATATATCAAGGTCATTTGACAAAAAGAGTGCATTACCTCTTACATCTGTTACAGGAGAGAAGATAGAAGAAAGTATATCACAGCTTTTATGGGTTGATGATGGCATTGCAAAACATATTACTGGATATACAAAGGATGTACCTGTGACGGTTACTTCTGTAACTGACGCAGAAGTTAATGGAATAAAGATGAAGAAATTCGAAGGTAAGCTTACATTAGCAAAGTCAAGCAGTGATACGAATACGACATGGGATTGTTATATATATGGATATGTACTTGAGGCCGGTCCTAAAACCGTTGGTTTCTTCGGTCTTGAGCAGGAACAGTCACAGCCAGCAGATAAGATTGAGCTAATAAAGAAGAATATGGATGCAATGGTAAAGACAATTAAGCTTATTTAATTAAGATAATAAATTGAGAAAAGTACCATCATAATTCATAAAAATGTATATTAATTTCATACAGGGAAAATTCGTACTTGAAAAGTGATATTGACTATGTTATCATTTAACTATATGAATATATCAAAGACTGTGAAAGAGACTTCTTTTCATGGAACCTGACAGGAAAGTGATGCCACCGACTGAAAGCATACGCAGGGAATTGTTAAGAGGAACGCTCTGGAGTTGAATGGTTGAGCAGCCACGGCTGGGTAGGTCATTCCGTTACACGCGTTAAGTGCAATGAGATGAGAAGCTTAGAACTTTTCAATGCGGGTGGTACCGCGGATAACACAGTTTATTCGCCCCGGGATGTTTTTTACATCCCGGGGTTTTAGTTTTTTCTGGGATGTAGTTATATTAAACAGAAATCGGACAGAAACAACATTTTTACCTGTCCAGAGAAGAAAGGAGATTGCAATGGCAAACATGTACAGAGATGTTAACTTAAGTGAAGTTAATGAAAGTTACATCGGCAAGGAATTGAAGGTTGCAGGATGGGTTGAGAACATCCGTGACCATGGAGGAGTTTCATTTATTGATTTAAGAGATATGTATGGGGTGCTTCAGGTAGTGCTTCGTGATACAACATTACTTGATGGTATTCATAAGGAAGAGTGTATCGCTATCGAGGGTATTATGGAGCAGAGAGATGAGGAGACATACAATCCTAAGATTCCTTCAGGAACAATTGAGCTTGAAGCTAAGAAGATTACAATACTTGGACAGGTATACCAGCAGCTTCCATTTGAAGTACAGACTTCTAAGGAAGTAAGAGAGGATGTACGTCTTAAGTACAGATATCTTGATTTAAGAAACCAGAAGGTTAAGGATAACATGATATTCAGATCAAAGGTTATCGCATTCCTTCGTCAGAAGATGACAGACATGGGATTCCTTGAAATCCAGACACCTATTCTTTGTGCTTCATCACCAGAGGGCGCAAGAGATTATATCGTACCTTCAAGAAAATATAAGGGTAAATTCTATGCTCTTCCACAGGCACCACAGCAGTATAAGCAGTTACTTATGGTATCTGGTTTTGATAAATATTTCCAGATTGCACCTTGCTTCAGAGATGAGGATGCAAGAGCTGACCGTTCACCAGGAGAATTCTACCAGTTAGATTTCGAGATGAGCTTTGCTACACAGGAAGATGTATTCAGAATTGGTGAAGAGGTTCTTACAGAAACATTTGCAAAATTCGCACCAGAAGGATATGAAGTTACACAGGCTCCTTATCCAATCATCAGCTACAAGCAGGCAATGCTTGAGTTTGGTTCAGATAAGCCAGATCTTCGTAATCCACTTAGAATTATCGACCTTTCAGAGTTCTTCAACAAATGTACATTCAAGCCTTTCCAGAACAAGACTGTAAGAGCAATCAATGTACATGCAAAGCTTTCAAAGGGACAGCATGAGAAGTTACTTAAGTTCGCTACAGGAATCGGAATGGGCGGACTTGGATACCTTGAGGTTCTTGAAGACGGAAGCTACAAGGGACCAATTGATAAGTTCATTCCAGAAGAGCTTAAGGGAGAAATCAAAGACCTTGCAGGACTTCAGCCAGGAGATACAATCTTCTTTATCGCTGATAAGGAAGACAGAGCAGCATACTTTGCAGGACAGATCAGAAACGAACTTGGTGAGAGACTTGACCTCATTGAGAAAAATGCATACAGATTCTGCTACGTTAATGACTTCCCAATGTTTGAAAGAGATCCAGAAACTAAGAAGATTGGATTTACACATAATCCATTCTCAATGCCACAGGGTGGACTTGAGGCACTTAATACAAAAGATCCACTTGATATCCTTGCATACCAGTATGATATTGTCTGCAACGGTGTAGAGTTATCATCAGGCGCAGTTCGTAACCATGACATGCAGATAATGGTTAAGGCATTCGAAATTGCCGGATATGACGAAGAAGTATTAAAGGCAAAATTTGGAGCATTATACAATGCATTCCAGTTTGGTGCACCACCACACGCAGGTATGGCACCAGGTGTTGACCGTATGATTATGCTCCTTAGAAATGAAGAGAATATCCGTGAGATAATTCCATTCCCAATGAGCGGAACAGCACAGGATTTAATGTGCGGAGCACCAAATGAGGTAACAGAGCAGCAGCTTAGGGAAGTTCATATTAAGGTTAGGGATTAGTGGATATACGGACGGCTGCGAGGTTTATAAGTTCACCGCAAGGCACGCTCTCGCTGCTTGGAGACTCGCAGCGGACACTAGGTTCGCTGGGATTTGTTGGCACTTTGTGCCAACTGTCCCAGCTTACCAAGTGCCGGCGGCTCCAAAGCGCCTTGCTTGCGAACTTATAAAACCTCGCTGCCTGTTCGTTGCCAACAACCGCTAATTTAATATGACCTCCTCTGATGCAAAGAGGTAGAGACTTCCACTACATCTCGCCCAACGGCGACGAGCGCAGCGATGTCGCGTCTCGTTCCGGGGTAGATGTGTGAGCCTGGAGAAATTGGATAAAGCGTGAACAAGACACTTTGGAGCCGCCGGCACTTAGCAAAATCGGCTGGCGGAGTCTGAAAAGCTAGCTTTTCAGATGGAGGTGGCCGATTTCGCTTAGTACCGCTGCGAGCGACAAGTAGCGAAAGCGTGTCTTGTGATGATTTATCCAATTTCTCCAGGCGTATATAACGACAACGAAAGGAGACGCACACATGGCTAATGTAATTAGTGATGAGACAATTGAGTATGTTGGTATCCTTGCCAAGCTTGAACTCTCTGATGAAGAGAAGGAAGCTGCCAAGAAGGATATGGCGAGCATGCTTGATTATATTGACAAGCTCGGAGAGCTTGATACTACAGGGGTAGAACCTATGTCACATGTGTTCCCTGTTAATAATGTAATGAGAGAAGATGTTGTTACTAATGGTGACGGAAGCGAGGCAACTCTTGCTAATGCACCTGAATGTAATGAATCAGGATTTATTGTACCTAAAACTGTTGAATCATAGAAAGGACGCATATGAGTTTATTAGATTATACAGCTGTTGAACTGGCTGCTAAGATTAAAGCGGGTGAGACAACAGCGACAGAGGCTATGGAAGCTGTTATTGCACAGATTGAAAAATCTGAAGATGAGCTTAACTGCTATGTCACATTTGACAAGGAAAAAGCTCTTGCAGCAGCTAAGAAAGCAGATGAGGATATCAAGGCAGGTAAGCTTACAGGACCTTTAGCCGGAGTACCATTTGCAATCAAAGATAATATGTGTACAGAGGGCATGCTTACTACATGCTCATCAAAGATACTTGGTAATTTTGTTCCGACTTACACAGCAGATGCTGTAGAAAGACTCCAGAATGCCGGAGCTGTAATTATCGGAAAGACTAACATGGATGAATTCGCGATGGGTTCTACAACTGAGACAAGTGCATTTGGTGCAACTAAGAATCCACGTAATCCTGAGCATGTACCTGGTGGTTCATCAGGTGGTTCAGCAGCAGCTGTAGCAGCTAATGAGTGTTTTGCAGCACTTGGTTCTGATACAGGTGGTTCAATAAGACAGCCAGCTTCTTACTGTGGTGTTGTAGGTTTAAAGCCAACTTACGGAACTGTTTCACGTTATGGACTTATTGCTTACGGCTCATCATTAGACCAGATTGGACCTTTATGTAAGGATGTAACTGACTGTGCAACTATTATGGAAGCTATCGCAGGCAAGGACGATAAGGACTCAACATCAATTGGAAGAGATGATTATTCATTTACAAAGGCATTAGTTGATGATGTTAAGGGAATGAGAATCGGTATTCCAAGAGATTATTTTGGAGAAGGTCTTGACCCTGAGGTTAAGGAAGCTGTTCTTAACGCTGCCAAAGTTCTTGAGAGCAAGGGAGCAATCGTCGAAGAGTTTGATTTAAGCCTTGTAGAGTATGCAATTCCTACTTACTATACAATTGCAGCAGCAGAGGCAAGTTCTAACCTTGAAAGATTCGATGGTGTTAAATATGGTTACAGAACTAAAGAATACGAAGGACTCCATAACATGTACAAAAAGACACGTTCAGAGGGCTTCGGTGCAGAGGTTAAGAGAAGAATTATGCTTGGTTCTTTCGTATTAAGTTCAGGTTATTATGATGCTTACTACCTTAAGGCATTAAGAGTTAAGGCTCTTATTAAGAAAGCATTTGATGAAGCATTTGCAAAATATGATGTAATCCTTGGACCTGTTGCTCCTACAACAGCGCCAAAGCTTGGCTCATCATTATCAGACCCAATAAAAATGTATCTTGGAGATATCTACACTATCTCAGTAAACCTTGCAGGACTTCCGGGACTTTCAGTTCCATGCGGCAAGGACAAGAATGGTCTTCCAATTGGCTTACAGCTTATTGGCGACTGCTTTAAAGAAAATAACCTTATCCGTGCAGGCTACGCTTATGAGCAGGCACGAGGAAGATTTGAATAGGAGGGAGGCATAAGTATGAAAGATTATGAAGTTGTAATCGGACTTGAAGTCCATGTTGAATTAGCTACTAAGACAAAGATTTTCTGCGGATGCTCAACTGAGTTCGGCGGAGCGCCTAACTCACATACTTGCCCTGTGTGTACAGGTATGCCAGGTTCTCTTCCTGTTCTTAATAAGAAGGTTGTAGAATATGCAGCAGCAGTAGGACTTGCAACTAACTGTACAATTACACAGGACTGCAAGTTTGACAGAAAGAATTATTTCTACCCTGATAACCCACAGAATTATCAGATTTCACAGCTTTATCTTCCAATCTGCCGTAACGGTCATGTTGATGTTACATTATCAGATGGAACAGAAAAGACAATAAGAATCCACGAGATTCATATGGAAGAGGATGCAGGAAAGCTTGTTCATGATGAGTGGGAAGGCGTGTCATATGTAGATTATAACCGTTCAGGTGTGCCTCTTATCGAAATCGTATCTGAACCAGACATGCGTTCAGCAGAGGAAGTTATTGCTTACCTTACTAAGTTAAGAACAACAATCCAGTATCTTGGTGCTTCTGACTGCAAGCTTCAGGAAGGTTCTATGAGAGCTGATGTCAACCTCTCTGTAAGAGAGCGTGGTTCAGAGGAGTTTGGAACAAGAACAGAAACTAAGAACCTCAATTCATTTGCAGCAATTGAAAGAGCAATCAAGGCTGAGACAGCAAGACAGATTGACTTAATCGAAGCAGGCGAGAAGGTTGTGCAGGAAACAAGAAGATGGAATGATGACAAGGAATATTCATATGCTATGCGTTCAAAAGAAGATGCACAGGATTACAGATATTTCCCAGATCCAGATCTTGTTCCAATTCACATCAGTGATGAGTATTTAGCAGAGCTTAAGGCAAAACAGCCAGAGTTCAAGGACGAGAAGAAGGCACGTTATATTGAAGAATTCGGACTTCCTGAATATGATGCAGAGATTCTTACAGATTCTAAGAAGTTCACAGAAATCTTTGAGGAAGCCACAGCAATCTGCAACCAGCCAAAGAAGGTTTCTAACTGGATTATGGGTGAGACAATGCGACTCATGAAGGAAGAATCAGCTAAGACTGGAAGAGAATTCAGAGCCGAGGAATTAACATTTTCACCTGAAAGCCTTGCCAAGATTATTACTCTTGTTGAGAAAAAGGAAATCAACAATGCAGCAGCTAAGGAGATATTTGAGCATGTATTTGCAGAAAATGTTGATGTTGACACATATGTTGAGGAGCACGGTTTAAAGCAGGTTAATGATGAAGGCGCACTCAGAGCAACAGTTGAGAAGGTTATTGCTGATAACCCACAGTCAGTTGCTGATTATAAAGGCGGCAAAAAGCAGGCAATCGGCTATCTTGTCGGACAGACAATGAAGGCAATGCAGGGCAAGGCTAATCCGGGAATGGTAAATGCTTTGTTACAGGAGCTTTTAAAGTAACACATGAACTTAAAACTAAAAGGAGATGTGGAATGAAAAAAGTTAATTTTGATGTAAAACTCCCAGCATTTGTTGACAGAATAGTATATGTTGACAACTATGGTGCAAGACCATACTGCTATACTATTGAAGATGCATCAAGAAATGCTGATGCTATAAACAGGGCTATTAACTATATCTCAGAAAAGGGCGGCGGAACTGTTGTGATTCCTGAGGGAATCTGGTTTACAGCGCCAATCGAGATTAAGAGCGATGTTGAGTTAAGAATTGAGAAGAATGCAATACTTAAATTTTCTAAAGATATTGACCAGTATCCACTTATTATCACTAACTATGAAGGTCAGGAGTGTATAAGAGCCAAGTCTCCTATCACAGCTGAAAATGCTATTAACATCGGTATAACCGGTGGCGGTGTTATTGATGGAAGCGGTGATCTGTGGCGCCCTGTAAAACAGTTTAAGATGACTGACAGACAGTGGGAAGCTCTTATGAAAAAGAGCCAGTATACAATTGATACTAAAGAGGGCGGCATATGGATGCCGACAGAAAGCTCATTTAAAGGTAATGAGCATAATATCCAGCTTGACGCCGAGAATGCACTTGAGAAAGCAAGCGAATATTATGATTTCTACAGACCTGTAATGGTAAGTCTTCGTCACTGTAAAAGAATTCTTCTTGATGGTGTAACATTTATGAATTCACCGGCATGGAATATACACCCATTTTTCTGTAAGAATCTTACAGTAAGAAATGTTACGGTGAGCAATCCATATTATGCGCAGAACGGTGATGGAATTGATGTTGAATCATGCAAGAAGGTTCATATACATAACTGTACATTTGAAACAGGTGATGATGCAATCTGTTTAAAGTCAGGCAAGAATGCCGTAGCAAGACAGATTGAAGGACCTTGTGAGGATGTATATATCCATGACTGCCTTGTTAATAAGGGACATGGCGGCTTCGTTATCGGAAGTGAGATGAGTCGTGGTATTAAAAATGTACTGGTAGAGAATTGTACTTTTCTTGGAACTGATGTCGGAGTCCGCCTGAAGAGCGCGCTTGGACGAGGCGGAGTTATCGAAAATATTAATATAAAGAATATTAATATGGTTGATATCAAGGAACAGGCAATAATTCTTACAATGTCATATGTGCTTAATTCTCTTAACAGAAATGAAGAGATTAACGGAATTGACAAGGACGATATTCCTTATATTAAGAATATTAATTTTGAAGGAATTAACTGCCTCGGAGCAAAGGAAGCGGTTGTTATAGAGCCGTTGAAGGATATGCCTGAGACAATCACTGATATACACATTAAGTCTTCATCATTTGTTACAAGTGGTGAGAATCGTGTTGAATGTGACTGTCTTACAAGTGAACAGACAACTTATGAGATATTATAAAGAAATCCCGGCAGCACTGATATATGTGCTGCTGGGATTTATGTGTTGTATCTTAATTTTTCTTTTCTGCTTGGGCTGCTAATAATTGCTCGTATTTAGCCAATGGCTCTTATGCAGGGCATTTTACAATAGACAGTTCTTCAGAAGAACCATCTTTATATTGTATGTTGAGTACATACTGGACAGATGAATCGTTATCGTCGTAGAAAGTAACCGGGTGCGATGGCGTGAAAGCTAAAGCGTCTGTTAAATCTTTAAAATTATTTCCCAGCTTCAATCTTAGCCTCATATTCATCAAAGATATAACCAAGAATCGGTGCCATACCGACAAACTCGCAGCCATAAAGATAATTGTCAGTGCCCTCAATCGGCTGGCTTCTTATAATCTTGACAACACTGTAAAGAGTATCTGTTTCAGAGCCAAGATTAAGAGCAGCATTAAAATAAAAGTTGATAGGAAGCATGCTTTTTGATTCAAATGCTATACCACCCTCAGATATATTGATAACCTTGATAGGTGAATCAAGATTCTTAATTTCCATGTTATCCTGCTTAAATAAAGATGAAACATTGAGTGACAGGTCTGCTTTCATTCTTTTAAAACGTCTTTTTTCAATTCCATTAGCCATAATAAAATCTCCCATCTTAATATTATTATCCAAGTGAATAGTACACTTCTAAAAACTGACTATATTTATATTTTTAATAATACACTTTAATGAGGTAATGCGCAATGTATTATTGCAAAAGATAAAGTCTATTGATTTTGAATGGACGCTGGTATATAATATTTTTGTTTGTTTTTAAACCGCATAAACACTACGGTTTGATAACTTTTTAACTAATAATTATATTAAGAAGAAAAGGATGGATGAACTCATGGGAAAATGTGAATTACTCTATGAAGGAAAAGTAAGAGAAGTATATGATTGCGATGACAAGCTTGTTATGGTTGCTACAGACCGTATCTCAGCATTTGATCACATTTTAAAGAATAAGGTTACAGAAAAGGGAGCAATTCTTACACAGATGTCAAAGTTCTGGTTTGATTATACTAAGGACGTTGTTGCTAATCATATGGTTTCAGTTGATGTTAATGACATGCCAGAGTTCTTCCACAAGGATGAATATATTGGAAGAAGCATGCTTTGCAAGAAGCTTACAATGCTTCCTGTTGAGTGTATCGTAAGAGGATATATAACAGGTAGTGGCTGGGCAAGCTACAAGGAAAACGGAACAGTCTGTGGAATTAAGCTTCCAGAGGGACTTAAGGAATCAGAGAAGCTTCCTGAACCAATCTACACACCAAGTACTAAGGCTGAGATTGGCGACCATGATGAGAATATTTCATTTGAGAAGAGTATTGAGGTTCTTGAAAAGAAGTTCCCAGGTAAAGGTCTTGAGTATGCTACTAAGATTAAGGATGCAACTATAACTCTTTACAAGAAGTGTGCAGAGTACGCTTTAAGCAAGGGTATTATTATTGCAGATACTAAGTTTGAATTTGGTCTTGATGAGAATGGAGAGGTAGTTATCGGTGATGAGATGCTTACACCAGACAGCTCAAGATTCTGGCCATTAGAAGGATACGAGGCAGGAAAGAGCCAGCCATCATATGACAAGCAGTTTGTAAGAGACTGGTTAAAGGCTAATCCAGACAGTGATTATTTACTTCCAGATGATGTAATCGAGAAGACTGTTGAGAAGTACAAGGAAGCATATAAGCTTCTTACTGGTAAGGATTTTTCCCGCAAATAATCACAGTCGATAAGGAATGGAGAATTATGAATCAGATTGATATTAATGACAGCCACTATGCTGAAGATGAACTTCATGAGGAATGCGGAGTCTTTGGTGTATATGATTTCGATGGCAATGATGTTTCATCTACAATATATTATGGCCTTTTTGCCCTTCAGCACAGAGGACAGGAAAGCTGCGGTATAGCAGTCAGTGATACAGAAGGACCTAAGGGAAAGGTTCTTTCATATAAGGATATGGGACTTGTTAATGAAGTCTTTAATCCTGAAAAGCTTGAAAAGCTTAATGGTAATATAGGTGTCGGACATGTAAGATATTCAACAGCCGGAAGCAGCAGCCGTGAGAATGCACAGCCACTTGTTCTTAACTATGTTAAGGGAACTCTTGGTATGGCACATAACGGTAATCTTCTTAATGCGGTTGAACTGCGTGAAGAGCTTTCTTATACAGGAGCTATCTTCCAGACAACTATTGATTCAGAGGTTATTGCTTACTTAATCGCAAGAGAAAGACTTAATGTTCCTACTGTTGAGGGAGCTGTGTTAAATGCGATGAAGAAGATTAAGGGTGCTTATTCACTTATCGTAATGAGTCCTAGAAAGCTTATCGGAGCAAGAGACCCATTTGGTTTCAAGCCATTATGTATCGGTAAGAGAGATAATGCATATTTCTTATCATCAGAGACATGTGCACTCGATACTGTAGGTGCAGAGTTTGTAAGAGATGTTGAGCCTGGTGAAGTTGTTACTATTACTAAAGACGGAATCAAGTCTGATAAGTCACTCTGCCAGAAAAATACAGCAAGATGTATATTTGAATACATATATTTTGCAAGACCAGACAGCAAGATTGACGGAATGGGCGTATATGAGTCAAGAATTAATGCGGGTAGAATCTTAGCAAAGACTCATCCTGTAGAAGCTGATATTGTTGTAGGTGTTCCAGAATCTGGTAATCCGGCAGCACTTGGTTTCTCAATGGAATCAGGAATTCCTTATGGTAATGCATTTATCAAGAATAACTATGTTGGACGAACATTCATCAAGCCTAAGCAGGAACAGAGAGAATCAAGCGTTAAGGTTAAGCTGAATGTACTTAAGGAAGCGGTTGCAGGCAAGAGAGTTGTCATGATTGATGACTCGATTGTACGAGGAACAACAAGTGCAAGAATTGTTAATCTTCTTAAGGCAGCAGGTGCTAAGGAAGTTCATGTAAGAATAAGTTCGCCGGCGTTTCTTCACCCATGTTATTTTGGAACAGATATTCCTTCAGAAGACCAGCTTATCGCATCAGGCCATTCTGTAGATGAAATCTGTGAAATTATCGGAGCAGATTCATTAGGCTATCTTGAGGTTGATAAGTTAAGTGAGATGATATGTGGACAGACAGGTTACTGTGATGCATGTTTTACAGGCAATTATCCAATTGAGCCGCCAAAGATTGATATCCGTGGCGAGATGGGCTGATAAAGCGATTGCAGCATGCTGCCTGGAGGACATCTCTGATGTGGCGGTTGGTTGAGGCTTGCTATAGCCGTGTCGCGGACAGTGGATGTGCCTTGAAAGCATAATATTGCTGAATATGAAGGCAATTTCTGGCTGAATACCTATAAGATTAACATATGTGCTGATTTGGTAGGTGTTTTTTAGCAGAATAATAGAATATATGACACAAGATGCCTACTAAAAGCATGGAATATGTTATTTAGTAGGCATTTTTAGTAAAAATGTAGTACTATTATAATAGTCACAAACGAAATTTACCTACTAAAATACTGAATATGCGACTATTTATAGGTATCATGACAACAAGCAAAGAAAATCAGGCTAAAGCAAACAGAAATTAACAGTTTCAAAGTGTATCATGACAATAATTACAAGAAAAGGGGAACAGGATGAGTTATTTTCCGTTTTTTAGAGAAATAGAAGGGGAGAAATGCCTTGTTATCGGTGGCGGTAAGGTGGCAGCAAGAAAGATAAGCAGGCTGAAGGGATTTGGCGTGAAGATTAAAGTTGTTGCACCGTCTATAGTTTCTGACATAGAGGCAGTGGCGCAGGCTTGCGATAATATAAGTGTTGAAAGAAGAATATTCACACCACAAGATATTGAAAATGTGGATTTTGTTATCGCGGCGGCTGGTGAAGAAGTGGATAAAGAAGCTACAAGATTGTGCAAAGAAAAGGCAATTCCTGTAAATGTTGTGGATAACCAGGAGTTATGTGATTTTATATTCCCTTCAATTGTGCAGAAGGGTGATATGGTTGCAGGCTTTGTTACAGGTGGGAAGAGTCCGCATGTTGCAGCTAAGTTAAGAAGAGATTTTGAAGCAAATGTATCTGATAATATAGAGAGCATATTAGATTATCTTTCAGAGGTCAGGACACTTGCCAAAGAAAAGATAGATGATGACAGAAAAAGAGCAGCATTTATAAGAGAAGTTTCTGAATTCTGCATGAAAGCAGACAGAGTGTGCAGCAACAAGGAAGAAAATGCATTTTTACAGAAATATCTTGATAACAGGAGTGAGACAGTGCTTCCGGGGGCAGCACTTGTTGGAGCAGGATGCGGCTCATATGAACTCATCACAATAAAAGGTCTTAATGAGATAAGACGGGCAGAGGTTATAGTGTATGATGATTTGATTGATGAGCATCTGCTGGAATTTGCACCGGAGAGCTGTGAGCTTATATACGCCGGAAAGAGGAGTGGCAGACATTCCAAGGCACAGGAGGAGATTAATGAGCTTCTTGTAGAAAAAGCCATTGAAGGCAGATATGTTGTGAGACTAAAAGGTGGTGACCCTTATGTGTTTGGAAGGGGTGGAGAGGAAGCATTGGCACTTAAAGAACATGGAATACCAGTGCATGAAGTTCCGGGGGTTACATCAAGTATCGGTCTGTGTGGAATGGCGGGAATTCCGGTAACACACAGGGGGGCAAGCCGTGGATTTCATGTGATTACAGGACATACGGCTGATAATCTGCCGCCGGAGATTGAAGAAATCAGGTGGAAATCATATGCGAAGCTTGATGAAACATTTGTATTCCTTATGGGATTAAAGAGTATAGACATGATTACGGAAAAGCTGATGAGATATGGAAAGTTGTCAGATACGCCGGTTGCGGTAATTCACGGTGAGAATACAGATGGTACATATGTAAAGTTTGTCGGAACACTTTCGGATATTGCAGCAAAGGTGAAAGAAGTAGACTTCCCATCACCAGCTATTATAGTTGTTGGCGAGGTTGCGTCACTGGAATTGACGGATTAGCAGAAACTTAAGATGCGCTGAAAAGCAGCGCAGGAACAGAGGTTAACATGGATAAAGACAGACTGGAAAGACAGATAGAGTTTATAAGAGAGATTGATAAGGAAAAGAGCATTGGCAGACAGACATATCTGGCGGATGCGTCAAGAAAGGAAGATGACGCAGAGCATGCATGGCATATGGCGATAATGACGGTGATTCTGTCAGAATATGCCAATGAAAAGATAGATGTGCTCCGCACAATGACGATGCTTCTTATACATGACCTTGTTGAGATAGACGCAGGGGATACATATGCTTATGATGAAGAAGCCAAGAAAACCCAGCGTGAGCGTGAGTTAAAATGTGCTGACAGAATATTCAGTATTTTACCAGAGGATCAGGGAAAATACATGCGTGAATTGTGGGAGGAATTCGAGGCACAGGAAACACCAGAGGCAAAGTTTGCAAGAACTATGGATAATTTCCAGCCTGTAATTTTAAATGATGCTTCAAAAGGAAAAAGCTGGGCAGAAAAGGGTGTGCATCTTAGCCAGATATTAAAAAGAAATGCACGAACAGGAGAAGGCTCAGAAGAACTCTGGAAATATTCATATGAGAAACTTATAATGCCTAATGTGAAAAAAGGGAATATTAAAGAGGATTAAAATAGTAAAAATTCGAGTTAAGGGGGTAAAATTTACAAAAAAGTAAAAAAATACCCCCTTAACTTAAAAAACATTTCTTTTGCTATAATAAAGATATAAAACGGAAATTTTCCGAAAACAATATTTTATGATAATCCAGACGATAATAGAACATATATTAAGAGTGTTATAGGAGAAATATTAGAAAAGGATATTAAGCACAGGGTAAAGATACGTAATGTTTCAGTTTTTGAAAAAGTGCAGACATATCTTATTAACAACTTTGGCTCAACAACTAGTTTGAAGAGTATCTTGAAAGAACTTCATAAATCTGGAATGAACATAAAGAGAGAAACTTTGAACCGTTATATTAATATATTAATGGATGCAAAAATAATATATGAATGTAAAAGGTTTGATTTAAAATCCAAAAAATCTATAAATGGTGAGCAGAAGTATTATTTATCAGATATGGGTTTCTATTTTGCAACAAATACTGATAACAGAATTAATTATGGACCAGCCCTTGAAAATGTTGTTTTTAACTATGCAAAATCAAAGGGGTATGATATCAGTATTGGAAGAATAGGAAAGTTAGAATGTGATTTCATTATGAGAGATAATATGAACAACTATGGTTATGTTCAGGTGACGATGACAACAATGTTAAACAGAGAAACAGAGGATCGAGAGTATGCTCCATTAGAGATGATTAAAGATAACTATCCTAAATATGTGCTTACAAGAAATGATATGATACAAAAAAGAAATGGAATCATTCATGAAAATATACCGCAGTTTATGGCAGCTGGAAAGCTTTTCTAAGGATGCTCCAGCATAACCACAACGCGGAATTCATGCTTTTCCTCCGAGTAAACATAATTGAGCAGACCATTATATTTATCTGCAATACGTTTTACGCTTTTAAGACCATATCCGTGAAAACCAGTGTCCTGCTTTCTGGAATGAAGTTTTCCGTCATGGCCTAAAGGAGATGATTTGCATGAGTTAGCAATGCTTATAAGGTCAGCGTTGCCGCCTCTGATAAGAGAAACATTACAATCTATATATGGTTCATCACATGATAGGGATGCATCAATGGCGTTATCAAGAAGATTGCAGAATATGGAAGTGAAATCCTGTGCGGGAAGATATTCAAGGGTGTTGGCGCGGATGTCTGCCTCAAAGCTTATATCTGAATTACTACATTGTTCGGCATATCTTGAGATAATTACATTCAGTATATCAATTTTGCAATATCTTTTGGATTTTCTTAGTGCATCACTTCCCAGAATGTTATTGATATATCCGGTTATTTCGTCAATATGTTTTCCATCATTCAGCTGGCTGATAGTATTAAGGTGGTTCTTAATATCGTGAATAAGAATGTGCTGTTTCTCATTAACTTCCTGAACATAATTATAATAATGTTCAGTGTCAGTCTCTTTCTGTAATTCAATCTGCAATCTGGCATATTCAACATTTTTCTGGCTGATATCCTGCTGCAGATAGAAAGTCAGGATATTGATTGAGAGCAGCAGAACCAGACATATGAATACAATAACAGAGTCAGAGCCAGACAATTTACCGTTGAGACATATATAGCCAAGAGAAACGGTAATGATAGAGGATATAACAGGTATCAGATACAGCATAAGGGTGCTTTTGCGTATAGAAGCATTATTGACTGTATCTTTAGAGAAAATTCTGGTTACTAACTGTGAAATACATAAATAGACAGATTTGCTTAATATAACAAATGTAAATGCCGAACTATGTATGTTTCCATCACGGAATGCATATATCGTTATGTCAGGAATAGCTGCGGCAATAAGTCCTTCTGATAATGCCATAAGAATTGTCAGGGCAAGGGCATGAAACAGTGCCCAAACCGGTTTTGAATCATAATTAAGCACGATGCAGCACAGATAGACAATGAATGAGCAAAATGCATTGAGTGCCGCATTAGTGAGAATTGCTACAGGTATAAGCAGACTGAACATGCCAATAGTGATTAAAAGAGATAAAAATGTGTTCTTTCGTGAAGTAAATATCCGGTTGCAGTATAGCCATAGAATAATGGCTTCTATAAGATATACAAATAAATAGTACAATATTAAATTCATAAATCCCCCTCTGATTAATAAACTAGCGCAATGTTGTAAGAAATGCTGAATAGGTATTAAAAAAATCATTATACTTGCGCAAGGCAATATCAGCGTAAAGATGATTTTCCATATATATTCTGCTGTTATTATAAGACATAATATAATTCATATTCACTATATAACATCGATGGCTCTGATAAAAGCTCCCAGACGGAAGCATTGATTTAATGCTGGCGAGAGTCTGGGTGGTTGTATATGTATCTGAAACCGTGTGGATAGTAAGATTGCGGCAGTGAGGATTAACCTCCACCATAATGATATCCTTTGCTGATAATACATATGTTTTGCCTTTACATTTTACAATAATCCTGCCGCCAATAGAATTGAATTCAGATATGGCGTCTTCAAGGTTACGCATAAAACGTTTACTTTCAACAGGTTTTGAAATATAACGGAATACATGAAAGCGCATGGCTTCGTCAAGATATTCCGGAAACGAAGTTATAATAATTATTATTGCTGCCGGATAAGATTTAACAAGCGAATTACCAACGGCAATGCCATCTATGCCAGACATCTGGATATCTAAATATACAATATCGGGTTTGATATCTGAAGCCAGAATGTCTTCACCAGAGTGAAATATGTAAATATCAGGTCTTTTCAGTTTATGTTCAATATAATAACTTTCGCACAGAGTTTTAATCTGCTCGCATACCAAATTGTCATCATCACATATAAATATATTCATTATCCAATCTCCATAAATGAAATTTTAATAATTATAACTTATTAATCAATTAAAATAAATGTATATTTTGTAAGTTGATGTCATTTCGGACATGGAATATGTCATTTCAGACGAGAGATATTGAATTGGTTGAATAAATATGGTATTAAAAAGATAAATAAAGCGTCGTTTTATTAGTACGAAATGCAAGGAGGTATATTTTGAGAAGAAATAAGGCACAAAAGGTCGTGAAAATATTAGATAAAATTTTAAAATTGGAAGCTAATTCTGCATCATGTATGTTTGCGTATGAACCTAAAGCGCCTAAAGAATTAGAAAGATTTAAGAAGACAAAGTAATGGTGTCAGGTAGAAAGTTAATTATTAATTGGCTGATAAAAAGCAAAGCTATTAAAGATAATGAGCGTGAACTATACGAGTATGCACTTTATAGTATAGTTTTGCTTTTATCGCCAGCATTTATTTCTATAGCAATAGGCTGCATTATGGGTATTCCAATTAATGGAGTGTTGATGGTTATACCTTTTTTATTCTTGAGAAAATTCAGTGGGGGATTCCATGCCAAGCATGCATGGACATGTTTTGTGGGCTCATCAATATTAGTTACAATATTTTTATGGATTTCGACTAAGATTAGTAGTGACCTATTGTTATATATGGTAACTGCTATTTCAGTTGTGGAATTATGTATATTTTCTCCGATTCAGTCAGATAACAGAATCATAGCAGAAGATGAAAAACATATATATAGAAAGATAGTTATGCAGCAATTAGCAATCTATGTTGTGGTTGCAATAATAGCAGATATAGCTGGAAAAGAAATTGTTACTATTTGTATGTTTTTAGGAATAATAATTACGGCTGTAATGCAGGTACCATGTATTGTGAGAAAAGTTAAATGAAAGGTGGATTATAATTATGACGAAAAAAGGAATTGTAACAAAGACAGCAGGAGTATTGGTAGCAATGGTATTGACAGTGATGTTTGCATTACCAACATTTGCAGCAGGATATTCTCCGGTAAGTGGAAGTGCAGGTGACACATCGTTTTCTGGACGAGTATATATTAATTGGAATGGTGCAGGAGCATATTTGGAAACATCGGCAGATGCAGATTTAAGTGTATCGGGAAAAGCGAAGGATGAGTATGGCAACTACAAGGCATTTGGAGCTTCAGCCTCGCAGACAACATATGTCGGATCGCATAGAGACGGAGTGTACACATATGCAAACGCAACATTTACAGTTGATTCGAATGACGGTGGGTATAATAGGGTGTATGCTAATTATTTAGACTAAGATAAGGTTGAGAGAATGTAATCTCTAAACAGATTACATTCTCTTATTTGCAGAGGAAATATGAAATATATTAAATTAAGCTTTATTATTCTGATGATGTGTATGTTTACTGCATGTAGTAATGAACATTCAGAAAACACATCAACTGATACAGAGTATAACGGGGTTAATACATCAGAATATGAGTCAGATGGAATAAAATATGTAGTATGCCAAGGTAAAAAGTTAAAAATTACATACCCTGTAATTGATTATAATTATACGGATGAAGAATTAATAGGAACATATGATATTGGAATTCTGGGGGCAGGAAAATACCCAAAGGATGGAGATGAAACATATATTGTCTCAGCAGTTATAGAATGGCCTTCGATGTATGGGGATAGGGAGATTTCAAGTATTTCAGTTAATGTATATAACAGTCCATTTTGCATAGATAATTATAATATCGATGGGATGAAATATGCAAAATCAACTCTGGATATATTTTCGGCGCATAAAGATAATTTATCAGATGACAGGCAGGCAATAAAGCTGATTACATTTGCAGAGATTCCTACTACGAAAGATATTTGGAATGATTACATGCAAAGTGAATCTGAAGAAGTCAAGCGACTAGGTGATAATATAAATAATGTAGTGCTGAAGTTTCAGGTTAAAGACAATGATGGGAAAGAGACAATAGATTACTACAGGATGAAACCAGTATATGAATATAGTATTAGAAAAATAAACATATACAAAATAAAGGAGTGAATATGAAGAAAAGAGTATTAATTTCATTTACATTTGTTGTAGTAATTATTTTGATATTAGTATTTTATATTAAAATCCATAACAATAAAGAAGCAGATGTTAAGATAAATTATGATAATATAAAACATGCAGATATAGAAAATATAGCGCAGAATTATTGGAATTCGGATGGAATATATAATATTGCAGCAGCGGAAGACGGGTATTATTATGTTACAAATGAAGACTTTTTAGTGTATTTTGATATAAATACAGGAGATACAGTTCCTGTATGTGCAAAACCAGATTGTATGCATGATAATGATGAGTGTAATGCATGTTTAAATACATGTGTTATTTATAACATATATTATTATAATGAGTATATCTATTATATGCCAATTATAAATGGTATGGCAAATTTATGCAGAATGGATAAAAGCGGTTCCACAACAAAAATACTGGGAGAGTTATTTCCTAGTGATGGTTCGAGTTCTATACATCTTGCTTTTTTAGGTGATTATGCGTATGCATATGATTCAGGCTCACATCTTGGTCTTGATACAGAATTTACAGAAAAAATAGTTGAAGTATCTTTGAAAAATGGAGAAAGAAATGAGATATATGATGTTACAGGTGTATCTCTTGCTATAAAAAATGTGAAAGGCTTTGGGGATGGACTGTATTTCAATGTCCAGCATAGTGAAAGGTCAGACGAGAATATTTCGATAAGCAGTTATGGCTTATATATGTATTCTCAAAGTGAAAAGAATGTTAGTCAGATTAGTACAGAAAACATTAATGATTATTATTTAAGTGATAATTATCTGTATTATTTTATTAACGGACAAGGATTATATAAATCGGACATAGAAAATCAAAAAACAGAATTAATATATAAGAGTAATAAAGCGGTGGATATGTGCAATATATCCTATGATGGCAGATATCTTTATATTAGCAATGGTAAATATTGTGATTATCTTAGAAAGGTTTTGGGAAACAAAGAAAAGAAGTATATAGTGATAGACACAGATGGAAAAGTGATAAATGAAATATCATGTGCAGATTCATTGGAAATGTTATTTGGAGATGATAGGTATTTGTTTTGCATGGGTATGGGAGAAGACCAGCTCATGTATATAGATAAGAGAGAAATTGAAAAAGCCGAAGAATGGAAAAATATTTTTAGTGAGCCAGTTCATTTACTAGGGAGATGATATTAAATGAAGAGAAGAGGCATTAGGTATGTGATTCCAATTATATTTATTGCAGTATTGGTGGGAGCAATGGTGACATATGTTCTACTCCATAAGAATACAGAAGCAGAGAAGGGCTTAGATTATGCAAGTCTTATCGGGGTAACAGGAGACAGTGATTTTCAGAATTACTGGGATACAGATGGATGGTATGATCTGGCTGCAGTTGAAGATGGATATTATTACATGAATTTTGAACAGAAGTTGTTGTTTTTGAATCTGGAGACAAATGATGTTATACCTGTGTGTGCAAAACCTGAGTGTGATCATAAATCTTCAAGTTGTAATGCTTTTTTTGGAAATGGAGCGGCATTGAGGAGTATATATTATTATAGAGGATATATATATTATTTTGGACTTTCTAATGGCATGGCACAGTTATGCCGCATGGATAAGAGTGGCACAACAAGAGAAGTTATAGGTGAACTTATACCTAATGATGGGGTTGACTCGATTCGAGCTGTTTTTCAGGGGGAATACGCTTTTATATATGATGGGAGTGGCCTTGCTGATGAGCAAGAGACTACAAAGAGCATAATAGAAGTATCTCTGACATCAGGAGACAAGAAAATTGTATATGAAGTTACTGGAAAAGGGATATCAATAACTAATGTTAAATGTTTTGGTGATAAAATATTTTTTACTGTGAGGGAAGCCGATTCCATATCAGATAAAGCCATAAGTGTGCATAGCAGAGGTTTGTTTAGCTATTCGTGCAGCAATGATGAGATAGAAGAAGTGAGTGGACAGAATATTAATGATTATTATGTTGTGGATGGAACAATGTATTACTTTGTTACGGGAGAGGGGCTTTACAAGATAGATATTGGAAGTGATATATCACAAAAAATATGGGAGTCAACAGAACAATGTGATATGTGTAGTGTATCTTCAGATGGAGAATACATTTATCTTAATAATCATAAGTACTGTTATTATATGTGGGAATTATATGGCTTTTCAGAAAACAGATATATAGTTATTGATAAAGGTGGAAATGTTATTAATGAGATATTGTGTCCTGATGCATTGGCGTTATATTTTGGGGATGACAGGTATTTATTTTATAAAAGTATGAACGATGCAGAAGGTCTTATGTATATGAAAAAAGATGATATAGAGACTGGTGGAGATTGGAAGCAGGTGTTTGAATGACAAAGTATATAAGGCTGTTTAAGAAAGGAATGTATAGATTTTGTATGATGTTTCTTCTTATATTGATATCATCAGGATGCAATGTAAAGGAAATAGAAACACAGACACAAACAGAGACTAATAACCAATATGCAGTACAAGAACCAGAAATGACAGTTATAGATGGAATAAATTATATAACGGAGCAAGGCATTAAGTTAAAGGTGACATACCCAATAATATCTAAAGATATCGCCGATGGTAATTTGGTTGGAACATATATGGTAAATCCAGTAAAATTAGGCAATGGATTGGGAGAAAAGGATGAAATGGCGTATATTGTTGCCGGTATTATAGAGTGGCCATCATTATATAATGATGAAAATATAGAGAAATTAGAGTATACGGCATATAATGCATCCTGCATATTTGATTACAGTGATATGAGTGAGAATAAATATACAAAAAAACAGATGGATATAAAAGGCGAAACAAAAACAATATATGGAAATGATGAAAATAAGTTAAAGTTAATAATTATAAATGAACTCCCAACATCTGATAAAGCAGCTTATAGTTATATGCAGCCTGAGTATGTTGAGATAAAGAGTGTTATTGACGATATCAATAAAATGATTGTAGGAGTCCATGTTTATTATATGGATGGGAGCGAAGATTCTGATTATTATAGAGTAGAAAGTATATCTAAGAGTGATATAAGCAGGATACAAATATACAGGTTATGATTGGCATATAGGGGGAAATATGCAGGAATTAAAACGTATCATCAATTATAAACGGATTATATTGTTGTTAATTGCTGCAACAGTTAATGTTGTATTCTTTTTGTATGACAATAAGCCGGTAATGGATGAAGATATAATCAACAAAGAAAATGTTGCTCATGAGACATATATTAAGAATTATCACGAAGAAGTGAATGCAATAATTGATAATGCTGATAAACTTAAGAAATATAGTATTTTTAATAAAGCTGGAAGTTTTTCGTATGCGAATATATTGCAGACGGCAAGGGATTTTGAACGAGTAAAGAACGTTATTTTACCAGAGGATGAGTATAAAGGGGTGCAGGCATATACAACTTATTATTATCAATATTTCTTTACTATGCTTGTAATGATGTTTGTTATATACGATATGTTTGCACAGCGGGATAATGGCATGTGGAGCATAACATATAGCTGCGCTAATGGAAGAATCATGTATGCGATAAAGCAGACGGGAGTTATTGTTGTTACAGGAGCTTTTACACATACTCTGATATACTGGTCTACGTTTATTGCGGCAATGCTGCAAAGAGGAGGCGTCAGGGACTTAGTAAATCCAGTGCAGACAATTGAGACATTTGATAAATTTACATATCCGTGGAGCAAAATAAAGTATGTGACGGTGCTATATCTGATATCAATGGTGTGTATAGTTGCCCTATGCATTACTATATGGGGTGTTTTTGTTATGTTCCGTAATCGTGTCTATGCACTGGTTACAATGCTTATATTTGCGGCTGTGGAGCAGTTTATATATTCTCATATAGACATACATAGCGTGTGGAATGGTCTGCATTATATTAATATTATTAATATAATTAATATAAATGCTACATTTTCATCATATAGAAACTGGGGTGTGGGAACTTATGTATTTCCTGTATTTTCAGTGGTGCTGTTCGTGCATATTATATGTGCAGGTGTAATAGGTTATATTGCTATAAATGTGTCTGCTTCAATGAAACCATACAAAAATACAACATTTATAAAACGGTTTACAGATTGTGTATCAGCTGGCTGTCAGAAAATTCTTGCAAGGATTCCGTTTCTATTTAAGGAAATACATAAATTTATATTTACTTCTCATTGTGGCTGGGTTGTTGTGGTAATGCTGACAGTTACAGCGTATGTATGCCAGACAGGCCAGTATCACTATACAGATGACAATAAGTATATGGATAGTGAATACATGTTACATGGAGGGAAAGATTATACATATTTTCAGGATTATCTTGATAATCTATACCAGCAGAGAGATGAGCTGCAAGCTGACATAGATGATTATGGAGATATATTGACAAGAGATGAAAGCGTTGATATTGGTAGTTATGTTAATCTGAAAACAAAACAACAGCAGATACTAAAGCTGATAGAAAGTCGTAGGGAATACGCGGACAAGATTGAATATATCGGACATATGGATGAAACATTTAATATAAGAGCATGGATGATATCGGACAGAGGATATGAAGTGATATTGGGCAAGAAAGGACTGTATCGCAGAATAATGGTAAATCTTGCACTGATATGCGGTTTTATACTTATGTCAGCAGATGCAGGAAGACTTGAAAGAGTCAGCGGCATGATACTTTTTGAACATAGTACAGCATTGGGACGTAATAAGATGAGATGCAATAAATATTTGTCGTGCATAACAATTACAATAATAATGACTGTTATTATATGTGGAATGGAATTCTTATGGATGAGACATATATATGGGATACCTTACATGAATGCGCCGGTCGTGAGTCTTACATTTATGGGGAATAAACTTGGAATGGGACTATATGCATCTGGAATTCTTAAGTGGATGCTGTTACATATGACAATATGGCAGTATATGCTTATGCAATTTATCATGAGGCTTGTAATATGTCTTATATTAAGTGTTGGCATAATGAAAATAACAAGAAGCATTAAGAATATAAAATAAAGGCATAAATTGCAAACGCAGTTCTGCTATGATATACTTAATCTGTATATAGCCCTGCGATGGCTGAATAATGAATTTTTGATATATGAAAGGCGGATACGAGATGAACGACAGATATCAGACACCACTTGCAGAAAGATACGCAAGCAAGGAAATGCAGTACATTTTCTCTCCTGACATGAAGTTTAAGACATGGAGAAGACTCTGGATTGCATTAGCAGAGACAGAGCATGAACTTGGACTTCCTATTACACAGGAGCAGATTGATGAGTTAAAGGCTCACAAGGATGATATTAACTATGAAGATGCCAAGAGAAGAGAGAAGGAAGTAAGACATGATGTTATGTCACATGTATATGCTTACGGACTTCAGTGCCCTAAGGCTAAAGGTATCATACATCTTGGAGCAACTTCATGCTATGTTGGTGATAATACTGATATCATCATTATGACAGAAGGCTTAAAGCTTGTTCGTAAGAAACTTGTTAATGTTATTGATGAGCTTTCTAAGTTCGCAGATAAATATAAGGCACAGCCTACACTGGCTTTCACACATTTTCAGCCAGCACAGCCAACTACAGTTGGTAAGAGAGCTACATTATGGCTCAATGAATTAGTTATGGACCTTGAAGACCTTGATTATGTACTCTCTACAATGAAGCTTTTAGGCTGTAAGGGTACAACAGGTACACAGGCATCTTTCCTTGAACTTTTCAACGGAGATCAGGATAAGATTCGCCAGATTGACGGAAAGATTGCAGAAAAGATGGGATTTGACGCATGTGTTCCAGTTTCAGGCCAGACATATTCAAGAAAGGTTGATACAAGAGTACTTAATGTACTTGCAGGAATTGCTGCGAGCGCACACAAGTTCTCTAATGATATCAGATTATTACAGCACCTCAAGGAAGTTGAAGAACCATTTGAAAAATCACAGATTGGTTCATCAGCTATGGCTTATAAGCGTAATCCTATGAGAAGCGAACGTATGGCTTCACTTGCTGATTTCGTTATCAGTGACGCACTTAACCCTGCTATTGTTTCATCTACACAGTGGTTTGAGAGAACACTTGATGATTCAGCTAACAAGAGAATGTCAGTTCCAGAGGGCTTCCTCGCTGTTGACGGAATCCTTGACCTCTACTTAAATGTTGTTGACGGACTTGTTGTATATGACAAGGTTATCATCAAACACATGATGGCAGAGCTTCCATTCATGGCAACTGAGAATATTATGATGGACGCTGTTAAGGCTGGCGGAGACAGACAGGAGCTTCATGAGAAGATAAGAGAGCTTTCTATGATAGCAGGAAAGAGAGTTAAGCAGGAAGGTCTTGATAATAACCTTCTTGAACTTATTGCAGCAGAGCCAATGTTCGGTGTTACTCTTGAAGAGTTACAGTCAAAGCTTGATCCTATGAAGTATGTTGGCCGTTCTAAGGAACAGGTTGACGAGTATCTTGCTAATGTTATCAAGCCTATTCTTGATTCTAATAAGGAAGAGCTTGGCATGAAGGCAGAGATTAATGTTTAATTAATAATTTGGAGGTGTTATAACATGAAGGTTGTATTAGTTAATGGCAGCAGAAGAGATGCAGGCTGTACATATACAGCACTTTCTGTCGTTGCTAAGGAATTAGAGGCACAGGGAATTGATACTGAGATAGTTGCAGTTGGCAGCAGAGTTGTTAAGGGCGAGCTTGACGCAGTTGTCAAGGAAGTTGGCGCTAAGATAACTGATGCAGACGGACTTATTGTTGGTTCACCTGTTTATTATGCTTCTCCAACAGGAGAGATATTAATGTTCCTCGACAGATTATTTGGTGCATATGGTAACGAGCTTCGTTACAAATGTGGTTCTTCAATTGCATCTGCCCGCCGTGGCGGAACAACATCAACAGTTGATGTGTTGAATAAGTATTTCCAGATTAACCAGATGCCGGTTGTATCATCTAACTACTGGAATATTGTACATGGCAATACACCTGATGAGGTTGTTAAGGACGAAGAAGGCATGCAGACAATGAGACTTTTAGGTCAGAATTTTGCATGGCTTGTTAAGTCAATAGACGCAGCAAAGAAGCAGGGAATTGAGCTTCCACAAGGCGAGAATAAGATTAAGACCAACTATATCAGATAATTTATAATTCTTCATAAATATTTAATGTCATAAGAGGCGTGCTGTATATATAATTATGTATATACAGCACGCCTTTACTGCGCGGGCAGTGATGAGGATAGACAGATATTTAAGGAGTATTGTTGTGAAGTCTTACAAAAGGAGAAAACTTATGAAGAGAATAATTCTTGGGGCAGTGATACTGCTTGTGGTGCTTATTGCCGCAATCGTAGCCTGCGCCCTGATAAGTTACCACAAACAGCCAGAGCTTACTGCTGATGAGATTAAACAGCTTGATGAGCAGGGCATATGGAAAGAGAGAACAAGTGCCGAGCGGGCGCGCATTATTGAGGATAATGACGAGGCGCTTAAAGAGCGGATAAGAATGATAAGCAATGCAAAGAGTGAGATTATACTCTCAACATTTGACTTCAGGTCAGATGACAGCGGAAAGCTGATGCTTGGAGCACTTATTGATGCTGCAGACAGAGGTGTATCGGTCAATGTTATAGTTGACGGGGTATCCGGTTTTACCAAGATGAAGGGCAATCCTGATTTTAAGGCACTTGCGTCATCAGACAATGTGAATGTGAAGATATACAATAAGGTCAATCCTTTTAAGCCGTGGCAGTCAATGGGAAGGCTTCATGACAAATATGTCATAGCCGACAGGACTAATTATATACTTGGTGGAAGAAATACATTTAACTATTTTCTGGGAGCATATCCGGGACATAAGAATTACGACAGAGATGTGCTTGTGTACTGCGAAAGTCCTGATGAAACCAGCTCTGTGAATGATGTTCTTGCTTATTATGAGAGTGTCTGGAACTATAAGGAGAGCAAGGCATTTTTAAAGAATAACAAATGTGCAGGCAATAAGAAGGTCAAGGCGGCAAGGAAAGAACTGCTTGATAATTACAACATTTATTATGCAGATAACAAAGATTACCTGACTGACACTGATTATACAGATGAAACAGTTGAAGTCAACAATATAGCACTTCTTAGCAATCCGATAGAATGTGGCGCGAAAAAACCGGTAGTGTGGTATCAGATTACTAAGCTCATGGAGCAGGCGGATTCGCAGGTTAAGATACATACGCCTTATATTATCTGCAATGAGTATATGTATGACGGATTAAAGAAGGTATGCGATTCTGTTGAAAATGTGTCATTGATGACTAATTCAGTAGGCAATAATGGCAATCCATTTGGATCAGCAGATTATTATGCGCATAAGGATAAGGTGCTTGGCACAGGGCTTGAAGTGTGGGAATATGAAGGCGGATATTCATACCACGGAAAGTCGGTTCTTATAGATGATGATATATCGGTGGTTGGTTCATTTAATATTGATATGAGAAGCGTGTATCTTGATACAGAGCTTATGCTTGTTATTGACAGCAAGGAGATTAATGAACAGCTTGGAGGTGCCATGCAGACGTATGAGCATAGTGCAAGAAAGGCTAATGCTGATGGCACATACGACAATCCATATAATGTGCAGCCTGTGGAGCTTACGCCTAAGAGAGAACGCAGAATGAAGCTGATTAAGAATTTCCTGTTGTGGACGAGATATTTGTTCTAATTAAAATTTTGTGAAAAAAGTTTTGAAAAAAGTCAAAAAAGTGCTTGACAGATAGCGCATTTTAATATTATAATAGCAGAGCAGTTTGCGAGAGAAATCAAGCGAATTGTTCTGAATGTGGGGTCTTAGCTCAGCTGGGAGAGCATCTGCCTTACAAGCAGAGGGTCACAGGTTCGAGCCCTGTAGGCCCCATTTCTTTTAAGACATTCAGTAAATATTATGGCGAGATAGCTCAGTTGGCTAGAGCACACGGTTCATACCCGTGGTGTCGTGGGTTCAAATCCCTCTCTCGCTACTATCTAGGAAGTGGAAGCAGATTATGCTTCCATTTTTTTTGCGCGAGTAGCGATGAGAGAAGCCATGGAAAGTTTACAGCCGTGCTTGCACGGACTGGGAACTTTGTATGGCTTTACGAGGAGCACCGCGACAACGACAGAACGAAGTTCTGGAGTATGAGCTGCTCGCGCAACCCGCGGCGATGAGCTAGCTCACATAGGAGGGGAATAATGACACATTTGCAGGAAGAACTGTTCAAGTTACAGGATACGGCGTACAGGGATTTTCACAGCAGCCTTATGCCGGGGGTAGATAAAGAGGCTGTTATAGGAGTAAGAACCCCGGTTTTAAGAGCATTTGCAAAGAAATTCTCTAAGACAGAGGAGGCGGAACAGTTTATGACGGAGCTGCCACATAAGTATTATGAAGAAAATAATCTTCATATGATGCTGATTGCACAGATTAAGGATTATAATATGTGCGTTAGTGAAACAGAGAAGTTTCTGCCATATATTGATAACTGGGCAACCTGTGATTCACCGCTTCCAAAATGTTTTGATAAGAATAAAGAAGATATTCTTGAAAGGGCGAAGAAGTGGATTGTAGCAGATACCACATATGTTAAAAGATACGGAATGGGCGTTATGATGCGCCTGTTCCTTGACGAGGATTTTAAGGAAGAATATATACAGCTTGTTGCAGGTGTTAAGTCAGAGGAGTACTATGTAAATATGATGATTGCATGGTATATGGCTACAGCACTTGCTAAACAGTGGGATGCGGCGATTCCTTATATACAGGAACACAGACTTTCTGAATGGGTACACAGAAAGTCAATACAGAAGGCTGTAGAGAGTTACCGCATTACACCAGAGCAGAAGGATTATTTAAAGGGTTTAAGATAAGGTTATGAAATCAAATGAAATAGATATGACGACAGGTTCCCTGCCAAAGAAAATATTAATGTATTCAGTTCCGCTTATGTTGTCAAATGTACTGCAGGTTATGTTCAACCTGTGTGATGTGGCGGTAGTTGGTAAATTTGTAGGACCACTGGCACTTGGTGCGGTAGGTTCAACGAGTATAATTATTACATTGACAACCGGCATCCTGCTAGGACTAGCAGGTGGTGTCAACGCTGTAGTCGCGCTGTTTGTGGGGGCTAAGAATAGTGCAAATGTAAAGAAAGCAGTCCACACTTCAATTGTAATATGTATGATTGCGGGACTGCTGCTGCTTTTGTCTGGACTGTTCCTTTCAAGACCGGTGCTGAATCTTATAGGAACTAAGAAAGAACTGATAGATGGTGCAGTTATATATCTTACAATATATCTTCTTGGTTCACCGGCACTTGCCATGTATAACTATGGTAACGCAGTGTTAAGTGCAGTTGGGGATACCAAAAGGCCACTTATGTATCTTATTACAGCGGGGATAATTAATGTGGTACTTAATCTGTTCTTTGTAATAGTATGCAGGCTTGGAGTTGTCGGTGTTGCACTGGCAAGTATAATATCACAGTATATATCAGCATTTCTGATACTTAAATTCCTGTTTGGCTGTGGCAAGGATTACGGGCTTTATATAAGAAATATAGGAATGGATTCGCATATAGCAGCGAGAGTGTTAAAGATTGGATTGCCTGCAGCAGTACAGTATTCACTTTTTGCAGTTGCCAATCTGTATATACAGTCGGCAGTTAATTCATTTGACCATGTAGTTGTTGAGGGCAATTCGGCTGCGGCTAATGCTGATAACATTGTGTATGATATGATGGCGGCATTCTATACTGCATGTACAAGCTTTATAGCGCAGAATCTTGGAGCAAGAAAGCGTGACAGAATTAAGAAAGCATATCTTGTTACACAGATGTATTCATTTTTTATAGGTGCTGTCCTTGGTGCATTGCTTGTAGTTTTCAGGACACAGTTTCTTAGCCTGTTTACAAGTGATCCGGATGTATTGCATTATGGCTCAATAAGACTTGGCATAATGGGATGCTCTTATTTTATATCCGCATTTATGGATAATGCAGCAGCGGGAGCAAGAGGACTTGGCAGAAGCGTTATACCTACAATAATAGTTATAATGGGTTCTGTTGTGTTCAGAATCGTGTGGGTGTGTACAATATTTGCAAGTATACATACACTGATGTCACTCTATCTTGTGTATGCGAGTGCGTGGGCATTTACATCTATTATAGGAACGGTGTATTTTATAATTATATATAGAAAGACTTTGAGATAATCACATACATTTTACAAAAACTTTACGAACGTGAGATTATGCATTTTACATAACATTGATAACATACCCTCTGCAAGCAGATGCAGAGGGTTTTCTTTTTTGAGACGACTCACATATCATTCGGTCAGGAAACTGATTCCAGCCCCTACGAAAATCTTCTGTTAATGCTTGCAAATAAAAAACGAGGAAGGTAACGAAAGTTATGAGAAAAGGAATTAAAAAGTTACTTACAGTTGCATTAACAGCAACATTAGGACTTGCAGCATTAGCAGGCTGTGGAACAGGTACATCATCAAATGGAGATGGCTCAGCAAACGGAGGTACAACTAAGGAGCTTTCAGGAAAGATTCAGTTAGCAGGAAGTACATCAATGGAAAAGATGTGTGGCGCTCTCATGGAAGCATTCATGGAAGAATATCCTAATGTAACAGTAACAACAGAATATACAGGTTCAGGCGCAGGTATTGAGTCAGTAACATCCGGAGCAGTTGATATCGGTAACGCTTCAAGAGCTTTATCTGATAAAGAAAAGTCAGCAGGTATTGAGGAGAACATCGTAGCAATTGATGGTATTGCAATGATTACTGATAAGAACAACAAAGTTACTAATGTAACAAAGCAGCAGCTCACAGATATCTACACAGGTAAGATTACTAACTGGAAGGATCTCGGCGGTTCAGACGAAGCTATCGTAGTAATCGGCAGAGAGGCAGCTTCTGGTACAAGAGGAGCATTTGAGGAACTTCTTGAAGTTAAGAATAAATGTGCATATGCACAGGAACTTGACAGTACAGGTGCTGTACTTGCTAAGGTAGCAGCAACTCCAGGTGCAATCGGATATGTTTCATTAGATGTAGTTGATAAGACAGTTGCAGCTTTAAAGCTTGATGGTGTAGATGCAACAGAGGATAACATTAAGGCCGGTAAGTATACACTTTCAAGACCATTTGTAATGGCTACTAAGGGTTCTGTTTCATCACAGAGTGAGCTTGTTCAGACTTGGTTTAACTTCGTAAAGTCTGAAGCTGGTAAGAAGGTTATCAAGGGAGTTGGCTTAATCCTCCCAGAGTAAGCCGGTAAATATAGATTCTGAATGGAGAGATTGACATGGAAGAGGTTATAAATGTTGGTATGAATAGAATAAATAAAACACCAGCAGCTGTTAAGGTAACAGCAAATGGTTCTTTAAAAGGTAATAAAAAGTCAAAGCATGCAAGTGAAAGCGTGGCACGGTTTATATTCCTTATATGTGCGGTAGTAGCTATCCTGGCAGTCTGCTCCATTACTATCTATATGTTCATAAAAGGAACAGAGAGTCTTAAAAGTGTCGGAATAGCAGACTTGCTCTTTAAAACAGTATGGGCACCAACGGCTACACCACCTGCATATGGAATTGTATACATAATTCTTTCATCAATAGTAGGAACAACACTTGCGATTCTTATCGGTGTTCCAATTGGATTATTAACAGCAGTTTTTTTGACAGAGATAGCAGGGAAAAAACTTGCAGCAGTAGTTCAGCCGGCAGTTGAACTGCTTGCAGCAATTCCTTCTGTTATATACGGACTTCTCGGATTAATGCTATTAAACCCCCTCCTTTATAAATTAGAAAAGCATGTATTCGCGAATTCCACAACACATCAGTACACAGGAGGAGCCAACCTCCTGGCTGCAGTGCTGGTGCTTGCAATTATGATACTTCCAACAGTTATCAATATGAGCGCGTCAGCAATCAGGGCAGTACCAATGAATTTGAGAGCAACATCACTTGCTCTTGGAGCAACTAAGATACAGACAATTTTCAAAGTTGTAGTTCCGGCAGCCAAGTCAGGAATTATAACAGGAATCGTTTTAGGTATAGGAAGAGCCTTAGGTGAGGCAATGGCTATTAATCTGGTAGCCGGTGGTTCAGTAAATCTGCCGCTTCCATTCAACTCAGTCAGATTTCTTACAACACAGATTGTAAGTGAGATGAGTTACGCAGATGGAGTACACAGACAGGTTCTTTTCACAGTAGGACTTGTTCTTTACATTTTCATAATGATTATAAATCTGATAATTACATTTATGCAGAAGAAAGGGGAGAAAGCAAATGGATAATCTTAAAGCTAAGAAAAGGCATCCGGAAGAGATTGCAGTATACTCAGCGATATATGTGTGTGCAGCATTTTCAGTTCTCCTGCTTTTAGGAATTATTGTATATGTGTTTGCTAAGGGCGCAAGACGCGTAAACTGGGCATTTCTTACAGGTGTTACATCAATTCTTCATGGAACTGTGGGAATTGCCGGTAATATTTTGAACACATTGATAATAATATTACTTACTATGATAATTACAACGCCAATCGGTGTAGGTGCTGCGATTTATTTAAATGAGTACGCCAAGCCGGGAAAGCTTGTTACAGTTATAATATTTGCAACAGAGACACTTGCAGGAATTCCATCAATTATATTTGGTCTGTTTGGTATGCTTTTCTTCGGACAGTTATGTCACATGGGATATTCACTTCTGACAGGTTCTCTTACACTTACATTAATGGTGCTTCCGCTTGTTACAAGAAACACACAGGAAGCGTTAAAGACTGTACCTGACAGCTTCAGAACAGGAGCGGTAGGTTTAGGCGCAGGTAAATGGTACACAATCAGAACAATTCTTCTTCCGTCAGCAATGCCTGGAATTGTAACAGGAGTAATCCTTGCAATAGGAAGAATTATTGGTGAATCAGCAGCATTGCTTTTTACAGCAGGAAGTGCACATCTTCTTCCAAAGACTTTCGATGCATTTCTTGAGAAAATATTTCATTCGGGCGGAACACTTACAATCCAGCTTTATTTAAGCGCAAGCAAGGGTGAGTTTGAGGTGGCATTCGGCATAGCGGTTGTACTTCTTGTAATTGTACTTCTTATTAATTTTGGTACAAAGAGGCTCGCTAAGAAGCTCGAAAAGCACTAATTGGGAGGAATATATGAGTAATAAGATTAAAGTTAAAGTTGAAAATCTGAACCTGTATTACGGTGAAAATCATGCCCTTAAGGATGTGAACATGGATATACAGGAAAATGCGGTGACAGCATTTATTGGACCATCTGGCTGTGGTAAATCAACATTTTTAAAGACATTAAACCGTATGAACGACTTGGTTGACGGTGTAAGAATAGATGGCAATGTGCTTCTTGATGGTGAGGATATATATGATCCGTCAGTTGATACTACAATCCTTCGAAAGAAGGTTGGAATGGTATTCCAGCAGCCTAATCCTTTTCCTATGAGCATATATGACAATATTGCTTATGGCCCAAGAGTTCATGGAATAAGAGATAAGAAAAGACTTGATCAGATAGTCGAGGAGAGTCTCCGTGGAGCAGCTATATTTGATGAGGTTAAGGACAGATTGAAAAAATCGGCCATGGGTCTTTCAGGTGGACAGCAGCAAAGAATCTGTATAGCAAGAGCTCTTGCAGTACAGCCTGAAGTTCTTCTTATGGATGAGCCGACATCAGCTCTTGACCCTATATCAACATCAAAGATAGAGGACCTTATGGAAGACTTAAAGAAGAAATATACAGTTATTGTGGTAACACATAATATGCAGCAGGCAACAAGAGTTTCGGATCAGACAGCATTTTTCCTTGTAGGAGAAATGGTTGAGTTTGGAGATACTAAGCAGATATTCTCTTACCCTCAGGATAAGAGAACAGAAGATTATATCACAGGAAGGTTTGGATGATGAGAAGTAAATTTGACGAACAGCTTGACAGACTTAATAAAGAAATGATGAAGATGGGCTCTGCAATTGAGGATTCTATACGAAAGGCAGTTGATGCACTTGTAAGACAGGACGCAGAGCTTGCTAAAAAAGTTATGCTTCAGGACGAGGAGATAGACAGGGAGCAGAAGACCATTGAAAATATCTGTTTTAATCTTCTTATCCAGCAGCAGCCGGTTGCCAAGGATTTGAGAACAATTACAGCAGCTTTAAAGATGGTTACTGATATGGAAAGAATTGGTGACCAGGCAGCAGATATCGGTGAGATAACTATTAAACTTGCCAACCAGTCATACATAAAGAAGTTAGAGCATATTAATCAGATGGCTTCTGAGACAATGCTTATGTTAATCAGAAGTATTGAAGCTTATGTTGAGAAGGACATGGACAAGGCAAGAAAAGTTATAGCATATGATGATGTGGTAGATGACCTTTTTGAAAAGGTAAGAGATGACCTTATAGCAATGATACAGGCAGATTCAGCCAATGGTGAGCAGGCTGCAGATCTTCTTATGGTTGCCAAGTATTTTGAGAGAATAGGAGACCATGCAACTAACATTGCAGAATGGGTAATATTTGCTCTTGATACGAAGGGAGGTTTCGATGAAAATGCTTCTGAACATTTGTAAAAATACTCATTTAACTGAAAAGAAATATGAATATCTGTTTCTTCTTCTTAACACCCTTGCATGGTGTGCAATCGGCTTCGTAGTGTGGGCGGTTGTAAGCATATTTGCATTCAGGGGAACGGAATGGATGTTTACATTCGTTGGATATTTCGGACTTATTCCGGGATTTATCGGAGGGGTTGTTGAGGCCTGGAGGAATGAAAATTAATATTGATTTATTGTGAAATTGGCATAGAATATAAGCAGAGGTGGTGTTATGAAGCGTGTATGCTTATATTCTATGCATTTTGTTTTATGTGTGTTATGTGTCTGCACGATGGCTCTGGTTCTTAGTGCATGTTCTGTCAGGAACGATAAGCAGACAGGTGTGGATGATAGAATGTCAGATGAATCTGATCCTGTTACGGCTAAAGCTGTTCCTATTGAAAGAGGTACATCGGGTTCTGAAAACGAAGTGACTACTCCTTTAGAGAAAGAGAAGGCAGCCAGAAAAGGCTATAATCCAGAGATGGCATTTAATTATGATGAACATGAAGATATAGAGGTTGATGATAATTATGTTGCAAGTCTGTGTGCGGAGGCCGTAAGAGAGCTTGAAGTTATGTTTGGCCCAGCAGAATTCTATATAAAGGCAGAGAATAGTGGGGAGGACAGCTACACACTTAATATCATGTATAATGGTAAGGCTGCAGAATTTGACGATGACGAGTTACAACAGATATATGCATACATAGGGCAGGAATATAAAGAAGTAAAACTCACAGACATCAATATGCAGAGCTGGTAGTTGAATAATTATCAGTGATATGTTATATTAATCAAGGCGTTGAATTGGGGACACCACTTTTCAAGACCAGCAGGTATGAAGCAAAGAGAATTGATTAGAATCAGTTTACAGAATTCATACAGGCGAACATACAACAGGCGTCGGTAATAATAGATTTCCGGCGTGTTCATATTGTGAATTTTAGAGGCAGAGCCAGCTGGAAAGTGGCTCTGCCTCTTTTTTTGTAAGCAATGAGCCATGCAAGCTGAAATGTGCTTGCACAGATTTCAGCTTATATGGCGAATGCCAATAATGAACAACGAAGGTCGGAGACCGGGAGTTGTGAATTATCAAGGCTCGGGAGTAGCGAAGCTACGGAGAGACTTGGCTTACAAAAAGCGCGAGTAACGAGGAGAGAAGACATGGAAATTTCACAGTCGTGCTTGCACGAACTGTGAAATTTATATGGGTTCTCGAGGAGCACCGCGACAACGACAGGACGAAGTCCTGGAGTGTGAGTTGCTCGCGCAAAAAGGCGAGGAGAAGCCATGCAAGCTGAAATGTGCTTGCACAGATTCAAACGCAAAGAATGGCGGAGAGAAGGAAAGGAGGCACAATGGTACAGATTAATGGAGAACAACAGGATGTTGCACTAGTTGCAGGAAAGACACTTCTTGCTTATGTAACAGAAGCTGGGTATGACCCGGTAGGTATTGTAATTGAGAAGAATATGGAAATAATTCATAGGGAAGATTTTGATAAAGTAAGTATTGAAGACGGAGACGTGATTGAAATATTGCACTTTGTCGGTGGCGGTCAGTTCTGACATATAGGAACGAGTAAGAGAGTCAGATTGGACTTTAAAGCGGTGGGAAAGCATGAGGAAGTCCAAAATACGAAAGCCTAAACATAATCACAGATAACAGGAGGAAGCAAAGATGGAAAACACGACACAGGACAAGAAAGAAGACAAATTAATTTTAGGAGGACATGAGTTTAACAGCAGATTCATATTAGGTTCAGGAAAGTATAATGTGAATCTTATTAAAGCGGCGGTTGAGCAGGGAGGTGCAGAGATTATTACACTTGCACTTAGACGTGCCAATACAGAGAATAAAGAGAATATTCTTGATTTCATACCGAAGGGAGTAACTCTTCTTCCTAATACTTCAGGAGCAAGAAATGCAGAGGAAGCGGTAAGAATTGCGAGACTCAGCCGTGAGATGGGATGTGGAGATTTTGTAAAGATTGAGATTATGCATGATGCAAAGTATCTTCTCCCAGATAACTATGAGACAGTGAAAGCAACAGAAATACTTGCTAAGGAAGGATTTGTTGTAATGCCATACATGTATCCTGATTTGAATGTGGCAAGAGATTTACAGAATGCCGGAGCTGCCTGCGTTATGCCGCTTGCCTCACCGATTGGAAGCAATAACGGACTTTCAACCAAAGCATTTATACAGATACTTATTGATGAGATTGATCTGCCAATTATCGTGGATGCAGGAATTGGCAAGCCTTCGCAGGCATGTGAGGCAATGGAGATGGGAGCTGCTGCGGTTATGGCTAATACAGCAATTGCAACAGCAGGAAATGTTCCGGCTATGGCAGAGGCGTTTAAGAAGGCTATAGAGGCAGGAAGAAGCGCATATCTTACAGGAATGGGAAGAGTTCTTGCAAGAGGTGGAAGTGCATCTGACCCATTGACAGGATTCTTACGTTAAATGTGGAGAGCAATCCCAAAGGTGCATTGCAAGAGATACTGGCGGGATAATTTCAGCGGAAGCATAACTTCGGGGAAGTATTGCTTGACGAAATATGAGAATATAATAGAAAAGAAGGCAGAATAATGAACGAGGAAAATCAGGTATATTTTATAGACAGTGACCAGCTTCCACCGGCTGCGTTAGAGAGAAAACATAAGTTAGAGCAGGACCCGTCATTCAGAACAGATTATATGAAATATCTTGATGACATGGAAATAATTGATTCAGATATTAAGGATAAAGTCTTAAAGGCAATGGATGAGTATGATTATGATTCATACACAGCCGCAGATGTGGAGAGGGCATTAAGCAAAGATACCTGCAATATAGAGGACTTTAAGGCATTGCTTTCACCAGCCGCAGCACCTTACTTAGAGCAGATGGCAAGAAAAGCAGAGAATGAAACTAAGAAACATTTTGGCAATACAGTGTATATATTTACACCTATCTATATAGCTAATTACTGCCAGAATTACTGCATATACTGTGGATTCAACTGCTACAATAACATTCATAGAAAGAAACTTTCATTCGAGGAAATTGAGCATGAGATGAAAGTTATTGCAGATACAGGAATGGAAGAAATCCTGATACTGACAGGAGAGAGCAGAAAATATTCAGACGTTGAATACATTGGCGAATCAGTTAAGATAGCAAGAAAATATTTCAAGAATATCGGAATAGAGATATATCCTGTAAATGTGGATGAATACCGCTATCTTCATGAGTGCGGTGTTGATTATGTAACAGTATTCCAGGAGACATATAATCCTGTCAAATATGAGACATTACATTTATTAGGACATAAGAGAGTATGGCCATACAGATTCGATGCGCAGGAAAGAGCGCTTATGGCAGGTATGAGAGGTGCAGGATTTTCAGCATTGTTAGGACTTGATGATTTCAGAAAAGATGCACTGGCAACAGCACTGCATGTGTATTATCTTAACAGAAAATACCCGCATGCAGAGCTGAGTCTCAGCTGTCCGAGACTCCGTCCGATAATCAACAATGATAAGATTAATCCAAGAGATGTTGGTGAAAAGCAGTTGTGTCAGGTACTTTGTGCGTACAGATTATTCCTTCCATTTGTTGGAATAACAGTTTCAAGCCGTGAGAGTGCGCAGTTTAGAAATGGTATAACCAAGATATGTGCCACTAAAGTTTCAGCGGGTGTTTCAACAGGAATCGGCGACCATGAATCTAAATATACCGGAAAAGAGGATGAGGATGTAGGGGATGAACAGTTTGAAATCAATGATAACCGTTCATTTGACAGAATGTATAAGGATATGGAGGATGGCGGGCTTCAGCCAGTCGTGAATGAATACATTTATGTATAGAAAATATATATGTATAACGAACAGACATCTGGTGAGCGGTAGTGGGGGTGCAGAATGTACTATAGAGGAGTATATTAGCCAGCTTGAAAAATGTGTGGCACTGCACCCGTATGCCGTGATACTTCGTGAAAAAGATATGGACAGGCAGGACTATAGGGAGCTTGCAGGACGCGTTCAAAGGATATGCAGGGAAGCGTCTGCTAAAATGTTTGTTCACAGTGATATCAGTGCGGCAGAATATGCGGGCTGTGCAAATGTGCATTTTTCAATGGAACATTTTAAACAAATGTGCAGTGAACAGGATGATAAGATAAAGAAGCTTGATTGCGTGAGCGTGTCGTGTCACAGCGTGGAAGAGGCGGCATATGCTGCCCATGCAGGGGCTGACCAGATTGTGCTTGGAACAATATTTGAGACGCAGTGTAAGCCAGGTAAGACAGGCACTGGGTTGGGCTTTCTAAAAGAAGTATGTACTGTGGTTCATGGAATTAATCCGAATGTAAAAGTATTTGCAATTGGTGGCATTAAGCCGGATAATATAGAAAAGGTGATTGATGCAGGCGCAGACGGCGGATGCATGATGTCATGGTTTATGGAGCATATCTGATTTTAAATAGAAATCTTCTGTGTTATAATATCTCACAGAAGATTTTTTATTTTAAACTTTTTTAAAATTTATTTCGTATGGATATAATGAGACATACATTAGGAAGGGCAGGATGTTATATGAAAGAATTTATGAAAAAGATTATTTCTGATAAGAAAAGATGTGTTATTGCGTGTACAGTGACGGTTTTGGTTTTAGTACTTACTGTGACTGGAATCGTGACGGTATCCTTAAAGAATAACAGGAAAAGAAATAAAGATAATAAAAATAATATAGTGGCTGAGACAGTCAGCGTAAAACCAGTGCAGGAAACAACTGCTGAGGAAACGACAGAGGAGCAGACAGAAGAAACTGAGGAAGAGACGCAGGAAACGGAAGAAGAAACCTTTCAAGTTGTGGAAGAAAATGTTGTAGAAGACTTTTTTGAGAATGAAATTTCTACAGAGGATGAAGAAGCATTGGAACTTCCAACAAGAAAACTTACATCAGAATTTATTCCATATGATGGTAAAAAGAGGGAGATAACATGTTATGGAGATAGTATGATGCAAGGAGTTGGCGGCAGTACAGCAGGAACAGTTAATGGACAAAGTATATATGGTTGTACGGCACCACTGATGATAGAAAAGTTGTCTCATATAACAACTCATAATCTTGGAATAGGTGGAGAAGTTTCAACTCAGATAACTTTCAGGGCAGGAGGAATTAAGGTTTATCTGGACAGAGACATTACAATAAGTGAGGGGAAAACTGCAATAGCACAATTAAAAGATGAAGATGGAAATACATTTACTAATAATATTTATAGCGGATATACAAATGACAGTGATTCACACGGTCAGATGTATATTGGAGGATATTTGTGCGATGTTAAGAATGCAGGAAATAATCAGGTGCAGATAAATCTTACTAAAGGATATGCAGCATATGATAATGGTGATGTCACTAATATAGTGGTATATAATATGGAAACAGAAAGTATTACAAATAATTATTCGAAAATATCTGTGTCAAAAGAAATCAAAGTTTCGGCTACAGAACCTAATATGGATAATATAGAAAAAATACAAGAAACTACTTCAGTGCAAAGTCCAACGGAGAGTACAACGCAGGGCACGACAGAGGGCACAACACAAGGTACGACAGAGGGTACAACAACGGTACCAACAGAAAAACCAACACAGGCGCCAACAATAGGAAATGTTACCATAAAATCCGGAACGCAGGCAAAAACAAGGGCATCAGTTGAGAGAAGTAATAATGATATATTGATTCTTGAAATGGGAAGCAACGGAGGCTGGGAGAATGACTATCAGCAGTTAATACTTCAGTATGATGATATAATACTTAATTCTAATTGCAAATATTATATAATTGTGGGAGATACGGATGATCCGGGTACTTCGCTGGCAGATGATAATCAGGGAGAATATAATGAGGACGGTTCATATGTTGGAATTGGTGATACTGCATGGGAAGCTGCATTAAGGGAAGCATATGGAAAACATTTTTTTAACATAAGAACATATATGATTCAGAATGGCCTTGCAGATTGTGGCCTTAGCACAACTACCAGTGATCTTGAAAACTTCAGGAAAGGCAATATTTCAAAACAGTTAAGATATGACTGGACGCATTTTAACTGTTATGGCTACTATACGAAAGGGATTGGAATATACAAGAAAGGTGTAGAATTAGGTTACTGGAGTTAGTATTTTACATGAAATTTATATAAATGTGGTTTTACCTTTTACATGAACTGGTTAATATGTAGTTGCATTGAAGGGGCGAACAGCCAAAAGACGGGGATGGCTGTGATGCCCTGACATGTAACTTATTAACCATGAATGTAGAAAGGTGGTAATCATATGGAAGTAGCTATAAACAACATAGACAAGGTGAGAAAGTTTGTAGATATTGTATCAAGATTTGACTGCGACATTGATTTAGTGAGCGGACATACAATGGTAGATGCGAAGTCGATACTTGGAATATTTAGTCTTAACATTATGAAGCCAATGACGATGATAATTCATGATGAGGAGGATAAGGCACAGGTAATAAGAAACAGCCTTAAAGCATTCGTGATATGCCCCCTGTCAAGTAGACAGGTTAAATATCTAAAATGAAGTGTTGCTAA